>OELA01000346.1_pt2 | contig 16254 bp, 13 predicted proteins | sample 1503161 | NCBI WGS metagenome assembly OELA01 (sample SAMEA104379559, study PRJEB20068) | metagenome | biome: 1000743; feature: 77; material: 1998 | place: USA | collected 2012 | depth 25 m
CACTTTCCATCGAGGTCTTTCTCCCATTCCGGCCTCTGGACGATGGCGCTGATGTTCGAGACGGTCAGTGTTCCTTCCTCGACGGCACAGGTATAAGTGTTTGTGGTGCTGTCGAAACGAGTCTGGGAGACAAAGATCTGCTGGATGGTGCGGCGCGACTCGAAACCGTCGGCCTTGGCGACGAAGCTGACGAGTCGTTTGCCCGGGGTTGCGTTCTTGAAGTCGGCATCCCACATCACCTGAACCGACGCCCCCGCAGGAATGGAAGGGAAATTGAGGGTCTTTGCCACCGGTACGATGCCGGGATCGCCCACGCTCTCCAAGTAGATGTTGACATTGGTCAGGGGCGCATTCGAAAGGTTGGTGTAATGGCAGGCGATCCGGAGGTTGTAGAGCGCATTGTCGAAGATTCCGTCAGGCAGCATGATATTCGTGACAGGTTCGACAGCGAAAGGACGGGTGAGGACCTGCATGGGTGTGGCGCTCATGATTGTTTCTCCTTCTTCTCTGTCTTCTTGGACACGACGACCAGTCCCAGCCCTCCAAGGGCCTTGTCTTTAGACCACTCCATGACCTGGACCAGTTGGTATTCGTTCTCGGCCAGGTGCTTTGCCCGGACCGTCACATGCACGGCTGCAGAAGTTCCCCGAGGCACGCGCAACTCGATCTTGCTCTTTCCGATGGGATCCTTGTCACCGATGCAGTGCCGCTCGCGGTCGAGTCCTACTTCAACCGCCGGTACCTTGGCCGGCTGCAATCCGCGGAGTCCCAAGCTCGCGAGCGTGCCTGCATCGAGCTCACCGCCCAACGCAGTGGTGACGATCACGGACTTATCGGCCCGCTGAAGTCCCGAGACGGTGATACTGAGTGTCGCGGCGTGCATGCTGGCCACGAGCACCGTCAGATTCTTTTGCGCCACTTGAGGGTAGGTGAGTGGGTCGAATGCGTCCGGCAGGGGGCTTGGGAGCGGATTGCCTGCATGGTTTGCGACCGCTACAAGGCATTCATGGCCAGCGTTCACGATCATGGGGGTCCAAGGAACCAGACAGAGCGCATCCTGCGTTCCGTGGGCCGGAACATCGGCAAAAGCCGATCCGACCAAGGTGGCATTACTCCGCGTAACCTGAAGCGCCGGGTTGGCCCAGTAGAAGTCGACCCGCACGCCGTTCGCGTTGGTGCTGCCGATATTGGCGATGTGGGCCCAGAGATAGGCCGTCTGTCCTACGATGGGATTGTCGGGAGAGGCGGATGGGTCGTGTCCTGGAACCACCCAGATATCCGGGCTTAGATACCAAAAAGGATTTCCATCTCGAATATGAAGTTGAACTGACATGATTGTCCCCTTTGCAAGTGGTGAATATGTGTTCATCGTCCCAGTGTCGCCTGGCCCTCTTGGCGAAGAAGCTCTGCGACATGCTGTCCGTCGACGGAGACATCGGCAATAAGACACTCGTAGATGTCCTTGCTGTGTGAACGTTTCTGAAGGCGTATTCTCTGCTCCAGCTTGGTTACTCAGGTGAGCCATTGGTTTGCGAATCCCGCTGATCCTGAACTTCCGGGCGCGCGCGTGGATAACGAGGCAATGTCGACTTGAGGCTTTGGTCTAGTGAGCGATGGGTTCCCTTCGCGTGCTTATGCGGGCGTAATCCCTTCTCGCGATGAAGTCGATGAGGACGAAGCTCGCTCCCTGCGCGTCCTTCTGGTTTTCTGCAGAGGTCGCAAGACGGTCGAAGCTCAGATTCGGTTGCTCCGGTAGCCAAGGGCCGCGTGGACAATGATGAAGGTGGGGCAGTCGATGGTTGGGCCGTAACGTGATGATGGAAGCTCAGGATGTACCAAACAGCAATGAGTATACCGAACGTCGTGTGACTTTGTGCCATGGCCTTTGCGGCGGTGCACACGTCATGCCAGATCGGTCTGGTTGACAATACAAAAATCCGCGTGCTGCAATGGCAGCGTCTCTCGTTGTTCGCGAGAGACGGCTTACGAGTTCTGCGTCACGATTTCACGGAGGATTCTATGGATATGATGGGACGTGTGGGGCTGGTTGAGATTCCGATCTTGATTGCGCCCGATCAAAAAGTCTGGATGGACCGGATGATTAAGGAAGGCAAGATTGCCATTCCTCCGGGTGGGACGCTGGAAAAGGGTTCGCTCTATTCGATGTTTGTTCGGATGCTTTTGCACAATGCGATGGAAGAGCAGAAGCGCCAGGAAGTATTAGATGCAGAGGACGAGGACGACGAATAGGGAAGCGGCTCAAAACAAGCGCCCATCTCACCCGTCCAACCCTGGCGATTACCTTACCCGCCAGCCCTGAGACTGCCAAGACAGCCTCTGTGCCCAGGGCTGCGCCTTTTCCAGACTTCGTTCTCGCTTCGCTCAAGGCTTCAACGTGAGGATAACGCCCTGAGGGACCCCAAGACACTGAAGGGGCTCTTCCGTTCGCCAAAAATCATGTGAAGGGCGAACGACCTCACGAAGTGCGGTAGGTACACCTCCTTGCCTCTTCGCACACTCAGGCCTTGCTGGACGGCTGCCTTGAACAGCTTTCTGAGGGGTCAACCCTGTATCTCAACAGATTCAAGTTGTATCCGACGAGATACGAACGATACGATACGATTAGAGGTTCTTCATCGCAGAATGCGCGGCTTTGATCGTGTGTTCGATGTCTCGGCTTGAATGCGCAGTCGAAAGGAAGGCGGCTTCGAATTGAGAGGGGGCCAAGTACACTCCCTGTTCCAGCATCTGGTGAAAGAATTGCCCATATCGTTTCACGTCTGACAGTTTTGCGCTGCTCCAATCCACCACAGAGCCCGACGTAAAGAAGGCCCCGAGCATCGAACCAACTCTGGTTTGCGTGAGCGGCACGCCGGCTTTCTTAGCCGCGTCACCAATCCCTTTGGCCAGAGCTGCTGATTGCTCCTCCAGTTTGGTGTAGACGCCTCGGGCTTTAAGCTGCCTGAGCGTTTCAATGCCGGCGGATACGGCTAACGGATTTCCCGACAACGTTCCTGCCTGATAGACCGGCCCCAACGGCGCGATCAGATCCATGATCTCTTTTCGTCCTCCGTAGGCGCCGACCGGCAATCCTCCACCGATTATTTTCCCCAGCACCGTCAGATCCGGGGTAATGCCGTAGAGTGTTTGGGCTCCGCCGTAGGTCACACGGAAGCCGGAGATGACCTCGTCGAAGATCAGAAGGATACCATTTTCTGCGGTGAGTCGACGAAGTGATGAAAGGAATTCCGGGGCCGGCGGCACGACGCCCATGTTCGCGGCAATCGGTTCCAGCATCACGCAGGCCAACGTGTTTCGATGTTCCTTGACGATCTGTTGAACTGCTCGGATGTCGTTGTATGGAACGGTCAACGTGTGCTTCGCAAAGTCACCCGGAACTCCAAGTGAGTCCGGGATCCCCAACGTGGCCAGACCGGAACCGGCCTTCGCCAATAAGTAATCGCTGTGGCCGTGATAGCATCCTTCAAATTTCAGAATACTGTCTCGCTTCGTAAAGCCACGGGCAACGCGAATCGCGCTCATGACCGCCTCGGTGCCGGAGCTGACAAGCCGGACTTTCTCCATCGACGGGAAGGCCTGGTGGATCATGCGGGCGAGAATGACTTCCAGCTCCGTCGGCGCGCCGTAGCTCGTTCCGTTTGCGGCAGCCCTTTTGATCGTATTGACGATCGATGGGGCGGCATGACCCAAGATCATCGGGCCCCATGATAGTACGTAGTCGATGTAGGTATTCCCATCGACGTCGTAGAGGCGTGAGCCCTTGGCACGCTTGATAAATCTGGGTTGGCCCCCGACGGAGCGAAAGGCGCGCACCGGACTATTCACCCCTCCGGGAATGAGCTGCTGAGCTTCTGCGAAAAGCTTGGCAGAGCGTGTGGTTTTCATAATGGGGGCGCACAGTACCATGCTGCCGAGCCTCGGTCAAGAAAGAGGAGGCTCATGCCGAGCGATAAGGCGACTGTGGCGAAAAAGTGTCTGAAGAGATACACATTTCAGCAATTTTGATACAGACTATTTTCCTGCGACGCAGGGAGATTTCGTAATCCCTTGGAAATGTGCTGATTCATGCTACTCATCGAGTGCGGCTTGAGTCTTGCGTGGCGAAGCATGGACTATTCAAAGTTCTAGAAAACGATTATAAGTGCTCTATCATGAAGATTGTGTGTTCGTGGTGCCGTCAAGAGGGGAAATCCGAGTTGGTGGGCGAGAAGGCGCCTCTCGACGATCCACGGGAGACGCACGGGATTTGCGTCGCCCACCGCGATGCAGTCGAGGCTCGCTGGCAGGCATCGATTCTTACCGCCGCACACACTGAATCCGTGAGTGGATTGTCTTCTGTGCTCTTTCGCTGGACAGGTTTGCTGAACGTGACCAAGAAGATGCGCCCGTAGATCGATCGGATAGACGCATCGTCTTGTCGCTCTGCCGAGAGAGACGTTCCCATTCTCGCGTGAATCGCCTTGATCAGCTAGTCGATCCTCCCGGCTAGCCGTGCGAAGGTCTGCGCTTGGGAGATCGCGGTTGCGTATTCGCACTCCGGGTCGGTTCCGCGTTGATTTCTTTCATCCCCCAATGGGCCCGTTTGGCTTTTTCCTGTTCCGATACAACGAACAACACGTGAAAGGGCGTGGCTCGTGGTGTGCTCATTCCTGCCTGTCCGTTTCCCCAGGCCTCTCCCGCATCACGCAAAATCTCAAGAAAGGTTTCAAACTCTTCTTCGTCATCTGGCAATACCTGACCCGCCTCGGTGATCAATAAGATATAGCCTTTAGCAGGCAGCCATTCCAGATCAGCCAGACATTCTTCCAAGGCGTCCCAGTTGTGGCCGAAATAATCGGGGAACTCCAATGCCTGTGCGAACTCTGCAAACAGATTTGCCGGAGTCGCGCAGTGTCGGCCCTTGATAATCTTTAGTGCAAACCCGGTCGGTGGACGTACCAGAGATTCCGCGCGCTGCCCGGCTGTGACCATCAGTAATGTGGTCCAGGGGTCCTTCGTCGATTGGAGATAGGTGTTCAAGGTCAGTGAGTGTTTCGGAGTCATGGTATCTCATTCAACGGCATGAATGTTCGGTAATGGCCGCCGGTATAGGCCCTGCCAGTCTCTTGCTCGATGACGATTCATTCTGCATCCCGAGAACGCCTCGCCACCGATCTATCCAGGGAGGGCTGTACCCTCGTGTTGCTGAATGGTTTCCAGCAGATCTTTGGCTTTTTGGAGGGGGTCCTTCGCAGCTCGACGCAGTCGATCGAGAGGCGGCGTATTCCATAAATCTTCCAAGCTCGATCGATAGTTTCGTGTTCGTATCGCGAGGCGAGACAATACAGGATGAACCCTAGCACGCACGATCTCGGAGGATCAACGGGCGTGAGATGCGCGGGCCCTCGAGCCGGCAATTGTTGCTATCGCTCATGCGCCGGCGTAGCATCCACTGTAGTCATCTTGCTGAGAATGTTCTCCTGTCCCGCACCTCCCGGCTATCGTACGGGCAGATTGGACAGAGGTCGCTTACGCTAGGACGAGCCAACGAGGTACAGATTGGAATCCCCAGTGGACCGGCTTGAGTTTGTGACAGTCGAAGGGCTCTTGGCCTATGGAGAGATGTTGGCGCGTCGCACTGCCGGTGAGGGAATTGCGCTCCCACCCATCCCAACTTCCTCGGTTGATCGACCACAGCGAACCCGTAAAGCCATGGAGAAGATCAGAGCATTTCTACAGCGTGCGCAAGGAGGCTTTCCTGGGGCAGAAGAGTATCGATCTACCCGTCGCGCGCTGATTGGAGAGGGTTGCCGGGGCGATGAACTGGTGTTCTTTGCCGCCTGGAATACTCTCCTCGCAGCAGGAGAGTTGGCCCCGCTCTTCCGCGTGCCAATCGGGTCAGTGCAGAAGCCGACGCATCGTCGGCCTGTAGCGATCGTGCCGCGCGCGCAACTAACGCCGCAGTTGGTCGAGGATCGAATCGTGCTGGACTTGGGCGAAGGTCGGTTTTGGCTCTTACCACGAGATTTAACCGGTCGCACGCTCCTGTTCACGATGCGTCATGGAATCTCACGCGTGGAGAGCGGCACCTTTCGAGTCGGACGCCGCCTCGCAAACGTGCTGGATCCTGAGCGAGGCGTCCCCAAAGCGGATGCGGTCGGAGCAGCCCTGGCCCGGATGCTGGGCGTGGTTGGGCAACAATTGGACTTCCTCCATATTCACAACTACCTCGATCCACTCACCTTCGTCCATCTGGTGAGCCAGAGTCCCAATACGCGACAACTGTATGAGCGGGTGATCTCGGCGCTGATGCCGGCGCAGGTGCACCATGTTGAGGCGCTCCCACCGGCTTGTGATTCCGCCTTAGACTCCCAAGATTTCGGATGGGTCACAGGTCTGGAGAAGAAGGTGGAAGCTGAGGAGGCCGCAAAGGCATTTGGCGTGGACGTGCAGACGGCCAAGCGCCTGATCAAACATCCCTTCTACAGCTACCCGGGCGGGCATTCCTTCTTCGATGTCTATGTGGATATTGTCGATGGTTTCCGTCGGCTGGGTCAGTCCCACCAGGGGAAGGCCGTGTGTCTGTACAGCCACAGTTCCACGCTTCGGGCGCTTATGATTTATCTCGATCCTCGCCCCTTTCGTGAGGCCTTCACCGAGTTTGGCGAATATAAGGAAGGACAGGATAACGTCGTGTTGCTGACCTGCGAACAGGGACTCTTATCCGGCTATTCCACCGCTGTGGGTCTTTCAGCGCGGGAACTGGCAGCGCGGGAGACCTGGGTGAAGGTCGAGCGCGAGCGCAGAGACTGGGTCACGCTCAAGCCCCGACAGATTAAGCGGATCGTGGCATTGGTCTCGGGTGGCGATTTCGCTGGTGCTGGCGCCGCGTTGAAAGAACTGTGCGTGACGGGACACAGGTTTGGCCTGAAAGTCTACTTCGCCCGTCACGGGTTCTTAGGTCTGGCCAACAAATGGATCGAAGCGGTGACCGAGGACGATACCCGCGGCATGGGCAGTCATGCCAGCAGTCCGATTGGGAGCAGTCGCTTCGAAGATTTCAAAGACGAGCAGGTGCAGCAGGCCACCATGCGGCATCTTCGGCCCTATATGGAGGATGGAGCCTTGGTGGTCATTGGTGGGGACGGGAGTCTTCGAGGTGCGAGGGCGCTCTACGAAGGATTTGGGGTCCAGCCAGTTGGGATTCCAGGCACGATCGACAATAATCTCGCAGGGACGACCTCCCTGGGTTTTCATTCGGCCGTGTCTCTGGCGAATCAATCCATCGAGTCGCTGAAAGCAACCAGTTCCGCCATGGGCAGTGTCTTTTTCGTCGAGATTATGGGGGCGGGGTCCGGCCACCTTGCCCTCGCCTGTGCGTATCAAGCCAGAGCTGAAGGCCTCTTGGTCAACGAGCATCCCGATCCCGACGCATATATCGACGACTTCATCCTGGGCACGCTCAAGCGCACCTTGGGCGTCCCGAACAAAAGCCATCTGTTTGTGGTGGCGGAACAGACACCCCATCGCCATCATCCGGATGGCGGCGTGCGCGGTCTTGTCGAGTATGTCGCCAGCACACTCACCACCTGGCCACAGTTTCAGGCACGCCCCGGTGAATATCGCCTCGCCTCTGCGACCAAAGCCACGATCCTCGGCCACACATTACGGGGGGCGCCCCCGACCCCCGAGGACAAGACCATCGGACAAGATCTGGCCTATGAAGCGATTCGCCGTCTCGTCAAGGAGCCGGAGCGGGTGGTCGGATGCATGCTGGCCTATCGCGGGCCAGGCACCATCGAGGTGATCCCACTCCACGCTGTGGCACCGAAGCAGTTCGACTGGGAGATCTTCGCCAGAATGCATGGGAGCGAGATGCCGTAGCAGCGTGAATTGTGCGATGCGTCTCACCGTGAAATCCTTGCCCTGATGCCCTTTCTACTCATCGTCACAGGGCCACTCAATCATGGATTAACCTGGCGACCTACACCTGAAACGACTGTTGCGTTGTGGGCTTGGAAGTCGTTTGCTAGAATGGCATTTCTGAACATCCTCGCGAGAAAAGCAGGAAAAGCTGGGCGCACGGAAAACGCGGGATGAGTCGGAATCTCATAATCCCGTCCGTCTTGTCTGTCTCGCGCGCAAACCGATTGACCAATGACGAGTGACTGATTGTCTATGCGTAAAGCCAAAATCGTGTGCACCATTGGCCCCGCCAGCGATTCGCCCATCGTGCTGGATCAGTTAATTGAGAGCGGCATGGACGCGGCGCGACTCAACTTTTCTCACGGGACACACGAATCACATGCGCGTGCGATCAAGGCCATTCGCGAAGCAGCGGATCGTCACCGCGTGGCGGTGGCGATCATCCAGGACCTGCAAGGACCGAGGATACGTGTTGGAGAAGTCGGTCAGGGCGGGCTCGATCTGGTTGTCGGCCAGACTGTGAGGCTCGTGACGACTTCGCTCCGGTCTGGCGGTCAACTCGGCGCACAGTCTATCGTTCCATCTGGCATGCTTGAGATCCCGGTGAGGTACCAATACCTGGTGCGGGATGTCCAGCCAGGGGCCCGCATCCTGATTGACGATGGGTTAATCGAGTTGATTGCTGATCGGATTGCTGGCGGTGCCGTCGAATGCGGAATCGTAACTGGAGGGCGGCTCACCTCGCACAAGGGCATGAACCTGCCGGATACTCACATCAGCGCCCCGACTCTGACAGACAAAGATCGGGACGATCTCCGGTTCGGCATCGCGCAGGGAGCGGACTATGTAGCCCTCTCGTTTGTTAGAGGTCCCGATGACGTGGTGGCCGCAAGGAAGTTAGTTGCCGACTGGGGCGATGGCGTACCGATTATTGCAAAGATCGAAAGGCCGGAAGCGGTTGAGTGCTTGGACGCGATTCTTGATCAGGCGGATGGTGTGATGGTTGCGCGGGGCGATCTGGGAGTGGAGATGGGGCCGGAGGCGGTTCCGCTCCTACAGAAGCGCATTATCGCCGAAGCCAACCGCCGCCGCCGCCTCGTGATCACGGCCACTCAGATGTTGGAGTCCATGACGCACCATACGCGCCCGACAAGGGCCGAAGCATCGGATGTGGCGAATGCAGTGTTCGATGGGACTGATGCCGTCATGTTGTCCGCAGAAACGGCGATCGGACAGTACCCGGTGGAAACAGTCCGTGTCATGGACCGAATCGTTCGAGCCGCAGAAGAGGGGACTCGATCGTGGTGTAGGCGCTCGCCCGATGCACCACAAGGGGAAGGCTCATTTCCGGAGGCCATTTGCCATTCGGCCTCTTCGGCAGCCTCAACCATCGGAGCGAGCATCATCGTCGCATTTAGCGAACGGGGTACGACTGCGCGCTTGTTGTCGAAGCAGCGACCCGACGCGTCAATTATTTCATTGACTCCATTTGAGGACGTACGACAGCGGATGGCGCTGTACTGGGGTGTGATCCCTCACACAATGCGGCAGATTGCTCAAACTGATGAGCGGATCGAAGAAGCGGAACGCCGCCTGAAGACCGAGGGACTCGCGACAACGGGACAGCGGATCGTGATTCTGTCGGGGACCAGGGTTGGTCAGCCCGGGGAGACCAATTTCATGAAGTTACACAAAGTCGGGTGAGCTGGCGCGGCTGAGCGGGCCCTCTACCCGCACAGTGCCTGCGGGCTGAGAGCTCCATTGCAGGACTCGAGCAAGGGAGGTCTCTTCAGTTCCTTCAGGAGGAGTGCAGATTGGAAGAAGAGATCATACGATGACACTCAACATTATGGGGCGGGTAGTGTTCTTTCTGTGTCAGTTCCTTGCCCTGGTGTTGTCAGTCGGAGATGGGCTTGCGCAGACCGCATCTCTCAAGCACTCGCCGGCTGATGTGGTGAAACGATATTTGGCGCTCGATCATAAAGGGGCGCGGCTCGATGCCATGTCGTTCGAGACGGTCGCGTCTTACACGAGTTGGCATGACGAACCGACATGGGGGCACGTGGTCGTGACGCGGGGCTTTGTCGTGGCGGAACAGTATCGCCAATGGGAGGTCATCGATAGCCTGGAAGTCGTGATTCCAGTGACCTTTCAGGTCCTAGGCTCGGTGTATCTGGAAACAGCCGGTTTCGTCCAGGAGACTGAGACGGAAGAAGTTCGGTTTCGCGTGAAAGCCATCAAGAATCGATGGAGGATAGTCGAGCCGATGCTCCCCCCCCATGTGGGACAGAAGCGGATGGTGAATTTCGTGCGCGAAGCCCTGTTAAAAGAACCCGATCCGGCAAAGCGAGATCGTCTCGGGCTGTTACTGGATGAATTACGAAAGGTCAAGCAATGATGGGAAAGACTTCAGTAGAGTTGTTGATCTTCGATCTTGACGGGACGCTCATCGAGTCCAAGTGGGACATAGCCGCGTCGGTGAACCTGACGTTAGCCGAGCTGGGGCTGCCGCAACGGCCTATCGAGGAAATTTTCGGATTTGTCGGGGATGGGGTCAAACAGTTGTTACGCTTGTCGGTCGGTGAGGGTGGTCGTGGCACCTTCGACGAAGCATTGCGGGTGTTCAGGGCCCACTATCTGGCCCATTGCCTGGATCACACCACGTTCTACCCCGGCGTTGGAGAAATGCTGGCGCATTACGCAGGCAAGCGGAAGGCAGTGGCCACCAATAAGTCGATCGAGTACACGAACGTGATTCTCCAAGGATTGGGGGCGAATCATTTTCAGTACATCGTCGGAGGGGATAACGGGTTTGGATTGAAACCGGAACCGGGTATGCTGTTACATGTGATGGAACAATTGAATGTGCCGAAAGAACAGACGGTGCTCGTCGGGGATAGTACCAACGATATCAACGGCGGGCATAACGCCGGGATTCGTGTCTGCGCGGTCGGGTACGGCATGGGGAATCGTGCCAAGATGGAGGCCTGTCGTCCGGACTGGTTTATCGAACGACCGGAACAACTCATGGAGCTCTTCATATGAAAAACAGGTCAAGCTTGAGGTTGAGTCAGGGGGAGCCCTGTCATCAGAATCGCCTGTGCGCCCTTGCAGCAGGTCTGTGTATCGTCCTTGGCCTTTGCCTACCTCTTCACTTGTCGCATGCGGCGTCGCTCGGTCTGGTGGATCGTGTGGTGGAGCAGAAATTGGCAAACGGAATGACCATACTCATGGTTGAACGACATCAGACGCCAGTGGTCTCGCTCAATATGACCTTCGGGGTCGGTGGGGTGAACGAACAGGTCGGTCAAACTGGCTTGGCCCATCTCTACGAACATATGGCGTTCAAGGGGACGAGGACGGTCGGGACAAAAAATTACGAGAAAGAACAGCCCGTTCTCGAAGAGTGGTATCGAGTGGGGACCGAGCTGGAGCAGCGGCAACGAGATCTCGCACGGAGGGGTCAGGAGAAGCCGGGCAGCCTCGAGGACCGAGCAGTGATCGAGAGGCTGCAAAAACGATTTACGGAACTACAAGAACAAGCGGGACAGTTCGTCGCGGGCAATGAGATGGCACTGCTCTACCAACGCCAGGGGGGTGTCGGGCTCAACGCCGCGACCGGTAAGGATCTGACTCGCTATATGATCAACCTCCCGGCGAATCGTCTGCCCCTCTGGGCCGCGCTCGAAGCGGATCGAATGGCGCATCCGGTCCTCCGCGAATTCTACAAAGAGCGCGGAGTGGTCATGGAGGAGCGGCGGTTGCGGAATGACGACAGCCCCAGCGGTCTGTTGTATGAAACCTTTACCTCGGCGGCCTTCCGCGCACATCCGTATGGCATTCCGACGATCGGTTGGGAGTCGGACATCCTCTCGCTCACGCCGGCCGACACTGAAGCCTTCTTCAAGGCCCATTACGGTCCCGGGAATGCGACCATCGCCATTGTGGGCGATATTCATCCACCGGACGTCATGGTCTTGATCGAGCAGACGTTCGGCAAGATACCGTCTGCACCTCCGCAGCCGCCGATCGTCACCGTTGAGCCGCCCCAACGAGGAGAGCGCCGCGTGGAGGTGGAGTTCGATGCTGAACCGTCGGTCGTCATCGGGTTTCATAAGCCGGCGCTGGGCCATCCGGACGACTATGTCTTCGATGTGATCGACGCGGTGTTGGGCGACGGACTCACGTCTCGGCTCTATACGAATCTGGTACGCGAGAAGCGGATCGCCGCGTCCGTCAACTCGGATTCGAATTATCCGGGTGTCCGCTCCCCGAATCTCTTTGTGCTCAGTGCCACACCGCTTGCGCCCCATACGACGGCAGACATTGAAGCGGCCATCTATGCTGAGCTCGAACGACTCAAGACGGAACCGGTGTCCGCCAAGGAGCTTGAGAAAGTGCTGAATAACCTCGATGCCGATTTGGTGCGGGCGCTTCGATCCAACGGAGGCCTGGCTTCTCAATTGGCGCTCTATCAGACGGTCGCAGGAGACTGGCGTTACGTAGTCAAGGCCCGGGACAAAATAGCCACCGTGAGACCGGCGGATATTCAGCGAGTGGCAGCCGAGTATTTCACCAAGTCGAACCGAACAGTGGCCACGTTAGTGAAGAAGGCCGGCGACAAGCGCGTCGTGACTGCGCTGCCGACTGAGGTGGCACGATGACGCAGGTAAGGGGTGAGGGGGTAGGGGTAACGCGGGAGAGGGTGAGGACTCGAGCCGTGCTTGCTGCTGTAGTCGGTGGACTCGCGGTCATAAGTTTGGTCATGACAGGCTGTGCTGGAAACTATCCACTGAGCGACCCGCGGCAGATGACGTTTCCACCCGTTGAGTTCATCCCGCCCGAACCAGATCGCGTGGTGCTCGAGAACGGGATGGTCGTCTATTTCCTTGAGGACCATGAGCTGCCGTTGATTAATTTAACTGCGACTATTCGAACGGGCAGTTGGCTCGACCCCACAGATAAAATCGGCCTGGCCTCTTTGACCGGTTCCGTCATGCGGACCGGCGGCGGAGGCGGGCTGTCGTCCAAGCAGGTAGACGAAGAACTCGAACAGTTTGCCGGAGATGTCAACATCTCGATCGGGCGGCAATCCGGGTCTGCATCGCTCGATGTACTCAGCAAGGATGTGAAGCGCGGGCTCCAGATTTTCGAGGGACTGATTCAGACACCCGCCTTTGAACCGGCACGGGTTGAACTGGCCAAACTGCAGGCTATCGAAGGTATTCGTCGCAGGCAAGATAACCCCGGTTCGATCGTCGGCCGCGAGTTTTTAAAGCTCCTGTACGGAGCGAACCACCCGACGGCGCGTGAAAGCAGCATCGAGTCCATCACACGCATCACCAGAGACGATCTGGTCGCCTTTCACCGGAAGACGATTCATCCGAACGGCATGATCCTGGGGATCACGGGAGATTTCGACAAGTCCGAGATGCTGGCCCTGTTGCGTCAAGTATTCGGCGATTGGAAAAAAGGGGAGGTGCCGGTGCTGACGATTCCAGACGTGTCCGAGAGCCAGATGGCGAAGCCCGTCGTAAGATTTGTGAACAAGGATACCACGCAGACACACCTCCGCATCGGTCATCTGTCGATCAAAGAAAACAATCCTGATTATGTCGCCTTAGCGATCGCGAACGACATTCTGGGTGGCAGTTCCTTTCGCAGCCGTCTCTTCAACGATGTACGGACCAAGCGAGGCTTGGCCTACTCGGTCGGCAGCCGCTTGAATTCCGGGATGCACGATCAGGGCGTCTGGCTGATGCGTGCAGAGACAAAATTGCTCTCGACGCAAGAGGTCATCACCCGGTTTATCGCGAACATGGAACGGATGAGGACCGAGTTGGTGACAGACAACGAATTGGCGGAGGCGAAAGAGGCCTATGTGAACTCGTTTGTGTTCTCTTTTGCCAGTTCGTCGGCCATCGTGGGGCGGTTGATCGAGCTGGAGTATGACGGGCTTCCCAAGGATTTCCTCCAGCAATTGCGAGCCCGCGTCATCGCATTGACGAAAGATGAAATTCTTGCGGCGTCGAAGAAACATTTTAACCCCGAGCGACTGACCATCGTCGCCGTCGGGGCCGGCGAAGCCCTACCGAAGTTGCTGTCGGGATTTGGGGATGTGAAGGAGATTCCACTCACGCAGAAGAATTGATTCGATCGGTTCCCACTCACTGGAGAGACTGATCGTTCCATGTCCAATCAGCACCCAAGGAGGCTGTCATGGTGACCTATGTGATGCTTCTCAATTGGACCGATCAGGGAATCAGGAACGTCAAGGACTCGCCGAAGCGGTTGGATGCGGTGAAGAAGCTTGCAAAGGATCTGGGCGGCGAAGTCAAATCATTCTACATGACGCTGGGCGCCTACGATGCGGTGCTCATCGTGGATATGCCCAACAACGACAAGTTGGCCAGTTTCGGCCTCAAGCTGGGATCGCTGGGCAACATGCGCTCCACGACGTTGAAAGCATTCCCCGAGGACGATTACCGGCGCATTATCGCCGGTCTCAACTGATCACCGACGAACATGCCGCTCGAAGACGACTTTTCAGATATCCTCAAGAAGGCACGGACGGGACGAGGGCTCTCGGTACGTGAAGTCGCTCGTACAACGGGGCTGTCCGACGGGGACATCGCGACGCTGGAACGAGGAGGCGTACCGCACGACCCTGCCGATGTACGGGTGTTGGCGAAGGCCTTGGACCTGCGATCTGCACCACTTGAACAGATTGTGATCGATAAATGGGAGCCGGTGGCACAGCGGGTGCCGGCGTGGATCGAAACGGTCCATGGTTCCGTGAGCGGCTACGGAGTGCAGGGTTATATTCTGCACGACGAAGGAGAAGCGCTGTTGATCGACACGGCGTACAATGCCCCGGCCATGATCGCCTGGCTTGAATCCCATCGAGTCCGGCTGACCGGCATCTGTCTCACGCACGGGCATGCGGACCACGCCGAAGGGATTCAACAACTGTTGGCGAGGTGGCAGGTCCCGGTCTATCTAGGGTCCGACGATCTCGACCTTCTCCACTGGAGACCGTCTGAAGACCGTCTCACATCGCCGATTGACGGACGTTCAATCCCGGTGGGAGGACTTACTCTCCGTTGCCTCACGACACCAGGTCATACGCCGGGCGGTATCTGTTATCGCGTCGATGCCGGATCGCAGCCGGTGTGTTTCGTGGGCGACACTCTCTTTGCCGGGTCGATCGGACGCTCCAATCCCCACACCCTCTACAGCACTCACCTGGACTCCGTGAGGCAGCGCGTGTTGAAATTACCTCACGACTGTATCCTGTTGCCGGGCCACGGGCCGGCCACGACGGTTCGAGAAGAACTCGACCATAATCCCTTCGCGTCAGATCATTAAAGAAGGTGCCATGAGTCTCGATCAGCGGAACGACGATCAGCGGATCCGCAGCGAGGAACTGCCTGTTGCGACAGGACCGCCTCCAAATCTCAGTGATGTCTCCGCGGACGACGAATTCGAGGAGACCCCCTTCTCGAAATGGATCCTGCCCGTCAGCCTCTTTGTCGCGACGATCTTTACCACGCTGTGGGCCGGGGCCTATCAGGTCTACAACGGACCGATTCAAGGACCGGTGAATTTTCTGCTCGAACAGCCCGCGATGCTCTGGCGGGGCATTCCCTTTGCCGCCACGCTGCTGGTGATCCTGGTGACCCATGAGTTCGGACACTATGTGCTCTCCCGCATCCACCGGGTACCGGCCTCACTGCCGTTGTTCATCCCTGGTCCTCCGTATTTCATCGGCACATTCGGGGCGATCATCCGCCTGCGCGGACCGATCATGAATCGACGCGCGCTGTTCGACGTCGGTGTGTCCGGGCCGCTTGCCGGCTTTATCGTCGCGGTGGTGGCATTGGTCGTTGGGCTGAATTTATCAACGGTCGTCGATCGGGCGGCAACCCATGGGATGCAGTTGGGTGAACCGTTGCTCTTGCAGTTCATCGCCTGGCTGGTCGTCGGATCCATCCCTCCTCAGGCCGATATCGTTCTGCACCCCATCGCGTTCGCCGCATGGTTCGGCCTGTTCGTGACGTCACTGAATCTTCTTCCCATCGGCCAACTCGACGGCGGGCATGTGGCCTATGCCCTGTGGGGTTCACGCCAGCGAATCATGGCGTTTGTCATCGTGCCGATCCTTGTCGTGTTGGGATATGTCGGGTGGCCGGGCTGGTGGCTCTGGGCCTTCATGGCAGGATTGTGGGGGTTCGGGCATCCGCCGGTCCGCGATCCTCACGAGTCGTTGGGCCGAAAGCGAATTATTGTCGGATGGATTGCCATTGCCGTGTTTGTGCTGACGTTTGC
>OELA01000155.1_pt1 | contig 16041 bp, 12 predicted proteins | sample 1503161 | NCBI WGS metagenome assembly OELA01 (sample SAMEA104379559, study PRJEB20068) | metagenome | biome: 1000743; feature: 77; material: 1998 | place: USA | collected 2012 | depth 25 m
TTTCCGTTTAAACGGATCGATTTTATCGATGGCTTGAATCGTCGCGAGTGACTCGGTGCCGTCGATGAGGGTCAGCGTGATAATGGTGAGTAAGAGCGGCCAATATAAACTTGGTGTCGTAAAGGCTTCAGTAAATTTCGGGAAGACAATCCCATGTTCAAAAATATCGCTGGGGACGTGAATGAGGTATTTCTCCTCGACCCCGATGAACCACGCGGTTATGCCAGCCATGCCGATCACGACGAGGGGCACCGGAATGAACTTCGCCCAGGCTGCTTTGATATGGGACAGGATGCTCGTTATTACAAAGAGGAGAATTAATGTCGCGGCTCCAATGGCGCAGATCAATGGATTCAACACCATAATTTGTTCGGGAACAGAAATGATGGCTTTGGGAATGGATTTGATGGGCGGTATAATGACCCCGAGAAAGGCCGGGACTTGTTTGACGATGATCAGCATACCGATTGCCATCAACATCCCTTCGACCACCGAAATGGGAAAGTATAGCGCGAATCTCCCGGCGTCGAAGATGCTGAGGATCACCTGGACAACCCCGACTAGACAAATCGCCACCAGCAAGAGTGGATAACCCACTTCCAAATTTCCATCGCCCAACAAGATCATACCGGCCAACAGCGCCGGGGCCAGGCCGGCGGCCGGGCCGCTGATCGTAATATAAGCGCCGCCGAGGAAGGGGAAGACAAATCCGGCAATGATCGCCGAGATCAGTCCGCAGACCGGCGGCGCACCGGAGGCGATTGCAATTCCGAGCGAAAGCGGGATCCCCATCATGGCGACTTGCAGTCCCGCCATCAGGTCGTACCGCCAATGCTTCAACCCCTTGACCCCGTTTTCGGGTTTCTCCATTTTCTCGAGGGAAGCATCCATTTCTAGAGTTTGGGTTCCATGCGACGACATGCTGTTCCTCCTGAATTTATCGTTTCCCTAGTGATGCTTTGAAACGATATATACGTTGTATTTTCTCTGACAGAGACGTTGATTCATTGTCTCACTGGCGTTGAGGTCTCTTCTCATACAGGTACAGTCACACATCCGATCTGAACCTGATCAATCAAGCCGAGATTACTCGGGTAGGTCCATTGCTGGAACAATCCCCCGTTACAGTGCGGCTGAGGGTCTACGCACAACCGATGCCATTAGCGAATCTCCGCACTCAATTCGCACTGAGGATTGGCAATATCATATTAATGCCTGTAAATACGAGATATTAAATGAAAAGTCGGATTGTAGGCAATAGGGGGATTGAGGAGTGAGCGTTTTACATCCGAGCTATATCGCACTGTGCGCACAGTGCATAATCGCTCACAATTGGTGCCATATCATATTCTTTCACCGGGTTTTACCGTCATCGAGCCGATAACTGGTGGGACTTGGCGCTTAGCAGAGGGGCACAATCCGTTGACAGAATGTTGGAGTGTGGCCGTCGACTTGTTTCCCACAACCGACGCTGGTGTGCTACGAAGTCCCTAGTTGATCACGTGCCGCCTAGCGATTCCTGGCCGTGCCATGCTACAGATGAAGGGATGCAACCCTTGCACTCATTGGAAGAATTGTCATTCGACAACAGTTACGCACGCCTGCCGGAGGTGTACTATGCCAAGTTGAACCCCACGCCGTTTGCCGTGCCTCCGTATCTCGTCAGTTTTAATCCCGCGGCAGCCGAACTGATCGACCTTGATCCAGCGCAAGCGAAGCGACCGGAGTTTGCCGGGGTGTTTGGTGGGAGTCTTCTAGTCCCGGGGATGGACCCGTTGGCCATGCTCTACTCCGGCCATCAATTTGGGGTCTATGTCCCCCAGTTGGGGGATGGGCGGGCGATCCTCCTCGGAGAAGTACGGAACGAACGGGGCGAAAAGTGGGATCTGCATCTGAAAGGCGCCGGGCTGACACCGTTTTCGCGCGAGGGCGATGGCCGTGCCGTTCTGCGTTCGACTATCCGGGAGTATCTCTGCAGCGAAGCGATGCATGGGCTGGGGATTCCGACGACTCGGGCGCTCTGTCTCGTCGGGAGCGACCATAAAGTTTATCGCGAGCAGATCGAAACCGGCGCGATGCTTGTGCGCATGGCGCCGTCTCACGTGCGGTTCGGCACCTTCGAGGTCTTCTATTACCGTAAACAGCACGAGCAGCTCAAGATCCTCGCCGACTATGTCATTTCGAACCACTTTTCCCATCTGGTGGATGGCCAGGATAAGTACGCACGATTCTTTTCCGAGGTCGTCGAGCGCACCGCAAAGCTGATTGCACAATGGCAGGCCGTCGGCTGGTCCCATGGGGTCATGAACACAGACAATATGTCGATCCATGGCATCACCCTCGACTACGGTCCGTTCGGGTTCATCGACGATTACGATCCAGGTTTCATCTGTAACCACTCCGACCACAACGGCCGGTATGCATTCAATCAACAGCCCTATATCGGTCTCTGGAATCTCAGCTGCCTGGCGCAGGCGCTGTTACCGCTCGCATCGAAAGAGAACCTCAAAGCCGTACTGGATCGCTACACCCCCCTCTGCGAGCGTCGCTACATGGAACTGATGCAAGCCAAACTCGGTTTGAGCGAAGAACAGGAGGATGATGCTGGGTTGATTCAAGATCTCTTGTCACTCATGCAGCAGAGCCACGTCGATTACACAAACTTTTTCCGTACCTTGGGATCGTTTTCATCCGAGAAGGGATCGCACAACGAACCGCTCCGTGACTTCTTTCTCGATCGTGAGGCATTTAGTAGATGGGCCAAGCGATATGCCGACCGGTTAAACAGGGAGAAGAGTCGTGACGAGGAACGCGCTTTGCGCATGAACAGGGTTAATCCCAATTACGTCTTGCGGAACTACCTGGCCCAGCAGGCCATTGAGAAAGCGCAGCAAAAGGATTACTCAGAAATCGATCGCCTGCTCACACTGCTGCAACATCCCTTCAGCGACCAGCCGGGCATGGAGGCCTATGCAACCCCGCCTCCCAACTGGGGCAAGCACCTCTCCGTTAGTTGTAGCTCCTAGCGCATTCCGACCTTGCAGTCCCCCTCACTGTCTGTTGTAGAGTGGCGCGGTGACCTAGCGAGTGCTCCGCGCTTGCGCGGCAGATGACTACAGAAGACGGATTCCTCTATGGCAAAAGGAAGTGGAGAGTCGAAGATTGCTTTGGTGGGTGTGGTCACCCTCGCAGTCGCGCTTGCCGGCGTGCTGCTGGTGAAAGAGCCTCTGCGCAGCTCGCGGCCGATAGGGTCCGGGTTGGATGTGAAACAGACCACCGGTGAGCAAACGGTCCGTGCCCGGCTGTGGGAAGATCCGTTGGCAGCAGTGCAACGGGGAATGCAGGAAGCTCCGCCACCGGCAAGCGGGTTGCCGAAGTCCGCACCCAACCAGCCGGCAGAGTCGTCCCTTGTTCATCGTCTGGGGCCACTGCGGTTTGCGATCGCCGACCGAGTCAAGAAGGGTGAGCAGATCACGGTCCTATTGGTCACCATGAGTGGCGACCCCTATGCGGAGAGTACGGAGTCCCGCATTCGAGATCGTTATGCGGTCGGCACTGCGCTGGGTGTGGCCTGCTACGTTCCAGAGGACGAGGGGCATCTGTCGTTCATCGAGGGAAACACTCTGGGCGTCGGTCCCGCAGTGCCGTATGAATGGTATCGTATCCGCGAGACCCGGGTCTGTGACGAAGGAGAGGGTCGACCCAAGAGCGCCCTCGTGATCTGGATCCCCGACGACTCGCTCGATCGAGGGTTTCTGGCGACCTTGACTTCATTGTCGCAGGCGTTGGTATGCCAGGAAACAACACAGAAAAGCGGATGCCTCCTCACCGACGACCGGCGCAAGCTGGTCCGTCTGAATCCGATGTTGCAACAGGCCGTCACGTTTAAGCTCGTGGGGCCCCGCAGTTCCTCCGCCTTTCGTCAACTCCTGGATGAGGCCGGAGATCTGTACGGCGAGCCACATACAGGAGTCGGGGTCTGGCCGAACGCGAATGGGACCATCGAGCTCTATTCGCCCTGGGCCAGCACGATGAAGGGGCTCCTGGCCTATGGGTTGAAACAGGACGGTGGAAAGGGTTCCGCGTGCCAGACATACGAAGCCTGCGAGCAGGAGTTTGTTCATCGGCTCGCGCTCGCGAATGTGCGGCTCGTCTATGGGATCGGATCCGACGACCGGCTCTTCAATACGCTGATCGAGGAATTGGAACGACGTCAAGTACGGCTCGGTTGGGATGCGGTGATCCTCATTGGGGACTGGGATTCCTTCTATGGTCGAGCATTGCCCATCGAGTTCCGTGCGGCAGCTTGTGCGAAAGTATCGACCTTCACGGATGCCGAACTGAAACAGATCCAGGTGCCGTCGACTATCAAGACCTGGTGTCCCACCGTCCCTCGCGCAATCGATTTGCAGATTCAGCGCCCGGCGGACTATGAGTCCCTGACATTGAACGTCTTCCGGTATAGCTACCTCAGTGGTCTTGATGGTGAAGTGCCGGGTGTCGATAGTATGAAAGCCGCGCGTGGAGAGAACCCGAAAGCCAATGCAAACTTCAAGGATATCTTGGCCGGTGGGCTGCAGGAACGGTCCGAAGGCACAAGTCAGCTTGATTATGTGCGAGCCTTGGCCACGAGGATCCAGGACGAAGGAGAAGGAGCGAAAGCCATCGGCATCCTGGGCACGGATCCTTACGATGCATTGCTCATTCTCAAAGCGCTCCGGCCGGCCTTCCCCTACGCCGTGTTCTTCACCGTCGATCTCGACGCACGCCATCTTCAAGCCAGCGAGTACAAATGGACCAGGAACATGGTCGTTGCCTCGCCGTTCGGCTTGCAGTTGGACAGCAGCTTGCAACGCGATGTCCCGCCGTTTCGGGGCAGCTATCAATCGGCCACCTACTTTGCCGTCCTTCAGGCGGTGAATCATGTGGCTTGTCGAGTAGCAGGTGAACGGCAACAATCGGCGGCGCCCTGCTCGGCTGGGTATCACGTGGCTATGACTCCTGAAGACCGGGTCTACAACTCGGCTGAACATCCTCGAATCTTCGAAGTAGGTCGGGAGGGGGCGGTGGATTTGAGCATCGTCGATGTCGAAGGTGTGAGGACAATCCATCCGTTGCGTGCGGATCTCGAGCGTACGGACAATCAGGGCCAGCTGAAACAGGGCGTCGGCCCCGGCGGCGCAAGCATGATCGCACTCGTCGGGATTGGGCTCTGTGTCGGGGCGGTGCTCGCCTGGACCAATCAGCGACTCTGGCTACGGGTCTCACGCTCCTGGCGTCTGTTCGCCGCGGTCGGCCTCCTGCTTCTCATCGGGACGGCAGTCTTTTTGGCCATGGGGGGCGAGACAGCCCTTATGGCCCATCACGATGAAGGCGAACCCTTTTCGTGGACCGCAGGCGTAAGCATTTGGCCCGGTGAGTGGCTCCGGCTTCTCGTGGTGGTGTTGTGCCTCATCTTCCTGGTCAAAGGGGCCCGCGATCTGACGAAGAACAGTGACCTCCTCACGAAGGACTTCTTATTTCGCATCGATCAAGGCTCTCGATCCAGATTTACCCTGAGGGCCTATTGGACCAATCTACAGCGGGTCTATCATCCGGCCGCCACCAGAGCGGCCACCACGGTCGATCAAGCCTGGTCTTGGTACCTCGAAGCGGCGAGCCTGCTGCAGCGGACGGTGCGCGTCCTGGTTCTGGTCCTGCTCTATGTCGCAATCATGATTTCCCTGGATCACTGGGTGGTTGACGAAGAGATGATTCATCCCTGTCGGGGATGGCTGAGCTGCCGAGTCGACGTGATCATGACGCTGGTCAGCGTGAGCTTCGTGGTGCTGCTGAATCTGGCCGTGTTCGATGAGGTCATGTTGTGCTGTCGGTGGATCGGTTGGGTGAATACATCGAGCGGGGGATGGTCGGAGCAGGTGCAGGAGGTGTACTTGCGCGAGTATGGATTGAGCCAGAGTCACAAGGCCGAATTTGACAAGCTCAAGTACTTAGCCGGAATCGACCTGATCAGCCGACGGACAGAAGCCGTCAATCGTCTCATCCGGTACCCTTTCATCGCGTTGCTGATCATGATCGTTGCGCGCAACGACTACTTCGATATCTGGAACTACCCACTCTTATTGCTGCTGGCCTGGGCATTGAATGTCGTTCTGGCACTGAGCGGGGCGTTGTTGCTCTATCAATCTGCCGACCGGGCGAAGGGGTCGGTGTTAGCTGGGCTGAGCAAGCAGATGATCCAGGCCCTCGGGCTCGGAAAGGACCACGAAATCCGTGCGAAACAGGTCCAGTACATCATCGGCGAAGTCGAGGCGAACCAGAAGGGTGCGTTCGTGCCTTTCTACCAACAACCCGTCGTCGAATCCTTCCTCTACGGCTTCGTCGCGTTGCTGCAATATTTATATATGAAATAACGGCCCACTCATGCGCGAAGAATACATAGGTGGACTGCGGACACGGGTCACAGGCGGCACAGATGGAAAGGGCGGAGGCCACGGCCCTCTCGTCCTGCTCCTGCACGGCTTCGGTGCGCCGGGGGACGATCTCGTGTCGCTGGCCGACGTCGTGAATGTGCCGACCGGGACAAGGTTTTTCTTTCCCGAAGGCCCGCTCTCATTGAGTTTTGGGCCGACGGATGCACGCGCCTGGTGGCTGATCGACATGGCGCGCATGCAGGCAGATCGAATGGCCGGTCGGGTGCGTGATCTCTCCCAGGATATTCCCAAAGGCCTGGCTCCGGCGCGCGAGACGATGCTGGCGTTCATCAAGGAGGTCGAACAACAATTCGGCGCAGATCCGCGTACGACTGTGCTCGGGGGATTTTCCCAAGGCGCCATGCTGTCTTGTGACGTGATGCTCAGAACGGCACAGCCCTATGCCGGACTGATCCAACTGTCCGGAACGCTCCTCGCCACGCAGGAATGGATTCCACTGCTTCAGAGACGCAAAGGGCTCCCGGTCTTCCAAAGCCATGGGATGCAGGACGAAATACTGCCGTACGAGGGAGCAGAACGGTTGCGAAACACGCTGAGTCACGGGGGGCTCGCCGTTGAATGGCACAGCTTCCGTGGTGGCCATGAGATTCCGAGAACGGTTCTGCGGCAGCTGGGACCGTTCATTACCAAGGTGGTCACTCGAACATGAACAGTCAGTACTTGTTCGAACTCGCAGGCGCCGACGGCAAGCTGATTCGCGGTGATCGCGTGATCGGCAAGCATCGCCAGATCTTGTTCATCACCGGCTTTCTTTCGAAGCGCTGGGGCAACAAGAGCAAAGCGCTCGTTCAGTGGTGCCAGGAAAAGGGCTGGGGGTTCTGCTGTTATGATGTGCGGGGGTTCGGAGATTCGGAAGGACGGTTTACCGACTACACGTTGTCAGATTGGATTGCTGATGCGCGGACGGTTCTCAGCCTGCTCACTGACGGCACGCCCATCACAATCGTAGGCAATTCACTCGGAGGCTGGATTGCCTGGCTCCTGGCGCAGGAATGTGAACAGATTGAGCGGCTCGTCCTCATCGCCCCGGCGTTTAACATGATGGGCGTCCGCGCCCGGTCGATTTCAGAAGAGCGACAGCATGCATGGCATACCGCCGGCTGGATGCCCTGGGACGACGATCCCTTGCATAGGGACTGGCCGCTTTCGTGGAAGTGGGTCGAAGAAAGCGACGCCTATTGGAAGACCACCTTTGAGCGTCTCAGGCATGTGAACACGACGATCTTGCATGGGCTGCAAGATGGCGTGATCCTTCCGGGCGGCAGCCAACAGTTCGTCGAACGGCTCTTGGCCAAAGACGTGTCATTTCCCGTCGAACTCAATCTGATTCCAGGCGACCATCGCTTGGGCAGTCCGGAGAACATGGAACGGTTTCACCAACTCGTTGTCGAACAACCCTGAGGCTCCATCATGCTCACCCTCATCCACAGAGAATGCGGCGGCCCGGCCCTCGATGAATCGCTCGTCGGTGAAGTCTGTGCGATTCCCATCAACCAGTTTCCCTTTCCCTGTTTCAGTTGCCTTGAAGAAATTGACGACGAATCGGAAGTCCGGTTGTCGGAAGATCTGGGCATCTGAGACAGTTGGCCTGCACCCAGCGGAATTCCCTACCATGACGGCTCCTCAGTGGAAATTTACGACAGATCCGGGGTAAGGTGTCACCCAGCTCAGCACAGACGAAAGAATACACATGTCATCGTCACGACAACATAACAGCGGGCCGGATTCCGATGCTCCTGACGTGCCCGAACCGTCCCATGCGGAGCGGGCCAGGACACTGGTCCACCTGCAGCGGACGGGCAGTCTCTCAACCCTCTCACGCAAGCAGCCGGGCTGGCCCTTCGGGTCGGTAATGCCTTACGGGTTGGACGGTCGGGGACAACCGGTCTTTCTCATCAGTACCATGGCGATGCATACGCAAAATCTCCTGGGCGATCCACGAGCCAGCCTGCTGGTGACACCACTCGAGAGCCGCAGCGATCCGCTGGGCGCTGCCAGGGTGACGTTGATGGGATCGGTGTTCAAGGTGCCGAAGGAGGAGGTCGCCGAAGTTCGCCAGCTCTACCTGGCCCGCCATGCCAATGCTTCCTACTGGGTGGACTTCCAGGACTTTGGTTTTTTCCGCATGGCACTGTCGGACATCTACTTTGTCGGGGGCTTCGGGTCGATGGGTTGGGTCACGCCGGGCGACTACGCTGGGGCGGCTGTGGACCCGCTTGCGGATGAGGCCTCGAGTCTGATGCGCGAACTCAATACGGAGCAGTCGGAGACGCTGTTGCTGCTTGCCCGTGTGTTCGGCAATGCGGAGGCGCAACAGGCGACGGTAACTGCCCTGGATCGATTCGGGTTTCACCTTCGGATCACCGCTCCCGGCCGAATGCAGGGGGGGCGAGTGGCCTTTTCCATCCCTGTGCGTAACGCATCGGAGGTCAGGGCCGGTCTTGCCGGCTTGGCTGCTCAGGCGAACGCCGGTCTCCAAGCCCTGCATTCGCTGTAGGAGGCTTTTGCACCAGTTCTTGTGAACATCCTGCGTGATCATTCATTTCAACTTAGCAGCACATCACTAGAAATAGGGGAACGCATGGCGACGAACGATAAGCAGGTGATCTTTTCTCTGGTCAATGTCGGCAAAGTCTATCCACCGAAGAGACAGGTGCTGCGCGAAATCTATCTCGGGTTTTACTACGGCGCGAAGATCGGCGTGTTGGGTCTCAATGGCTCGGGGAAGAGCTCGCTGCTCAAGATCATTGGTGGGATCGATCAGAACTACACGGGAGAGATCACCCGCTCGAAGGGTTACACGGTTGGTCTGCTTGAGCAGGAACCGCAACTCGATCCGGACAAGACGGTGAAAGAAATTGTCGAAGAGGGCAAGAAAGAACTCGTGGCCCTGCTGCACGAATACGACGCGGTCAGCAACAAGATGGGCGAGGCCACGCCAGATGAACTGGAAAAACTCCTCGAAAAGCAGGCTCAGCTGCAAGAAAAGATCGAAGCGGCCAACGGATGGGAACTGGAAAACGTGCTCGAACTCGCCATGGATGCGCTGCGATGTCCGCCTCCGGATGCGAAGGTCGGAGTCCTCTCAGGAGGCGAGAAGCGCCGGGTGGCCCTCTGTCGCCTCATGATCCAGGAGCCCGATATCTTATTGCTCGATGAGCCGACGAACCATCTCGATGCCGAATCCGTGCAATGGCTTGAGCAACATCTCCAGCAATACAAAGGAACGGTCATCGCCGTCACGCACGACCGCTACTTCCTCGACAACGTGGCCGGATGGATTCTTGAACTCGATCGCGGCCATGGCATTCCCTTTCAGGGGAACTACACGTCCTGGTTGGAGCAGAAGCAGGTACGGCTGGAAAAAGAAGAAAAAGCCGAATCGAAGCGCCGCAAAAGCTTGGAACATGAGTTGGAATGGATTCGTATGTCGCCGAAAGCCCGTCAATCGAAGGGTAAAGCTCGGCTCAACCGCTATGAGGAATTGGTCAATCAGAAACAGGACGAGCAGGCAGCGGACTTGGAGATCTACATTCCGCCGGGCCCACGGCTGGGCGATGTGGTCGTCGAAGCCAAGGGCCTCAGCAAAGCCTACGGAGACAAGGTTCTCTACGAGAATGTCAACTTCAGCCTTCCCAAGGGCGGCATTGTCGGCGTGATCGGTCCGAACGGAGCCGGCAAGACGACCATGTTCCGCATGATCATCGGGAAAGAAAAGCCGGATGCGGGAGCGATCAAGGTTGGGGAAACGGTGAAGTTGGGCTACGTGGACCAAGATCGCAGCCTGGATCCGAGCAAATCCGTCTACGACATCATCTCCGAGGGCCACGAGACCATTCAGCTTGGGAAGGCCGAAGTCAATGCCAGGGCCTACTGCGCCCGGTTCAACTTTGCTGGCACCGATCAGCAGAAGAAGGTGAAGGACATCTCCGGCGGCGAACGCAATCGTGTGCACCTGGCCCGTATGTTGAAAGAAGGGGCGAACCTCATCATTCTCGACGAGCCGACCAATGATCTTGACATCAACACCTTGCGCGCATTGGAGGAGGGTTTGGAAAATTTCGCCGGCTGCGCCGTCATCAGCAGCCACGATCGCTGGTTTCTGGACCGAATCGCGACCCACATTATGGCCTTCGAAGGCGATAGCAAGGTGGTCTGGTTCGAAGGGAACTACAGCGAGTACGAAGCAGATCGGAAGAAGCGGTTGGGCAAGGAAGCCGATCAGCCACACCGCATTCGCTACCGCAAGCTGACGCGTCAGTAAGTGTGACCCACCATGGCACCTCGTGCGATCATCACCGGGGCAGCGGGGTTGATCGGACAATATCTTGTGAAGACTGCCCCGAGATGGGCTCATGATTGGGAGGTGCAGGGGCTGACCCGCGCCGATCTTGATCTGACCGATTACGCGAATGTCGATCGCATCTGGCAATCCATCAAACCCGACGCAGTGATTCACTGCGCGGCGCTCAGCCGGACAAAAGACTGCGAACAAGATCCTGAATCGGCCCGCCGCATCAATGTGGAAGTGACTGCGCATCTCGCGCAGCTGTCCCGGCATATTCCTTTCGTGTTCCTGTCCAGCGGAGAAGTCTTCGACGGAAGGACCGGCTGGTACGGTGAGACGGATAAACCGAACCCGATCAATGTGTATGGCCAGACCAAAATGGAAGCCGAGCAGGCCGTTCTGCGGAATCCCATACATGCCGTCGTGCGAATTGTCCTGACGGCCGGGACTTCGGAGACCGGCAACAGGAGTTTCGTCGAAGAGATGTGTCGGATCGCTCAAGCCGGCAAGGATGTGACACTCTATGCCGACGAGTTCCGTTGCCCCCTTCCTGCCGGTGTCATTGCCCGAGCCGTCTGGGAATTAGTCGATCGCAAGCAGCCTGGTCTCTATCATCTGGGCGGGAGTGAACGGCTCTCGCGCTGCGAAATCGGTGAATCCTTGTTGCCTTGGTATCCGGAGTTGAAAGGTCGACTCGTTGAAGGTTCCGCACGGAACCACATTGGGAGTCTCCGGCCCGTTGACCTCTCGCTCCGCTACGATAAGATTCAGAGCCTCCTCTCGTTTCGCATCCCGGGGTTTCGTGAATGGCTCACCGGACGTTCACGCCGGGATGCGGACTTGTGGGACTACCTTGACGGAAGTCCGTGAGGCGTGAAACGTGAAACGCAGGAACCGGGACGTCGGAGGATGCGATGATGGGATCCGATCCTCTCTCGCTGGTTGTCTCTGCTTACCTCGTCATGGTCGCGGTCATGGTGGGCCTATGGGTTCTGCAACTTCGTGTGCGCAATGTCTCGATTGCAGATGTCGGTTGGTGTGCGGGTCTCATCGCGGTCGTGCTGTGGTATACCACACAGGCCACCGGGGCAACCGAGCGAAAAACGCTGGTGGCTGCCTTGGCCGTGATCTACGCGGGAAGGCTCGGGCTCTACATCCTCCTTAACCGGGTCATTGGTAAGACAGAGGAGGCTCGCTACCGCCACCTGCGCGAGCAATGGGGTTCTTCTGAGTCGGTCATGATGTTTGGGTATTTTCAGCTCCAAGCGCTGGCCGTAGTCATATTCTCTCTTCCGTTTCTGGTTGTGATCCAAAACCCAACTCCCCCCTTCGTGCTGATCGACCTTGTCGGGTTGCTCATCTGGGTCGTTGCGGTTTTCGGGGAAACCATGGCGGACCTGCAGCTTGCGCAATTCCGATCAAAGGCCTGGAATCGCGATCGTGTGTGTCGCGATGGACTCTGGCGGTACTCACGCCATCCGAATTATTTCTTTGAATGGTTGCATTGGTGGGCCTATGTTGTGATGGGAGTGACCACGCCTGGATGGTTCCTGACCTGGATCGGTCCAATCGGCATGGGCTGGGCACTCCTGAAAGTTACGGGAATTCCCTGGGTAGAGCGGCAGGCTCTTGCGAGCCGGGGAGAGGACTATCGAGAGTACCAACGGACTACGAACGCGTTCGTCCCATGGTTTCCTCGGGACTCGCGGTGAAGGCAGACGTCTCGTGTTACCGAGATGTTGTCCTCGCCGATTCGGACGACAACTCGTCAAGAAACCGACTCAGCCTAGTCCGCGAAGATTTGTCCATCGTTTGGATCTCCCACCCGGCATCGCGCCGCTTCGACCATCGGACGATAGCGGATTCGACGAGCAAATATGTGGATTCCCCCTCTTCATGGGGCAGCTCGATATAGACGGGCATGACCATTCCCTCTGTGACCGGGTGGTCTCCCGTGGCACGCCAGCCTGATGCCGATAGATCCCAGAGTTGCCCTGTCCCGTGGAACCCCGCGCCATGGTAGAGAAAGGGATAACGGACCGAAATGCGCTGCCCCACTCGAACCGCATAGGGCTTGGCCATGTCACCTTCCCCGGTAATGGACCAGGATTGGTATAGTACGTACTTGCTACTATAGCAGGGTCGTTCGCAAGCGCAATGGCTCTTAAGGGGAGAGCGAATATTCTTGGTAAGGATACGCCCTTGCAGATTGAGCAGAAGCAAGATGCGCGGGAGAGAGACCTGGGGATGTCCCGCACAGGGACACTACGGAGTGTTGTTGAGTGAGACGAGGCGCGTTCGAGCGGTTTCCGCCTGTGGGCTGGACGGATAGAGACGGATCAGGTCTTCATACAGTTGCTTCGCGTGTGCGACGTTGTGTTGCCGCTCTTCCAACTCGGCAGTCTCGAACAGCTCCTTTGCTTTGTCCCCATTGCAGGCGGCGAGGGCAATAGAGAACACGACGGCCCCTATGTGGATCCATGGTTTCATAATCTCTCCTATCACGTTCCAAGTTCTTCCGGCAGTGTCTGAAGAAGGCTGAGGTCGAGGTTAAGGCTAAGCGTCGATCAGGCTCATGTTTTCTCAGCCTTAACTTCAACCTCAAGCTTCCCTTAGCCCTTGCGGGCTTTCTCAGCATCCTGCCGGATCGATGCCATAGCGCGGTGCCGCAATGGCTTCGTGCCGACAATGCGGGCAGCGGCTCGGGCTAGTCAGACGGCTGCGGTCGCGAAAGACAAAATCACAGTTTTGACAGCGCGCTGGGTCCAGGATGAACTGTCTCCTCTTGTCGCGCAAGATGGTCTTCACGACGTGGGTGAGATGCTTTCAACCTGACGTTCGGAAATTCCCAACAATTTTGCCAACTGGTGAGATGACAGCCTGGTGCCCGTGATCAACTCGATGATGCGTTGACGCGGCGTCCGTTCGAAAGGCACCATGAACCGACATCGTAGGGAATTGCGTGAGAAAAACCAAGTTCAAGGAGTACAGTATTAGGGTAAGTTGAATGGCGCCGGTACCTCTGTCAGGATACAGACACCATGTCCCCTCATCCGAATCTTCATTTTGATGAACTTGCCGAGCTCGCGCTGAAATGCGTGGTGGCTTCAGGGGCCGAATACGGCGATATCCGTCTTCTCGACAGCAGCACCCAAACCATTCGCGGCGAAGACCGCCGGATTGCGTCCATTCGAGACACGCAGGACCGAGGGTTTGGGGTCCGGGTCCTCTATCATGGCGCCTGGGGCTTTGCCGCCAGTTCGGTGCTTTCGCTGGAAGAAGCCCCGCGTGTGGCTGAATTGGCGATCGAGATCGCGAAAGGTTCCGCATCCCTTGCGAGTGAAAAGGTGAAACTCGCCGATGAGCCGGTCCATCGAGACCGAGTCGTCACGGTGCGGCGGATCGATCCGTTTGCCGTCGGGCTCGAAACAAAAACGGCCCTGCTCCTTGAAACGATGGAGTACGTCCATCGTCAGCCCGGCATCGTGCGGAGCAGTGCGAGCCTGTGGGCTCGTCGTGACCGCAAGCTCTTTGTGTCGACCGAAGGGTCGCGCCTGGAATTCGACCTCCTTGCCCTGAGCGGCGATTTCGATGCCACGGCGGTTCATGACGGACGGTTCGCCTCGCGGAGCTTCAACACCCCGCATCTCAGGAAAGGCTATGAATTGATCGAGGATGCCAACTTTCTGGCGGAGGCCCCGCGCGTCGCGTCTCAAGCCGTTGAGAAAGTGAAGTCTCCTGTGACCGGGCCAGGTCTGTACGATCTCGTCCTCGACCCCGAACATCTCTCGCTCACGATGCATGAGTCCTGCGGCCATCCGAGTGAGCTCGATCGTGCGCTCGGGTACGAGGCCAACTACGCCGGCACCAGTTTTCTCACGACCGAGAAACGGGGGACCTATCGGTACGGTTCTCCGCACGTGAATTTTGTGGCCGATAATACGGAGCAGGAAACCCTTGCCGCGACCGGCTACGATGACGATGGCGTAGCATGCCAGCGATGGGACATTGTGCGTGGCGGCATCTTCGTCGGCTACTGCACGAACCGCGAAGTCGCGCCGAAAATCGGCGAGACTCGTTCCCGCGGGTCCAATCGAGCGGACAGCTGGGGCAGCGTCCCGATCGTCCGCATCGCCAACATCTGCCTTGAGCCGGGCGCTGCCACCCTCGACGACCTGCTCGCCGATGTGAAACGTGGCATCTACATCGAAGGCCACGGCTCCTTCAGCATCGATCAACGACGGTATAACTTCCAGTTCGGCGGCGATGCATTTTGGCTGATCGAAAACGGGAAGCGGACACACATGGTTCGTGATGTCATTTACCATGGCATCACACCGGAGTTTTGGAACAGCTGCGACGGTGTCGCGGATCGGTCGCACCGCCGTCAGTATGGGTTTATCACCTGTGGAAAGGGCCAGCCGGGCCAATCAGGCTGGATGACTCACGCGGCGTCACACGCACGTTTCCGCAATGTGAAGGTCATCGGAGGGCAGTCCGGATCATGAGTACGACCGGGCACAAGACCTCGCCGAAATTGACGAACCGAGATGAGTTCCGGTTTATCGCCGAGCAAATCCTGAAACGTTCGACCGGTGACCACACGCTGGTTGCGTTGCACGACCAGCAGAGCGGGACGACGCGGTTTGCGAACAATCAGATCGTTCAGAACGTCGAGACGAGGCGCGGGTCTTTGAGTGTGACAGTGGCATTCGGGCAGCATCACGGCACCGCTGTCACCACGGATTTTACCTCCGGGTCGGTACAAGAGACGGTGATCAGAGCCACACAGATCGCGCACCTGTCGCCGGAGGATCCGGAATACCTCACGCCCGTGGAGCCACAGCAGTATCTGACACCTCCGACGATGCGAGCCGAAACCGCCACGGCCGGTCCGGTCCGTCGACTGGAATATACGAACGAGGCGATCGGGCAATGCCGGATGGAAAATCTTGGCGCCGCCGGAATCGTGTCCTCATCGATTGCGACGGTTGGCGTGGCCGCGAGTACGGGGCTCTTCGCCCATGAAGAACGGACCGATGCACGATTCAGCCTCACGGCGCAGGCCGGCGAATCTACCGGCTGGAGTGCTGCGGCCCATCGGTCCATCGATCACCTGAGGGTTCAGGAGCGAACACTCACCGCGATCGATAAGGCCAAGCGGGGTCTGGAAACGCGCGAGCTGCCGCCCGGATGCTATACGGTGATTCTTGAGCCTGCTGCCGTCGCAGGGTTGTGGTCCTCGCTGCTCTGGATGCT
>OELA01000022.1_pt1 | contig 15821 bp, 14 predicted proteins | sample 1503161 | NCBI WGS metagenome assembly OELA01 (sample SAMEA104379559, study PRJEB20068) | metagenome | biome: 1000743; feature: 77; material: 1998 | place: USA | collected 2012 | depth 25 m
CATCGATTCAGCGATGACGGAAGTCAGGCCGTGCGAGGAGGTGTTCCAGTTTTCCACGGAGGGTCGGGAGCGTCATGGGCTTCGTGACGACATCATCCATTCCGGCTTGTCGACATTTCTGTTCGTCCTCCGACGACGCGTGCCCGGTGAGGGCAATGATAGGCAGATGCCTGGTCGTGGTGTGTTCCTGTCGTCTGATCTCTTGTGTGGCCTCATAGCCATTCATCTCCGGCATCTCGCAATCCATCAGCACGGCATCGTAGGCGGCGCGGGCAATGGAATCTACAGCCTCCCGCCCATTCCGTGCCACCTCCACCTGACATCCAAGCTTCTGGAGGAATTTACATGCCACAACTTGATTGATCTCATTGTCGTCTACGACAAGAATCCGGAGCGGGGTGGTGCGGTCCGCAATCGATGCAATGGATACCTTGTCAGCATGAGCAGACGTCTCGCGCTGAATCGCCGGCAACAGGCTTGTTGTATAAGAAAAGGAACTGCCCTCACCTGGTTTACTTTCCACCATCATGGCTCCACCCATGAGCTCTACCAGTTGGCAACAGATCATCAAACCCAGCCCTGTTCCTCCAAATCGCCTGGCCGTCGATGCCTCTGCCTGAGCATAAGCACCGAATAGTCGCGCCTGCTGGTCCGGCGTAATACCGATACCCGTATCCTTCACCATCCAGTAAAGAACGATGGCGTCGGAATTCTTTTGATTGCAGGGCACTGTCTTCACGGAGACGTGAACCCCGCCCTGCTCGGTAAATTTGACTGCATTTCCGACCAGATTAAATAGTACTTGCCGGAGACGCACCGGATCCCCGCGCAATACAGCCGGAATATCCGACGCCAGTTGAACCTGAACGGTCAATCCTTTCTTCTTCGCCATTTCCGACGTCAGCGTGATCACATCATCAATGAGAGGCCGAATTTCAACGTCGGCGACTTCCAACGACATCTTTCCTGCTTCGATCTTCGAGAAGTCAAGAATATCGTTCACGAGCACCAAGAGCGACTCAGCCGACCGGTGCATGGTTTCCAGTAGCTGCCGTTGCGGGTCGGTGAGCGACGTATCCTGAAGCAGTTGCGTGCATCCTAAGACGCCGTTCATCGGAGTGCGTAACTCGTGACTCATTGTGGCCAGGAAGATGGCTTTCGCACGGGCCGACTCTTCTGCCGCTTCTTTCGCACGACGCAATTTCACATCTGCAGAAATATCGGTTCCATAGGCCCTGACCTGCTTCGAATCCCCTAATGGAAAGAAGGACCAGGCCAGCACACAGTCTTCAACGTGATGTTCCAATAGAAGGGTCGGTTGCTGCGACTTGCGACAGCCATTCAGCACATCCGACAAGTTCGGTGGGAATACGGCTTTCATTCGTCCCTGAATGGATGTGCCACGATTGAGGAGTCTCACCATAGCCGAATTGGCGTAGAGCATGCTCCCGTCTCCGTCAAACTCTGCAATGGGATTCGGCGCATCCTCCGCAAGCCGAGCCACCCGTTGAAGATCTCGCTCCGCTTCTCGTTCCACGGTGAGGTCGCGACAGACAACCATGGCGCCGACACACTCAAGGCCTTGACACCTGGGCCAGAACGTCGCAGCAATCTCAATTTCCGTCCCATCGGTTCGAACCCACAGATGGGGCGACACCATAGTGACTTCACCGGTCCGCACGGTGTGTACCAATGGACAACCGCGAGAGTCTCCTTCCCTTGAGAACAGACAACCCACTAGATCATGAAACATTGTGCCGATGACATCCTGATGAGGACCCACGAGCCGCTGCGACACGCGGTTGAGAGACAAGATTCGGCCATCTCGATCCGTCACAAACATCGCTTCACCGGATGACTCAAAAATGAGAGACGTATCCTCCCGAGTGGGCAACCAAGACAGGCTCCCTTTAGGGGCAGGATCGGGGGTGGGACTGAGGGACTGGCTCATGCGGACACCTGTCCCAGGACCGATTCGACAGCGAGATCTTCTCGCACCACATGCCGCACATCACGGATCGTCCTCCCTCCCTCTGGTTTTTGGATGACAGTCAAGGAAGTCCGTGAGAGGTAATGGGCTTTGATCTCCGATGGATCCTTGATCGTGAACCGTTGATGAAAAAGCAGCATCTGCAACCACAATCGGTCCAGGCCAATCCGGCACATGCCGACTTTGAGATCTGTACAGGAAATGGTTTGTTGGGCCACGAGGCAGATCCAATGAGTACGTAGGACATTCAGCTCTACTCTATTCTATCGGCACGTTATGGTAATTCCTCAATTCACATTCCCAGGGTCTGGAGAGAACATTCTTCAGTCCTGCTCATTGTGGTCGATTGTTACACACTCGTCTCCCAACCCATGAAGTAGTCGGAAATTAAGTTCCCTCGTCAATCGACCGATATGTGTGTCGATTGGGTAAAACAGGCTCTGCCTCAGAGTCCTCGGAATCGGAGCCTGACAACAGACCTCCTGGAGGTGCCTGATGATCGGTGCCATTCAATCCGCCCTCTCCGGGCTCACCGCATTTTCTACACAGGTCGCCGTCACCGCCCACAACGTGGCCAACGTCACTACCGATGGGTTTAAGAAATCTCGAACGGAGTTGATCGCAGTGGAATCCGGTGGTGTCCGCCCGGCGATTCAGAAGGATGAGACGGCCGGCCCTACGATCCTGAACGACACAGGCTATGGCCCCGCTCAGTTGGAATTGTCAAACGTCGATCTCGCTGAGGAAACCGTCAATCGGATCATCGGTCAGCGGGGGTTTGAGGCCAATATCCAAACCGTAAAGACTGCTGATGAGATGCTGGGCACCATCTTGGATATCAGGAAGTAGCCCATCCCTCCACATCAAGAATTGAACCAGCCCACAGAAGGCATGTCGCGTAGCATTCTGCCCGATCAGTATGGTATGTCGAGCCCATGGCTGGCCCACGCGTTCTGTTGCTCATTCCTCCCCTCACTCAACTGAATACTCCCTACCCATCCACCGCCTATCTCACAGGGTTTCTCCGTGCTCGCGGAATTGACGCCTCCCAAGCCGACCTCGGCATCGAAATGGTGCTCCGGATTTTTTGTCGATCCGGGCTCCGGGCAGTGTTTGAGCAGATGCGCAAGGGCCAAGCTGAGTTGCCGGGTGAAGCGAAACAGATGCTCGCGATCGAGCCGGCCTATCTACAGACCATCGACCCAGTCATTGAGTTTCTCCAAGGACGCAATCCTTCGCTGGCTTTGCTCCTCGCCCGTCCGGGATTTCTTCCCCAAGGCCCTCGGTTTGCCGGCCTAAAAGGGCGAGCCGCGTCGTTACGTGCCTTGTCCGATCAGGATCGTGCGAAACGATTCGCAACCCTGTATCTTGAAGACTTGGCTGATCTGATTCAGGCGACCGTATCTCCCCATTTTTCTCTGAGTCGCTATGCCGAACACATCGCCCGAGCCGCCTCCTCTTTTGACACCATCATCGACGCGATAGCCGCCCCTCCGACCTTGACGGACCAATTCATGCTCGAGTCCTTGTGGGAGCATCTCGATCACGTTAACCCATCCCTCATCGCGCTCACGGTACCCTTTCCCGGCAACCTCTATGGGGCGTTTCGGATTGCCCATTCGATCAAGAGCCAACGACCGGACATCGCAATCGCCATGGGCGGCGGGTATGCCAATACGGAGCTTCGCCGTCTGTCGGACCCTCGCGTATTCGACTATCTCGATTACCTCACCCTCGACGACGGAGAACGGCCTCTGTTGTCATTGATCGAACATCTGGAAGGAACCAGGGCGCGCACAGGACTTTGCCGAACCTTCTATCGGGACAAAGATCGAGTGGTCTTTGTGAATGATACAAATGATCGGGAGTTCAGCATGGAGGAGGTCGGCTGTCCGACCTATGGCAGCCTAGCCTTGGAGCGCTATCTCACGATCTTGGACAGCACGAACCCGATGCATCGTCTCTGGTCTGAAGGCCACTGGAACAAACTCACGGTCGCCCACGGCTGTTATTGGAAGCAGTGTACGTTTTGCGATGTCGGACTCAACTACATCAGCCGCTACGAGATGACTCCGACCGATCGGCTCATCCAACAGATTGAGCAACTGATCGCTGAGACGGGTCATCGTGGATTTCATTTTGTCGATGAGGCTGCGCCTCCCGCTGCCTTAAAGTCCCTCGCCTTGGCGCTATTGGAAAAAGGTATCGCCATCTCATGGTGGGGCAATATCCGATTTGAAGAAGCGTTCTCGCCGAACCTGTGCCGTCTCCTGGCCGCCTCCGGTTGCATCGCCGTCACTGCGGGACTCGAAGCGGCATCGGACCGTCTGTTGGAGAAGATCAAGAAAGGGATTACCGTCGACCAAACCGCCCTCGTGGCAGCAGCGTTCAAAGACGCAGGCATTCTGATCCATGCGTATCTTATGTACGGCTGTCCCTCTGAGACCGTGCAAGAAACGGTAGACTCACTTGAACGGGTCCGGCAATTGTTCGCGGCAGATCTGATTCAATCCGCCTTTTGGCATCGCTTCACCACCACAGCCCATAGCCCGATCGGACTCCATCCGGCTGCCCATGGATTGCGCATCCTCGGACCAGCGTTTCAGGGCTTCGCGGAGAATGATCTCCAGCACGAAGATCGACGTGGCACAACACCGGATTGGCTCGGAGAAGGCCTACGACGGTCGATGCTGAATTTCCTTGAAGGCCGAGGGCTCACACTCGACGTCCGCCAATGGTTCGACCATTCCGTGCCAAGCCCTCGTGTCTCTCCCACGTGGATACGTCGTCTTCTCAAGAGCCGCATTGTGGGAGATGATCCCCGAGCAGAACGGCGGTTCGTATGGCTCGGTGGACGACCGGTCTGTGAGCCTCTCGGGAAAAGGACGCGGCTCATTCTGCCAGGGCATTCCAGTGATCAGTCCGTCACACTCGCCAACCAACAAGCTCAGTGGCTTGACAATCTGATTCGACAATCCACACCTCACAACAACCCATCATGTCCCTATCCCCTCCTACGGGAAACGAAGACCACATTTCCAGGTGCGGTAAGGGACTTTGAGACCTTTCTCGGTACAACCTCCTGGAAAAAAGTTCGCAAGGCCGGCCTGCTGCTTGTGTAGAACTAGGCGGACCCGCTGTCTTATAAATTGTCAATCGTGTGCCCTTACCTCTGAGCTTGATTCTTGTTGTACATGATGAGACGTTATCGCCGATAAGAAGGAGGGCGTACCTATGATCTTGCTTCAGACTGCTGGGCTCTTCATTCTCACGGCCCTTGCGGAAATCGTCGGCTGCTTTCTCCCGTACCTCTGGCTTCGCAAGGACGGATCAATCTGGCTCTTGGTTCCAGCAGCGCTCAGCCTCGCCGCCTTTGTCTGGCTCCTTACGCTCCACCCAGCCGCCAGCGGACGGGTCTATGCTGCCTATGGCGGTGTATACGTGGCAACGGCCCTCGTCTGGCTGAGGGTCGTGGACGGCGAGAAGCTCTCCGTCTTCGACTGGACCGGAGCTGGAATCGCTTTGTTTGGTATGGCGGTTATCGTCTTTGGCTGGACCCCAAAAGAGTAACACGAATGGCTCAATACTCACCCCGATGAAGGCATGTATCCTCCGCTTCAGGCGGGCTATCGCAGTGGGATTCGTGTTTACGCTTCTGTCGATGCTCCGCTGATCGTCTGCTCCCCCCCTTGGAGTTGTCCGGAACGTTGCTTACCTATCCTGCCATAGACCGCAGGGATGACCAGCAGGGTTAACACTGTCGAGGTAAACAGTCCCCCGATGACGACGGTCGCGAGGGGCCGCTGGACCTCGGCTCCCATCGTCGTGGCTAATGCCATGGGAAGAAAGCCGAGGCTGGCGACGAGTGCCGTCATCAGCACCGGCCTGAGTCGATCCATGGCCCCCTGCGTGACTGCCTGATCAGTTGGGAGCCCTTCTGCCTCAAGGAGCTTTATATGGCTGACCAACACCACACCATTGAGCACCGCAATGCCGAACAGGGCAATGAATCCGATGACCGCTGAAATACTGAGTGGCAAACCGCGTAACCAGAGGGCCAGGATGCCACCAGATAACGCCAGGGGGACATTGAGAAAAATCACCAACGCCGGGCGCATGGCTCCGAAGATGACGGACAGGACACCCAGAATTAGGAGGAGGGTGATCGGCACGACCACGGCTAAGCGGCTGGTGGCTTCTTGGAGATGCTGAAACTGTCCGCCCCATGTCAATTCGTACCCTGTTGAGAGTGAGACCTCGCGTGCCACCGTACGCTGAGCCTCAGCCACAAAGCTGCCCAGATCCCTTCCGCGAATGTTGGATTCCACGACGATACGTCGCTGCACATGCTCCCGGCTGATCTGCGCCGGTCCCGTGTCCACTCGGATGGCCGCCACGCGGGAGAGGGGGACGAGTTCACCCTGACCGGTTGGGATGAGCAGATTGCCCAGTGCGAGAGGATCCGCTAACGCGCTGTCGGCTAGGCGGACGACGAGGTCAAAGCGTCGGGGGCCTTGCACCACCGTACCGACGACACGTCCCACACGTGTGGTTTGCACAAGGGTGAGCACGTCGTCTGCCGTGAGCCCATATCGGGCAATCTGTTCCCGGTCCACAATCACTCGCAGGAGTGGAAGGCCTGCGACCTGCTCGACTTTGACGTCGGCTGCGCCCCGCACGGTTTCCAACTGCCGGGCCACGGCCTCGGCCTGCTGCTTGAGCACGTCCAGATCAGGCCCAAAGATTTTGACGGCGAGATCGGAACGCGTGCCTGCGATCAACTCGTTGAAGCGCATCTCGATCGGTTGCGTGAATCCGAGGCCGATGCCAGGAACCGCTTCGAGAATGGCGGGCTTCATCTTGGCGATCAGGTCCTCACGAGTACCGGCCGTCGTCCATTCGTGCTGCGGCTTGAGGATGACGAACATATCGGACAGTTCCACTCCCATCACATCGGTCGCCACCTCGGGGCTCCCGGTTCTGGTCACCACCTGCACGACTTCAGGAAATTGGCGAACCACCCGTTCAACGTCCAAGGCATTTCGGACCGACTCGCTCAGCGACACGCTGGGTAACCGCCAGACTTGTACTGCCATATCTCCTTCGTCGAGTCGAGGGACAAACTCGATGCCGAGCGACGCGGTGATTCCGAGACTCACGACAAACAGCCCCAAGGCCGGTATGACCACCCTTGCCGGGCGTGCGATTGCCCATCGGAGACAGGGCTCATAGGCATGGCGGAGCATGACGATCACACGCGTGTCTTCCTGTCCAGGTTTCACCCGCACAAACCAGAAGGCGAGTAGCGGGGTGACCGTCACCGCGAGGAGGAGCGATCCGGCCAAGGCCAGGATGACGGTCAGTGCCATCGGACGGAACATTTTTCCTTCGATTCCAGTCAGCGCCAGGATCGGTATGTACACGAGAATGATGATACTGACGGCGAGGGTCATGGGGCGCAGCACCTCGCGGCCAGCCGCCTGGATCTCACTCAGCCGTGCTTCCAGGCTCATGACGCCTTTCTTCGCCAATCGACGGAGGATGTTATCGACCATCACCACCGAGCCATCCACGAGCAATCCAAAGTCGATGGCGCCGAGGCTCATGAGGTTGCCGGAGAGACCCGCCTGCATCATCCCGCTGAACGCGATCAACATCGATAACGGAATGGCGGAGGCCACGATCACGCCTGCGCGGAGATCGCCGAGGAAGAGGAACAGCACGGCCATGACGAGGAGTCCCCCTTCAAGCAAATTGTTGCGCACGGTGCGGATCACCTTCGAGACGAAGATGGTCCGATCGTAGTAGGGCTCGATCATCACACCAGGGGGGAGAATCGCTTCAATCTCTCTCACTCGGGTTTTGACACGTTCAACAACTTGTTGCGCATTCTCGCCTGCCAACATCTGAACCATGCCGATGACGGTTTCGCCATCTCCCATCGCCGTCGCCGCGCCGATGCGGAGCGCCGACGCCTCCTTCACCTCGGCGAGGTCCGAGATGTAGATCGGCACCCCGCCGGGGCCGTGCGCCACCACAATCCTCGCGAGGTCCGCCACCTGGGTTGCCAAGGCCTCACCCCGAATGAGCAATTGCTCGCGTTGATGCTCAATGTAGCCGCCGCCGGCGATGGCATTGTTCCGTTCGAGTGCCTCAAATATCTGCCGAAGCGATAGTTTGTAGGACAGCATCTTCGCGGGCTCTACTACAACTTGGAACTGTTGAGGCTCTCCTCCCCAAATATTGACTTCGACGACCCCCGGCACCGCACGCAGACGCATACCGATCTCCCACTCGAGAATCGTTCGAAGCGCCATGGCACTATAGCCGTTCCCTTTTACGGTGAATTGATAGACCTCGCCCAATCCGGTCGTCAGTGGTCCCACGATCGGACGACCATACTCGACTGGGATACGTTCCATCGCACGGGCAAGTCGTTCGCTGACCAACTGTCTCGCGCGATAGATGTCCGTCCGATCTTCGAAAATAGCGGTGACCGCCGAGAGCCCGTACCGCGAGACAGAGCGGAGTTCTCGGAGGGCAGGCAATCCGCTCAGTGAGGCCTCGATTGGAAAGGTAATGAACTGTTCCACTTCAATCGGGCCGAACGCTGGAGAGCGGGTCAGGATTTGGACTTGGACCGGGGTCAAATCCGGCATGGCGTCAATGGTGAGGTGGAAGAAGGACCAGAGGCCGATGACGATGATGAAACCCGTTGCCACCAGCGTGAAGAATCGATAGCGCAGCGAGAGGGTAAACAGCCGTTCCATCTTACCCTCCCTCTCCAGTTCCGATATGTTCTTTCAGAAGGACGTTCTTCAGGTCAAAGACGCCATCGACCACCACCTGTTCGCCCGCTGTCAGTCCCTTCCGCACTTCAACCCATCCCCCGCCTTCGCGGCCGACTTCGATCGGGACGAATGCATACCCAGTCTCCCGCTGCACGAAGACCCCACGCACCTTGTCCACCGTCGTCACTGCCGAGACGGGGATGGCCAAGGTCGGTGGGCTCGCGATGGCCAGCTGAACGTCCACATACTCTCGCGGCCTCAGGCGGTGCTGCTGGTTTGCGACCTCGAACCGAACTCGAATCGTGCGCGTGGTCTCGTCCGCGACCGGTGCAAGATAGGTGAGCGGAGCCGTGACCGTCTCACCGCCCTTCGGAAGGATCGTCCCGACATCGCCCTCCTTGAACTTTCGAGCCTGTTCAATCGGCAGATTGGCAAAGACCCAGACCCGGCTCGTATCGACAACCTCGAACAGTTCATATCCAGGAGCGACTCCCTGCCCTCGCACCACATGTTGCGCGACGACAGTTCCGGCAATCGGCGAGGTAAGGATATAGCGATGCCCCTCCTGATGGCTTCCATGCTCCAGCTGACGTAACTCCTCTGCCGTCATGCCCATGTTCTGTAGTTTCTCGCGGACGTGCTGGAATCTCGCCTTCGTTTCCAGGTATCGGCCCTTGTCTTCTATGAGCTTTCGCTCGGACACGATGTCCTCGGCTCGCAGTTTCTGCGTCCGCCGGAAGGTGTTCTCGGCAACATCGACCTGCGCCTTGCTCACGAGGTACTCCTCAATCAACTGATCGAACTGCAAGCTGCCGATGGCTGCGAGTGGCTGACCTGGCTTGACCCGATCACCGAGCTGAACGTGAATATTCTCGACTTGTCCTTCAATCCGAGACGTAATCTTGGCGACCTGCTTTAAGTCGAGCGCGACTTCGCCTGGAGCCGTCACCACTTCTGGAACCATGTGTGCGGCAACCGGTTCGATCCGTATTCGGCCCCGCACGGACGCCGGAGGCTGAATGGTGATGATGCGAGGAGCCCCTGACTGTGGACTCGCCTTCGACTCCGATGCTGATGATTCGCTGCTATAATCCCCACAGGCTGTGACGAGCAGGACCGACGCGAGCACACGCAATCCGGTCTGTGCGGTCCATCTGATTCTCATGGTCAGGCTCCTTCTGAATCGTCAGATCCCACCGACAGCACGTTCACCCCGAGCGAGAGCGATGGAGAGGTCGGCGTGCGCATGAGGGTACTCGATCTGCCACGCGATACGTTGACGAGTCATTGATTATTGCTCTTCCTTCGCAGGCTATATCCTCGATCCATCCAGGATAAGCCGGAAGGCTCAAGGCGGAAGTAGTCGCGATCTCCGGAAAGACCGACGGTCAGAAATACGGAAGGGCACCGCCCCTCACCGATAACTGACGGCGATACGCCTGCGCTATTTGATCATCAAAAAATGAGAAAAAAGATCAGAGGGATTGGGAAGGCGGAGCACGCAAAGGGAGTGTGGTGGAAAGAAACAGACTGGTCTGCGAGGGCCCGGGGTGCAGCGAAGCCACGACAACCGCTCGTCGAGCCGTGATGTTCTCGGCGACAGGTAATTCAGCAACCGCGATCCCCGGCTTCGGTAGTGGACGATCGATCGGAGCAGTGAGCAGTGAGAATTCTATCTCAGGATGAGTGGACGCATGACCCGAATGAACACGAGCTTGTAAGTGCTGATGCGCTGCTTCAGGGCAGGTCGGATCGTGGATAGTCTCCGTATACTCGCACTCAAGATCCTGGGAGAAAACCGAATGGATCGTGCCGCCATGAACATGACGATCATCCCCATGATGATGATCTGCCTCGGGGTGCACGTGGAAAAATGGAACTATGAGCATCCATATGGACACCCACACAAGGACCAACAACCGAGAACACGATGACTTGTCACTTATCTGTTGCATTGAGAATTTACCCTAGCACAGTTCCCCTCCCCCAGCAATCAGCCGATCTCTTTCCAGTCCACTGCATGGACAAGGCCGGAAGAAAACACACCCGGACAAGCGAAGGGCGGGAGGAGCCAAGGCCTCTCCCGCCCTCAGTGTCTGCCAAACAGTGTCAGTCAAGCCGTCCGCTACTTGTTCGGCTGAGGGGTATAGCGCAGATAGGGTTTCACAACCTTGAAGCCCTTGGGGAAGAGTGTCTTGGCTTCAGCATCATTCACCGCAGGAGTGATGATGCAATCCTCGCCGTCCTTCCAATTCGCCGGGGTCGCGACCTTGAACTTCGAAGTCAATTGAAGGGAGTCGACGACCCTCAATAATTCATCGAAGTTCCTGCCACATGAAGCAGGATAGGTCAATGTCAACTTCACCTTTTTATCTGGCCCGATGATGAACACTGAACGGACAGTCATGTTGTCAATGGCATTCGGATGGATCATGTCATACAGGGTCGCGACCTTCTTGTCAGGATCGGCGATGATCGGATAGTTCATCGTCGTCTTTTGCGTCTCATTGATATCGTTGATCCAGCCCTTGTGCGAATCCAGTGGATCGACACTGACAGCGATCACTTTGACGCCTCGCTTCTTGAACTCCGGCGTAATCTTGGCGACGGTCCCTAACTCCGTGGTACAGACCGGGGTATAGTCCTTCGGGTGCGAGAAAAGAATCCCCCATCCCCCACCCAGCCATTCGTGGAAGTTGACAGTCCCTTCTGTCGTCTCCGCGGTGAAATTCGGTGCTTCATCTCCCAATCGTACTGCCATATTGCCCTCCATTTATTTAAATCAAGTGGTAATGGGAATCGACGTGCGCTGATCGCTCTACGATACTGCGCCGTCCCGAATTCTTCAAGAGGGAAAACTGGACTTCTCAGATTCTACTCCTCAAGGTGCCGCTTCGATGGCCAGCCTGTTTCGAATCTGGTCATGATCTGATTCGTTCAATTCGACGTCCAGCAGATAGACCTGTTCATCGGCCAGTTTGCCCTCACCGGTCAATTGTTCACGAACCTGTTCGGCACGCTGAAGGGCCAAGCCGCGAAGTGCCTCTTCATCCAAGGGCATGGCGGCTATCAACAACTGTTTCTGCTCTTCATACGTCAACGGTTTAGCAGATGGATCAACCGCGGGTGGCGCGGCAGATGAGATCGCGTTCTTCTGGTGTGCTTCGTAGAGCTGTTGGATCAACCGCTGCTCGTCACCGGCTGGTATCGGCTCTCCTTTCGCGGCGGGCTTCACGCGCTCGCGCTGCCACTTAGCCTGCACGATCGCCTGGAGTTTCATGCGATTGAGCGCCTGTCGATCGCGAACCAGGTCGGCCGTTCCTATAATGTCTAACCGGAGGTTCGGCCGTTCCTCCAGACCTTTGGCCAATGCTTCGAGCTTTTTGAGCTCCTCCTTGGCCACCGTCGCGCTGCCGGGAGGGAACGCGACGAACTGTAAACTTTCTTCGTCTCCACCCTCAGGAATAAGCTTTCCCATCAGCGAAAACGGAGACGCCACAATTTTCGTCAGTAGATTGAGCAACGTTGAGAGGACCGCCTTGCCGTACTTGAAGTCGGGATCATTGAGATCGCCGCGAATGGGTAAATCGATGTCGATCCGTCCCTTGCGATCTTTCAAGAGGGCCACAACCAACGGAACTGGCAGCGACGTCGCATCTGGACTGTCGACCTTCCGCCCGAACGTCAATTGATCGACCAACACTTTGTTTTCTGCTTCAAGGTGTTTTTGAGAGACCTTGTATTTCAAATCGAGCGAGAGCTTCCCCTTCGACAATCCATAGCCCACATACTTGCCGCTGTAGGGACCTCCCACAGCCAAATCCATGCCTCCAAGGGTGATGATCAGATCCGTGAACGCATTCTCGCTCAAGGGATTGATGGACCCGAAAATCTTGAGCGGCGCCGCTTTACCCACTCGACCGGTGAGGTCAACATCCGCCCTAGCAAGCTGCTTCGACGACAGTCCCTTGATCGTGCCGGTCAGAGCAGAAAGTCCTGTTTGGACAGGAGGTTGCACCGATTCATCGCGAAACGTCAGGGCTGCTTTGGTGAGTTTCACCGTCCCAACCGTTACTGGGACGGCTGGGCCCTTGGCTTTCTGAGGCTCCGGCTTCACATCCTTCAATGCAGAGGACGGCGGGGGAACGGCGAGCTTGCCGAGATTCGATCCGCCATCTGAAAGCACCACAAGATGCGCCAAAGGCTGCTGAAGGCCCACCTCATGAATCGAAACGGTGGTGGGATCGACGGTCACACGAACACCGTTGAGGGACAATGAGTGTAACGAGGCCACCTCGTCACCCTGATCACGGTCGGCCACGCTTAATGCGTCCACACCGACATTGCCTTCGTATGACATGAGTGGACCGTTGGGATGGTCGGTGGCAAGATGCACCACTCCATTTAGATTGACGGCGCCGGACTGGACATCGATCCTCGCGAATTTTTCAAAATACGGCTGAAACGGTCTGATCGCAATGTCCTTGAGTACCAGGGTCACGTGCGCCTGAGCCGGAGCAGGCAGCACCGAACCATCCACGCGAATCGTCCCGGTTTCATTCAGTTGCATCTCCATCTCTATCGGCAGAGCCTCTGTGATCGGGATCCGCACGTCATGGGTCTTGACGGTCAAGGCCCGCACCTCGACATGAGCCGGAGTCGGCAAAGTGCGATCCTCAAAATCAACCGCATGGTCCTTCAGCGTGATCTCCTTGAGCCGGATGGACCACGGCTTCTCATCTTTGGATGGAGGAGAAGAGCTGTTCGCAGCAGCTGGGGGCTGGACGGAATCGACAGGAGCAAACATCTGCTGATAATTCACAGTGCCGTCGGGATTCAACCAGGCGGTAAATGACGCACGCTCAACTGCAATGTTCCGGACTGTGACCTCATGCGTGACGAGATCTACGTCGACACCCATCACATTTAGCTCCGGAATCGTGATGACCGGGTCTAGGCCTCCATCCTCCTTGAGTGCGAGCTTGTCAACCCGAACATTCGCCTGGGAAACCTGAAGCTTCATGGGAGTCGCATCGGCATCCAGCGAATAGCCGGCGTCGGCCGCCACCGTTCCATCGGTGATATCGAATCGGAATCGATCATGGAGGTATTGCCACAGGTTAGGGAGCTTCACGCCGGAGAGGGAGAAGGTACCGGAAGACTGAAGCGGTTCAAGGGAGACTTTGCCCGCCCAGGAGAGAGTTTCGCCCTTGCCCAACTCCGCGGTGAAGACATACGAGTTGTCGCCGCCAGGCTTAGTGTGGAAATTCTTGAGCACAATATGGATCGGGACAATATCGAGCGCGTAGGGCTTGGGCTTCGATTCATCGTGAAATTCTACAATCGCTTGCGCGATTTCGAACTCGCCGATTTCGATGGCGGGAATCCCGGCTGAGGTCTTCTCGGTCTGCGGCGGCGCATTCGGTTGGGGCGCAACGTCACGCGGCACGAGCTCCGCCAGATTTATGCGGCCGTCTTTAGAAATTCGTGCGGACACATAGGGCGTTGTCAGTCGAATCGCATCGAACACGTAGGCTCGACGAATGAGAGAGCTCGCCTGAAGATTAACGAAGAACTCGTCGAACCCCAGCAAGGCGGACTGATCCGATTCTCGAATTTCGAACCCAGTCAACCGAAGCGAGAGCACAAAGGGATTCAGCTCGACGGCCTTGACCAGTACCGGGCGCTTCAGCTTTTCAGAAATAGCAGGGATCGCGTAGGCTGTGATTAGATAGGGAACGAGAACAAACCCAGCAAGCGCATAGAGACACACCAAACTCAATGCCAGAATCGCAAGACGAGAGGGACGAAGCAGCCATCGCATGGAGAAACCCTAGAGTGCGCCCGGCTGGAATCGCACCAGCGACTTTTCGCTGAGAAGAGACATCCGGGCGAGATAAGCATACGTGAGATTGCGTGAGAATTCGAGAGTCGCAAGGGGCTAGAGGACCATGGTGTGCACCTGCCCGATGTGTATAGGAGTGGGATTATGTGAGCATGGGAAATCGGATCGAGGCGCAACCACCGCCATGCGAGCTTCGTCATTCCCCCAAGACAGTCCTCGATGAACGTACGCCGCTCGTGCTACAATGTCGCGGTCAATGCCAATCGCTCCTTCAATAGCTGGTGGGTTTATGGGGGATGGACATGACGCCGTTGACCTGGATAACCAGGAAGCCTATGGTGCCGGGATGGTACTGGACAAGGTGGAAGAGTGAGGGTAATACATCTGTGTATTCCTATGATATCCTCCGAATAGAGGAGCGTTGGCCAGGAGCCGAACTGGTCGATGCCGACGACCCATTTTCCATTCCATTGGATTCTGACTGTTACGAGACATATGAGTGGGCCGGACCACTGGAGCCGCCGATATGAAATGGACGAGCGAGAAACCAACAAAAAAAGGCTGGTATTGGTGGCGCCAAGATAAAGAGGCCGTAATCTGTAGAGTATGGGAATGGTGGGATAAACAAGAACTGTACGTTCGCTTTGAGGGCTCGGACTCAGTACCGATCAATACTTTAGATGGAGAATGGGCCGGCCCGGTGGACCCGCCGACGTAGTTGGACCCTGTCCCCCTGCCATGATAGAAGCTGGTGTGCGCGTCTTGTAGCCTGCTGGAATGTCTACCTGAAATCCCTCATCATCCTTTCTTTGCCCCGACACATACTGACTCTCATCCTGAAGATCAGATGGAGATGGCGCGGGTTTGGCCAGGTATATATCCGACAGGGGCCCGCGGTACCTCGGGAGATTCAGATGCAGAGGAAACCAGAGCCGGTAAGAGGAGGCACCATATCGTGGATGCCGGAAAGGCCTTGGACTTCAGTAATCGTCTATTTCTTCCGTTTCGTCGAGTAACTCGGCCGTGATCTCGGTACTATCGAGAGCCCACTGACTTATGGGGATACCCCCGACCTTCAGAATCGCTTCCTGCTCCGTGCCTGCACTGACCGTCAATTCGTAATGAATGCTTTGTCGCACCTGAAACATTTTCATACAGTTACCTTTTCATGCCGACCATGAATATCGATATCTCC
>OELA01000457.1_pt1 | contig 15696 bp, 17 predicted proteins | sample 1503161 | NCBI WGS metagenome assembly OELA01 (sample SAMEA104379559, study PRJEB20068) | metagenome | biome: 1000743; feature: 77; material: 1998 | place: USA | collected 2012 | depth 25 m
ATGCGCAATCCATAGGCGCGAACGATCTCTGTCGCCGTGACCTCGCCGGCCGTGAACTTTTCATGGAGCTCGTAGAGTGAGAGTTTATGAATCGCCATCAGTGCTTCGTCTTCCCTGCTACAATCCGGTTCTTCTCGTTGACTCGGACGATCCTCGGCGCATGCCGTTTGATTTCCTCCTCTGCATAATACTCGTAACAGAAGATGATAATCTGATCGCGGACCGCGCCTTTCCGCGCCGTCGGCCCATTCAGGATGATCTCACCCGCGCCGCGTTTCCCCGCCACGGCATAGGTCATGAAGCGCTCGCCATTATTGAGATTGGAACAGACGATCGCCTCATAGGGCAAGATCCCCGCGGCGTCCATCAGATCCTCGTCGATCGTCAGACTGCCTTCGTAATCGAGGCAGGACTCCGTCACCGTGGCCCGATGAATTTTCGACCGCAACATTTGCCTAAACATTCAAACCTCGTTTAAAGGATTACCGATCTTCGATAATTTTTGGAACCACAAAAAACCCGTCGGCCGACTCAGGTGCATTAGCCACCGCACACTCGACGGACAGGGATGGCCGGGCCATGTCGGGACGAAACACGTTGGCTTGCCCCGGCACCGTCGCCGTCGGTTCAACACCAATAGTGTCGTACTGCTTCAATGTGTCCACATGCGTGAGAATCTGGCTGAGCTGCTTCGCAAACGCGGCTTTCTCAATGTCCGTCAACTGCAGCCGAGCCAACTTCGCAACTTTCTCAACTTCCTGTTTCGTAATTTCCATGTTTCCCCGCTTGTCCATCCCATAGGATGTTCAAAATCATCATCCAGCAAAGCCGCAGGCGTACCCTCTGGGGCGCACGGTGCGACGAATAAGGAGCGCCACGTCTGTGCGCGCCGCCGAGTGGTGAGGCGGCCGGGACCCCGTTGAGGATGCTTTCGAGGCGAGAACGAAGCCTGGGCAAAGGCGCGTCTCGGCGCGTCGGGGCTGGGCGGGTGAGAATGGTGGCGTTTTCAGCATCCTGATTAAAGATTACGGCTGTCACAGTTCCACACCTGCCCCCCCACACCGGTCAGCTGCGCCAGATGCAAAACAGTCTTGGCGATCTCCTCAATCGAAGGAGGTCGACGCAGGGCATGATCCGTCCATCCGACCGATTCGGGCATCGTACCCTTCGACAATTCCGTCCTCTGCCAACCAGGCAGTAGAAGATTCACGCGGATGTTCTGCGGTCCCCATTCCTGCGCCGCGCTTTTGACCAATCCAATGAGGCCGGCTTTTGATGCCGCATAGGCGGCCTGCCCAATGGAGCCATGGTACCCGGCATGCGATCCGATGACGACGATCGATCCGCCGCCGCCGGCTAGGAGGGGAGGGGCCATGGCGCGGAGACAATGAAACGTCCCGGTCAGATTCGTGGACAGCACCTCGGTCCAATCTTCTTCCCGTTGTGTGAGCACAAGGCTGCTCCCTCCGATTCCCGCATTGCAGATAAACACTGAGGGGATAGGTATGAGGCGGCAGGAGGCTTCTACCATCTGCTGCACCGCATATGGCTCGCGGATATCGGCTTCGTAGAGCGCCCCGGCCCCACCGGCATCCACCACCTGCGTGAGTGTGTCCTCCGCCGCCGTCTTGTTTCGATGGTAATGGACCCCCACGGACCAGCCGGCCGCGGCGAAGGCCAGGCTGATGGCGCGACCAATCCCTCCGGATGCACCGGTCACAAGCACGGCCTGTCTCTGGTCTATCTGGTTCATCTGGTTTGTTTGGTTTATCTGGTTGATCGGTCTATCTGATTTGTCTTGCAACTTCACCAGACAAACCAAACAAACAAAATAACGGTCCGATTATGGGTGGGATGTTGTTCGAAGGCAAGCCTGCGGATTAAGCATTGATAACCCGCTTCTCTTGCTGCCTCCAGGAGGCCTATGATACGGTCACGCCTACGTTTAACCAGTGGAGAATCTTGCCTATGCCGCTCAATACGCCGGGATATCGAATGGCCCTCATGCTGGGAACAACTTCCCTGCTCGTCTTGAGCACGTGGTCAGCACCTCTTGCAGCGGAGGAGCCCGGCATCATCGCCCAGTCTGTGGACTATTTCCCCGATCAGATCGGGAACGAATGGCGTTACCGCGGCCAGATTACTGAAGGGCCACTCCAAACGATCGAACATAAATTTTTCTCCAATGTGTCCTCGGTCGTCGGCACGAAAGCCCTCAAGGGCATGACGGTCACCGTCTACCACGATAGCAATCCAGGCAACCATGGCCCTTCGGATAGTTTCTACCGTCGCGATAGTGCCGGCATCGTCTACTATGGCTCTGAACCGGGTACACCCTTCGAAAAGGAACTCGTGCCCTATCAGATCGTGCGCTTTCCGATGAAAGTCTCGTCTTCCTTCGCGCAGTTCAACCGCAAGGGGGTGAATTTCGGGGCCGATCTGGATCAGGACGGCGTCGATGAAAAGGCTGATGCGCAGGGCGATTCCACGATAGTGGGGCGGGAATCAGTCACCGTGCCGGCCGGCACATTCAAGGACGCAGTGAAGGTTGAAGCGCGGATGTTCATGCAGATACATCTCTCCGGCACGAAGAAGACCGCGGTTGGAACCGATGTGATGACCGCCTGGTTTGTGAAGGGAGTGGGCTTGGTCAAATATGTCGAACGGCAGGAACTTTCGCCGTTGGAAGACCGGGGTGTGGTCACCGACATCATGGAAGAACTGGAATCGTACGAAATCAAGGCACCGAAGGCCTCACTCGGGGGGCGCGAATCCTCGTCGGAGAGTCTGTTCGCTGACCACGCGGGTCACGACGAATTGGGTCAGGTACTCCTCACCTCCGGCTTTCGCTCCGACTCCGGAGAGTCGATGGCCTCCAAACGGCTGGCGGCTGACTAGCGCGCCGGTGATCGGGCGATTCAGATAGAGATTCCCGACGTCGAATCGCTGCCGTGCCAGTTCGAGATTGGCCGGGCTACGCGAATAGACTCCACCCGTCAGTGCGTAGGCCGTGGCATTGGCCAGGGTCAGCGCCTCCTCAAAAGAAGCCGCCTTCATCACCGCAAGGATCGGCCCAAAGATTTCCTCTTGAGCCACTCGATGTGTTGAAGCCACATCTGCGAAGACCGTCGGTCCGATTAACCACCCGGGTCCCGTGACGGTCCCTTCTACCAACAGGCGGGCTTCCTTCTTCCCAATCTCGATGTATTCCTGAATCTTCGACTGCGCACGCCCGTCGATCACCGGCCCAACCTGCGTGTCAGGTTCTTCGGGATTTCCGACCTTGAGGCTCAGCACTGCCTCTTTCAGGCGATCCAGAAAACTCTCGTACACCGCAGCATGCACGATGGCCCGTGAGCAGGCGGAGCACTTCTGCCCTGCATAGCCGGTAAAGGAGGAGACCACCCCGGTGATCGCATCATCGAGATCCGCTGTCTCATCCACGATGATCGCATTTTTTCCTCCCATCTCGGCCAGTACCCGCTTGACCATCTGTTGCCCCGGCATCAGAGTACCGGCGTCTTTGAGGATGCCGAGCCCCACGTCCTTTGAGCCGGTAAAGGCAATCGTCACGATATCGGTGTGGTGTACCAACAGACGTCCAATCTCAGGTCCGCCCGGCAGACAGCACATAATTCCTTCAGGCACACCGGCCTCCCGCAAGATCTCCGTGAGCCAATACCCCATCATCGGCGACCGTTCGGAGGGTTTGAAGACCACAGGATTCCCGGTCACGAGTGCCGCCGACACCATGCCGGTGGGAATCGCCAGCGGGAAATTCCAGGGCGCAATGACGGCGGTCACCCCTCGGGGACTATAGAGACGCTCGTTCACTTCACCAGGCTCATGCCCTAGTCGTTTGGGGGACGCGAGCCTGTGCCAATCCGCTGCATAATATTCCAGAAAGTCGATCGCTTCCGCGAGGTCGGCATCCGCTTCCCGCCACGGCTTTCCACATTCCAAGATCTCCCATGCCGCCAACTCATCGCGCCTGGTCCTCATGAGCGCAGCAGCTGTACGCATGATCTTTACTCGATGTTCTGTTGAGAGGTCGCGCCAGGAATCCCTTGTTTGAACCGCCCAGCGCACCGCCTGTTCGACATCCTCCGAACTTGCGCTGGAAAACCGGCCCACGACTTCATCCGGACTTCTTGGGTTGCGAGACTCGATGAGAGGCCCGCTCAGGTGCAGCCCTCCAGACGACATCCACTGCCGGCCTAATTGCGACCGCACCTTCGCCAGAGCTTGCTGCATCGCCCCTCGGCTGTCGGCCTGTGAAAAATCCCGCTGCGATTCATTGTGAAACTCGGCGTAATGAGCGGGCTGTTTCTGACCCAATCCCTCGGGAACAGGCGGAGCTAACAACGTGCTCAGAGATTGAGACTCCACATACTCCTTCCGTAGAAATGATTCATTTGAGGTGTTTTCCAGCAATCGCCGTACGAGATAGGCCATGCCCGGCAGCAGATCACCCACCGGGGTATAGAGCCGCAATCGGCGTCCCTGCTGCATGACCGCATGTTGAAAGGGCTCGGCCATGCCGAAGATCATCTGATATTCCCATGTCTCCGGAGCGAGCCCAAGCGACTCCGCAACCGCCTCGATGTGGGCCAACGTACGGAGATTGTGCGTCCCGAAGGCCGGTCGAATCAGGGAGGTCTGAGATAATAGACGCTGTGTGAGGGCTTCATAGTTGGCATCCGTCTCGACCTTATGTTCAAACAGAGGTACGGCCCAGCCTCGTTGCCGATAGCGAATCGTGTCCGAATCCCAGTAGGCCCCCTTGACCAATCGAATCGTGATGGGCGCCCCACGCTTGCGAACCCAGGCCAGAAGGTCCTCGACATCTCGTGCCGTCTCCCGATGGTAGGCCTGCAATGCGAGACCAGCATAGGGATAGGCCTTGTATGACGGTTCCGCAAAGAGTCTGGTGAACATCTCCACCAGCAGAGTTTTTGTCTCGGCCTGTTCCATGTCGAAGATCAACGAAGCGGGGAGGCGCATGGCCAGATCGAGGATAGGTCGAAGCCGCGCGACGACGGATTGATAGTTCCCTTCCGGATTGATTGGGTCGAGGTGTGGAGAAAGGGCGGAGATTTTTATGGAGAGCTGGACCCGCGGTATCGGTCCGAGATGGTCCCGCTCCAGTAAGGAATTGGACGGCCAGGAAGCCGCCTCTCGTCCAAGGATGGTGAGGGCTTCCACACAGCGATCTCGATACCGATCGGCCTCACGATCGCTGATGGTGGCCTCGCCCAACAAATCAATCGACCAGGCTTTCCCATGTTTCCAAAGATCGGCCAACCTCGGCACCGATTCCTCGACGGTCGCTCCGGTAATGAAGATGCGCGCCATATGCTCGACCTGACTTCTGATCGCCTTGCCGCTGAGTCTGGCCCCCAAGCTGGTCGCGGACATGGCTTTGAGCCCCCAGTGAGTGCCGAAGAGTGCCGTGTCTCCATCACCCAAATACTCGCGAGCCAGCGTGACCACCTTCTCGTCGTCCGTAATGGAGGGTAAGACATCGATGAATCGAAAGAGCTGGGCCTTGAAGCGGCTGTCATGCATGGCCAGGTTGAGGGCCGTATGCGACCACCAGCGCCCCTCAAAGAGGGTCGGAGTTCGACCGGCAGAGAGACGAGCGAGCTGTTCACCGATGCGGGTGATAGCAGATTCGAGGGGGGGAGGGATTGTCGTCATCGGCGCCTCAGCGGCAGTGAGAAGGAGCGACACCGTCAGTATACACTGTACACATTCTATTGAAACATTCCTGAAAATTCGCTATGCTGCATACGTACTTTGCCCTCCCCATGCAATGTCCCATTAATGAAGTGCTGAGTGCTTCTAGAGGAGAGGTCATGCTCGCTGGTACGAGTGAAGCCACGCCGGTCGAAGACGTGTTTGAGCCATTGAACTTTGTGCTCTTCTGCGCCATCGTCCTCGCCACGCTCGTCGGCATCCCGCTGTATGGCTATTTCGTGGGGTACAGCCTCTTCGATTGGATCCTGTCCTTGGTGATGTATATTGTGACTGGCATGGGCATCACCGTCGGCTACCATCGATTGGTGTCTCATCAGAGCTTCGACTGCCCGAACTGGGTCAAGGCCTGCATCCTCGTCGCCGGCGGTTGGGCGATGCAAAACTCCGCCCTCAAGTGGGGCGCCGACCATATACGCCATCACGCCAAGACGGATGAGGAAGAGGATCCCTACAATGCCACCAAAGGATTCTGGCACAGCCACTGCGGCTGGCTCTTCTACGCAACCCCCTATCGCACGTCGAAGTATGAGATCCGTCTGCGCCGCGATCCTGTCGTGATGTGGCAAGATCGCTATTACTGGCCCATCGTGGTCTCGGGACTGCTGCTTCCGTTTTTCCTTGGTGTTTGGCACGGCGGCTGGCAGGGCGGCATCGGCGCCTTCCTGTTGGGCGGGCTCTTCCGGATGTTTATGGTCTTGAACTCCACCTTCACAATCAATTCACTCTGTCACATGGTGGGAACACAGCCGCACAGCACGAAGGACAGCAGCTGCGACAGCTGGCTGGTCTCCTTCGTCAGTTTCGGCGAGGGCTATCATAATTTTCATCACGCCTACGCGCGTGACTTCCGCAACGGACCGAAGTGGTACAATTTCGATCCTTCGAAATGGATCATTTACACCCTCTCGCTGATCGGGCTCGCGAGCAATCTGCGCCGTAACGATCCCACTGTCGGGTAATCGGTTCGCGAACACAGGCTCCCGGCAGGCTTGTTTCATCTCTACCTGTACATTCCCCTTTTGAGCCATCACCTACAGTGCAATAGGCCCATTTTCTTTCACTACCTCCTTCGCTTATGATGGAGTGGCTGGCCCGAGAGCCGGTTCCATTCGATCGCGTACGTAGAGGAGGACTGTTTCATGGCTGATGCACAACACCCCGCCGGACCTCAAGCTGGTCACGGGAAAGACAATCTCATTCCCGGCGTCAAATATGTCATCGCTGTCAGCAGCGGCAAAGGCGGGGTCGGCAAATCCACCGTCTCCGTCAATCTTGCCGTCGCCATGGCACAGACCGGCGCCAAGGTCGGACTGCTCGACGCAGATATTTATGGCCCGAACATCCCCATGATGATGGGTGTGAGCAAACCCCCGGATCAGATAGACGGAAAGATCGCTCCGGCGGAAAGTCATGGCGTGAAACTGATCTCCATGGGATTCTTTGTACCGGAAGACACCGCCATCGTCTGGCGCGGCCCGATGGTTCACACCGCCATCCAGCAACTGTTCCGCGACGTGCTCTGGGGTGAACTGGATTACTTGCTCATCGATCTGCCGCCCGGCACCGGTGATGCACAACTCACCCTGACCCAGTTGGTTCCGCTCACCGGCGCGATTACCGTCACCACACCGCAGGAAGTCGCGCTCCACGACGTCCGCAAAGGCATGATGATGTTCCAAAAAGTGAATGTGCCGCTCCTCGGCATCATCGAGAACATGAGCTACTTTCTCTGCGGCCACTGCGGCGAACGCACCGAGATATTTTCTCACGGGGGAGGGGAGCGGGCCGCGGCAAAGCTGGGCGTCCCATTTCTCGGCCGTGTCCCGATCGATCCGGCTATTCGCGATGGCGGCGACTCGGGCCATCCGATCGTCATGGCCGACCCTGCCTCTCCACAGTCGGCAGCATTCAGGGAAATTGCACAGAAGATTATCGCGGGAGTGAGCGGTGGGACCAAGGATATTCCGCCGATTGAAAGTCTGCTGAGCAAAATCAAGAACCCGTTTGCAAAAACATAACCGACAGACGAAAGGACGGAAGCTGCGATGGGAGACTTCGTACGTGTGACTGGGACTACGGATGTGAAACCAGGCAGCGGTATCGTGGCAGAAGTGAACGGAAAAACCCTCGCGGTCTTTAATGTGGATGGGTCGTTCCACGTTATCGACAACACCTGTGTCCATCGTGGCGGCCCCCTGGGCGAAGGCGATCTCGCAGGGCACGTCGTCACCTGTCCATGGCATGGGTGGGAATACGACGTGACGACCGGTGGATGCGTGAACAATCCCGCCGCAACAGTCGTACGGTATCAAGTGAAAGTCGAAGGAACCGACGTCAAGGTGCTCCTCTGATCTCTTCACATCAGGGTTGAGTCGGCTCTCAGCAACTATGCATAATGACGAGCATGGACAAGGCTGACCTCCTCTCACTCTACCGCCAGATGCTCCTGATCCGCCGATTCGAAGAAAAATCGGCGGAGATGTATGCCCTCGCAAAGATTGCCGGATTCCTTCATCTCTATATCGGCGAAGAAGCCATTGCGGTCGGGGCCATCGCGGCACTTCGACCGGATGATTACGCGATCAGCGCCTATCGTGACCACGGGCATTGTCTGGCGCGCGGTTCCGATCCGGGCCAGGTGATGGCTGAGTTGTTCGGAAAAGCCACGGGCCTGTGCCAGGGCAAAGGAGGCTCCATGCATCTGGTGGATGCCCAGCGCCGTTTCATGGGTGGTTACGCCATCGTTGGAGGCCACATTCCTCTTGCCACAGGTCTTGCGTTTGCCACCAAATATCAACACCTGGACCTTGTAACCGTCTGTTTCTTCGGTGAAGGGGCGGTCCCCAGCGGTCAGGCCCATGAAGCATTCAATCTGGCGGCCTTGTGGAAACTTCCTGTGATATTCGTCTGCGAGAACAATCGCTTTGGAATGGGAACACCGGTTGAACGAGCCGTCGCGCTCTATCAGGACCTTGCGGAATCTGCCCGGTCCTACGGGATTACGGCTGAACGGGTGGATGGGATGGATGTTCTGGCCGTGCGCGATATGATGTGTAGGGTGGTCGAGCCGGTGCGTGCAGGACAGGGACCCTTTTTCATTGAGGCGTTGACCTATCGATTCATGGGCCACTCGATGTCCGACCCGGCACATGGACATTACCGAACTAAAGAGGAAGTCGATGAGCAGCGTAAGCGAGATCCTCTTGCCCTATTAAAGGAGACGATTCTGAGCAAGGACATGGGAGTCGAGGCCGATTTCAAACAGCTTGAGCGGGAAGTCAGCGAAGTCGTGACAGCCGCCGTCAAGTTCGCAGATGAGAGTCCGTTCCCCGCGCCATCGGAGCTTTTCAATGATGTTCTGGCTGAGTAACCGGCTGCTCAAACAGCGTACTGTTCTTCTCACCCGCCCACCCCGGCGCGGCAAAGCGGGCCTTTTCCAGGGCAAGGCCGCAGGGGAGAAACAACCGGAGGCGTACCCTTCTCACCCGCCCACTCCGAGCTGCCAGAGCAGCTCCTTCCCGATGGGGTACGTTGAGGATTGTTTCGACCTGAAAACGCCGCTGAAAGGCTGCTTCAGCAGCCGTCAGGTTGTCACATGTTGATATCGTATCGTGAAGCATTGAACCAGGCCATGCGGGAAGAAATGCGTCGAGACTCGCGCATTTTTCTGATCGGCGAGGAAGTGGGCTACTATCAGGGTGCCTTCAAAGTCAGCAAAGGTTTCGTGGAGGAATTCGGCCCGCAACGGGTCGTGGATACTCCCATCACGGAATCCGGCTTCACTGGTCTGGCCATCGGCGCCGCCATGGCAGGGTTACATCCCATCGTCGAGCTCATGACCATGAATTTCGGCATTCTCGCACTCGATCAGATTGTCAACAACGCCGCCAAGATTCATTATATGTCGGGTGGCCAACTGTCGGTGCCGCTTGTGATTCGCGGACCCGGCAGTGCCGCGCACCAATTGGGCGCGCAGCATTCGCAAAGTCTGGAAGCTTGGTTTTGCCACGTACCGGGATTGAAAGTGATCGCGCCGTCCACGCCGCACGATGCGAAAGGCCTGCTGAAAAGCGCGATCCGTGACAACAATCCGGTCATCTTTATCGAAGCACAATTGCTCTACGGAACGAAGGGGAATGTCGGAGACGGTGAGTACACGATCCCCATCGGTGTTGCCGAGATCAAGCGTGTCGGGCACGATGCGACGATCGTCGCCTATTCAAAAATGCTCCTATTGGCGTTGGAGGCGGCCGATCAACTGAGTCAAGAGGGCATCGAGGTAGAGGTCATCGATCCCCGCACGCTCAAACCTATGGACCTCCCGACCATCGTGGCCTCGGTCAAAAAGACCGGCCGTCTCCTGATCGTCGAAGAGGGCTGGCATTTTTGTGGGTTGGGTGCGCAGATTGCCGAGAGTGTCTACAGGGAAGCGTTCGACTACCTGGACGCCCCCATCCAACGCGTCACCGGCGAAGATGTACCCATGCCCTATAGCCGCCCATTGGAAGATGCTGCGATCCCGAACAAGAAACGCGTCATCGACGTTGTGAAGTTCATGTGCGGCATACCATAAACGCGGGAGGCACGCTTACCATGTCGTCACACAATCATATCGAAATCACGGAGACATTGGTTCGACTCTATGTCTTCCTGACGCAATATCTCGATCGCTGCCTCGATGAAGCAGCCAGGAAGGCATACCCGGACGAGGAACTGCATACACATCTCTTCACAGCGCGAGCCACGATGGCAGACATCCTCGCGGTGAATCCCGTGGTCAAGAGCAAGGTCGAAAAGGAATGCAAGGATGTACTTGCCCTCGGAGCGGCAATCCTGAAAGGCGGCCATGAGCGAGCGTCGGCGATGGAGCCGATGCAAGCCCAGCGTGCCATCCTGCGAAACAAAACCATCGCATTGAGCGATCTGTTGGCAGTATTCCGGGCTCTTTGACCGATTGGAGACCAACCTGCCGGGATAGTCATGTCAGAGCACACAGAGGAGAAGCATCAATTGGCCGGCTTCGATGCACGCGAACGCGGCTTCAGCAGGCCGGTGGTGTTTGAGCAAGCAGACGGAGGTTATCACGCCATTTTGCGATATGAGACCACGCACGTGGTCACCACGACACAACCGACGCCGGGAGCCGCACTCGAGGAACTCATTCGTATGCTCCAGGGACAGGGCTACTCGCAACTCCGCAGCCAACTGAATTTCCGAAGGGGCACCTATTTGGGTTCTCAGGAACCGTGGATTGAGTATCCGGACCCTGAACGAAAGCCCGAGCAAGAGGATGGATGGTTGAAGCGATTGGTTCGCTGTTTCCAGCCGCAGAGTGAGGACAAACATGGCTAGCCGGGTCGTAATGCCAAAATTAACTGATACGATGGAAGAGGGTGTTCTCCTTGCGTGGAAGAAACGGGAAGGGGATACGGTTCAGGCAGGGGAGGCGCTCGCAGAAATCGAAACCGACAAGGCCATCATGGATCTCGAGGCCTTCGCCTCCGGCATACTCCGAAAGATCCTCGTGCAGGATGGCGCAACCGTGATGTCCGGGACGTTGATCGGTGTCATCGGCGAAGCAGATGAGGACATCACCCCGGCGTTGACCGACACAATCACTGTCGCGCCGACGGCCGGTGGGGGAGCAAAGACAAGCGCGCCGGCTGCTGCCGGTCCGGCACCCGCCCCATCCAGGAGCCAAGAGGAAACTCGTATCCCGGCCTCGCCCCGCGCAAAAGCTCTGGCTGCCGAACGTGGAATCAACCTCTCTACCATCAGCGGAACCGGCCCCGGCGGGCGCATCGTGGAAGAGGATGTCGTGAACGCGCAGGCGCCGCCGCAGATATTGCCGGCTGGAACGGACCAACCCCTGAGCCAGATGCGAAAGGCCATCGCGCGAGCGACGACACAGAGCAAAGCGCCTGTACCGCATTTTTATCTGACGAGCGAGATCGACATGGAGCAGGCAGAGCGGTTCCGTGACCAGTTCAAACAGAGCCGAATCACGCACCCCTCTGTCACCGATCTCCTGATCAAAGCTGCAGCGCTGGCACTGACCCGCCATCCGGAAATCAATGTGTCATTCACCGGCCAGGCCATCAGACGGCATGCGCACATCGATATCGGCATCGCGGTCGGCATCGAGGATGGGTTGATCACGCCGGTCATTCGCAATTGCGGCGCGAAATCGCTGGATACCATCTCGACTGAATCGCGGACGCTGATCGAACGGGCCAGGAACAAACGCCTGCAGCCGCAGGAGTACGCGGATGCCACCTTCTCGATCTCAAACTTGGGAATGTTCGACGTGGAAAATTTCATTGCCGTCCTCATCCCCCCTCAGGCAGCATCGATCGCGGTGGGTAGCATCCGCGACGCGGCCTTCGTCAAGGATGGTACAGTGAAGGTAGGGCGGCGCATGAAGGTCACGTTATCCTGCGACCATAGAGCGCTCGATGGTGTGCAAGGGGCAGGGTTCCTGAAGGAACTTAAACGAATCCTTGAACACCCTTCGGAGTTACTCTCGTCGAAGGAGACTCCATGAGCTTTATTCCCCTCGACCAGCTTCGGTCTTCTCCGGCTATCAGCCGTCCGCGTCTCCCGGCTTGGTTCAAAGTCCAAGCGAAAACCGGGCCGGATTATCTCGACATCAAACAGACGATGGACCGGCTCAAGCTCCATACCATTTGTGAAGAAGCCCGCTGCCCGAATCGGTGGGAATGTTGGAACGCGCGCACCGCTACCTTCTTGATTCTTGGCGATATCTGCACGAGACGCTGCCACTACTGTTCAGTCGAGACAGGCCGGCCGGCAGCCATCGATTATGAAGAACCCGGCCGCGTTGCAACCGCGATCCAGGCGTTGGGCCTTCGGCATGCCGTGATCACGTCGGTGAACCGGGATGAGTTGGAAGATGGCGGCGCCGCGATCTTTGCCGACACGATCCGGCGGACGAGACAGCTCAGCCCAGGCTGCACGATTGAAATCTTGATTCCTGATTTCGAAGGGAATGAGGCGGCGCTTGCAGCCGTCTGTGCGGAGATGCCTGAGATTCTGAATCACAACATCGAAACCGTCCGGCGGCTGTTTCCGACGATCAGACCACAAGGGAAGTATCAGCGGTCGATCGAGTTGCTGTGCAAGGCGAAAGAATGGGGCATGCGGACCAAGTCCGGGTTGATCCTCGGGATGGGAGAAACCATGGACGAGGCCCGCGAAGTCATGCGCGAGCTCCGCTCCGTCGGCTGTGACATCATGACCATCGGCCAATATCTTCAACCGACAAGACAGCATCTGCCTGTTGCACGTTTCTACGATCCCAGGGAGTTTGCCCTCTTAAAAGAGGAGGGGATGGCCCTGGGTTTCACCCACGTCGAATCCGGCCCGCTGGTCCGCAGTTCCTACCACGCCGAACAACAGGCAGCCTCCGGAGTGTGAGGAGTATGCCTCAGCCATGAATCACCACAACATCGTCATCATCAGCGCGCATCCGGACGACATGGAAATCGGCATGGGCGGAACCGTCGCCATGCTGGTGGAATCCAAGGCGGTGATTACATCCGTCGTCGTGACAAACGGCGGTCGGTCATCAAATCCTTTCGCGTTGACGGAGCAGCGGATGGCCGAAGTGAGAAGAGGGGAAGCGCTCCATGCTGCAAGCGTCTTGGGAGTCAAAGACGTGATCTTTTGTGACGAACCGGACGCAGCGGAGGAGATCAATGCTCCTGCTGTCAAACAGAAGCTCGTCGAGATACTCGCTCGCCTCCGGCCGACTGAAGTGTATACGCTGGATGAGGAGCATGACCGACATCCGGCCCATCGTCTTGCCGGCAAACTGGCGCGGGAGTGCGTGCTCGAAGCCGGCCTCGCCCCAAGCGGCGGCATCTGGGCCTATGAAATTTGGGAACCGTTTGCGACCTGGGACCGCCTTGAGTATATCGACCGCCATGTGGCCAAAAAGATGGCCGCCATTGCGGAGCATCACAGTCAAGTGGCCACCATACCCTATGGGGAAGGCGTCCTGGGATTGAACCGCTGGCGAGCCGTATTCGCCGATCCCAAGGCCAGTGCCCCGGCAGGCATGTATGCGGAGGTCTTTCGACGGATCACGATGGCTCCTCATTCCAGATAGGCTCCGTTTCGTCACCCATTCTCTTCTCTCCTGCATTCAACTACCGCCCTGAACCGACATGGTCCAGTAGGTCCCTGTTCTTTGCACGGGCAATTCGCGTACCATGAGCGCGATATGGACAGTCTCCATCAACTCCAAACCGTTATTCTGCTGTTGATTGCCGTACTCGCCCTTGCCGCGATTGCACGCAAACTCGTGGTCCCTTACCCCATCTTGCTGGTGATTGGAGGGTTGGCCTTAAGCTTCATTCCCGGCGTGCCGACGTTGCGGCTCGACCCCGACATAGTGTTCCTGGTATTTCTTCCTCCTATTCTCTGGTCGGCTGCCTACTTCACATCATGGCGCGATTTCCGTTCAAACCTTCGCCCGATTACCCTGTTAGCAGTCGGACTCGTATTGGCGACAACCGCTGCCGTCGCGATAGTCGCACACTTCTGCCTGCCGGGATTGGGCTGGGCCGGAGCGATTGCGCTGGGGGCGATTATTTCACCTCCCGATGCCGTGTCGGCGACAGCGGTCGCGAAGCGAATAGGCCTTCCACGCCGCGTGGTCACGATTCTGGAAGGGGAGAGTCTCGTGAACGATGCGACGGCGCTTATTCTGTATCGCACTGCAGTCGTGGCGGCGGTCAGCGGCACCTATACGTTGAGCGACACCGTGCTGGACTTCTTTATGGCAGCGGTGGTCGGAGTCGTTGTTGGACTCTCGGTGAGCGTAGTGGCTCGCTGGGCATTGAAATTCGTCGAGGATAGTTTCAGCGAGATCGCCATCACGCTCCTCGCACCGTACATCGCCTGGGTCTTGGCTGAACAGGCTCACTCTTCAGGCGTGTTGGCCTGCGTCGCCGGCGGTCTCTATCTTCGGCGACATTTCAGCGAAGCCGTGGCGCCGATGACCAGGATTCAAGCGAGGGCCGTGTGGGACTTCCTCGTGTTCGTACTCAACGGCGTCATTTTTATTCTGATCGGCCTGCAGCTCGATGCGCTTCGTGAGGCCATTCCATCTGCCATGTTCCTCCCTCTTATTCTCAGCGGGGGACTCGTGAGCATTACAGCGATCGTGGTGCGCCTAATCTGGGTGCCGCTGGCCGCGTGGATTCCAAGATTGTTCAGCCCTTCGCTGCGGGCGCGCGATCCGATGCCGGCTTGGTCGACGCTGTTTATCATCGGCTGGACCGGTATGCGCGGGATCGTCTCTCTCGCAGCGGCCTTGGCGCTGCCGCTGACGACGGCTTCCGGGGCCCCGTTTCCCTTTCGGGCGGAGATCATCTTGATCACCTTCTCGGTGATTCTCGCCACATTAGTGCTGCAGGGCTTGTCACTTGCCCCTGTGATCCGTGCGATAAAATTACGGGAAGATGGGAGTTTGGAACATGAGGAGATGCGGGCACGAGAACATGCCGCGACGGCCGCTCTCGTTCGCCTGGACGAAATCGCAAACGAAGGATGGCCCGTGGCCGAACATCTCGATCAGATGCGCGTGCACTATGGCGGCCGCGTAGAACGATATGCCAAGGAGGGAACGGTCGCCGAGTGCACGGCCGAGGCCGGTGAGGCTTTCCGCCGGTTGCGGCATGAGACGCTGACGGCAGAGCGCCTTGCCATGATCGGCCTGCGGAACGAAGGCGCGATCAGCGATGATGTACTGCACCGTCTCGAGCACGAATTGGACGTTGAGGCATTGCGCGTAGGAATCGGCGAGAGGCGGGTCTCATCAGGAGGTGGCGATCCCAGGTAGGGAAACCTGGCAGGCTGTCATTTCGCTTTATATCCGTACAAAGAACGGGATGGCCATGAGGACCACTC
>OELA01000214.1_pt1 | contig 14835 bp, 22 predicted proteins | sample 1503161 | NCBI WGS metagenome assembly OELA01 (sample SAMEA104379559, study PRJEB20068) | metagenome | biome: 1000743; feature: 77; material: 1998 | place: USA | collected 2012 | depth 25 m
GGTGAAACGGTTGCGAAGCCGATAGTCAGGCTATTCCAGAGACTCAGGCTGCGATTCAATTTCTCGGGAGAACTCGTGGCAGTAGCAGGAAGGTCCGTCCCCGGACTGTCTTTGATTAGCATGACAGTCCTCGCTGACTTGGCAGCGGATCAGACTGATCCGGTATGGAAAGAACTATGAAATGAAAGTGCATGGCAACGTCTCCTTGCGAGCGGGTTAAATTCCAAGAAGGCCATGTACCACCAGTACATGATCTCCCGGGCTTTTATCCCTCCGTGGAGCCTCGCCATGCGAGACCGGAAACTCTTGGACCAGACACTGCCTGAAAAGGCAATCGGAACCCTAGTTTCGCCTTCGAGGTAATTATACGATCCTGCGGCGGAGAAGTCACGAAAATCTTCTGCACGGCAGATGGGGCAGCATGAAAGGAGAGGTATGGGCGAGAAAGACGGGAGGGATTGGAAACGTTACACGTGAAAATGAGGGGAGAAAGAAGATCTATTGAATGCCTGCCTGGCGTTGAAGCCAGCGCACATACTTCACGATCTGATCGACATCCCCGGGGGTCACGCTCTCGATCTTCGGCATGTTGCCAAATTGCCAATGGTGCGCTGTGACGCCATTGGTCGCAGCACGCAGGAAAGCCGGATCCCCGTGATGGTTCGGTTCATAGATCTTATGCACTAACGGAGGTCCATGGTCGGTTCCCGCCGCTTGTTTCCCATGACAGGCCGCGCAGTTTGCGTTGAATGTGGTTTCGCCCGTTTGGAACTCGGCCGGCACAGCGCCGCTCACGGCCACTTGTGTGGGTTGAGTGGAGTCGCAGGCCACGAGGAGGCCCAGGCCTAGCAAGCACATTCCGATCTGAAATTTGTTTGTCATCGTGATTTTCATAGAGTCAGTATCGCTGGTTCCGGCTATCGTGTCACAAGCTGTGAAACGTTAGATGTGAAAAGTGAAACGAATAACTGTCGCGTGCTCTTCCTCCGAACCTCTTCACATTTTACGTTTCGCGGGTTATATCGCATATGGGATAGGATCCACAACCCCGGCCTTCGCGAATCCCTCCCGCCGGATCACGCAACTATCGCATCGTCCACAAGCCTGATCTCCCGTCGGATCATAACAGGTATGGGTCAAATGAAACGGGACATGCAGTGCGAGCCCTTGCCGGATAATCTCTGCTTTCGTCAGCATCAACAAGGGAGCTTTGACTAGGAGAGGCTTCCCTTCTGTGCCGGCTTTCGTGCCTGCCTTCACCGTCGCTTCAAAGGCGCGAATGAATTCAGGTCGGCAGTCTGGATAGCCGGAATAGTCCAATACGTTTGCGCCAAAATAGATGCACGACGCTCCCACGACCTCCGCATGCGCTGCCGCAATCGAGAGAAAGATGAGATTCCGTCCCGGTACATAGGTGGCAGGAATGCTCCGGCTGCGTTCGTTGCCCCCTCGATCCTTGGGCACTGCCGCCGGACCGGTGAGTGCCGATCCTCCTATCGCGCGAAGATCTAGATTCATTACCAGATGATTGGTGACACCCAAAGCAGCTGCGATTTGCCGAGCCCGCTCTACCTCCACGCCATGGCGCTGTCCGTAGGCAATCGTGAGGAAGAAGAGCTCCAACCCCTCCTGCTTGGCCAGCGCTGCTGTGACGGTGGAATCCAGTCCTCCGCTCGCCAACACGACTGCTCGATGACTCGTCGGATTCATCACACGCGCTCCCGCATTTGACGCAGAATATCAATCATTGCCACAGGACGCGATCCTTGCCCGACGAAGAACAAGAAAAGATTATGATGAATGGGATGCGGCTCTGTGGGAGGAGGGATAGAACCGATGTCGAGGAGGAACGCCTAATCGCGATCTTCTTCTCGCTCGATTCTCTCCAGGAGTTCTTCTTTCGACTGACACTCGACGCAGAGCTTCGCAAACGGGACCGCTTCCAATCTCCGCTCACTGATCTCTACGCCACATTCCGCGCAGATCCCATAGGTACCTTCGGCGAGCCTCGTTAACGCTTCATCGATGGCCTGCCGGCGTCGATTGCGCATTTCCATCAATGAGATGCCTAGCTCGCGATCGAGATCCATGAGGGCTTGATCACCGACGTCTCGTGCCGATTCAAGCCGCCGCTGTTTATCTTCAATGAGGGATTGTCCCAGGCTCCCCTCAATCTCTTTGATGATGTCCTGGCGCTTCCGCATCAACATTTGATGGAGGACTTGGCGGCGGCGCTCCCGGTCTTCGCGTTCTTTCGCTGACTCTTTCGGTTTGGCAGCCAGGGGAGAGACAGCCATACTGATAGGTTTTTCGACGATCACGACTGGAGCGCGCTTTGGTTTGCTCGCTGGTTTTGCGAGGGTCGCCCGCACCTTGGCCTTTGCCACTGGTTTCTTCTTGGCGGGTGTTTTTGTTGCCATGACAGGTCCTATTCCTTTGGTGAACGTCGAACTGTCAGAAAAGTCCGGCATTCATAGCATGCTGCCAGGATCATTGACAAGGGGTTGTGGGGAAGAGGCTAGGGATAGAGGATTGTCGAGTGGATGGGGTGGCCGACCAGTTTTTCTCGACCCTTAAGCCCTTGGAGTTCTACGAGAAAGTCGAGTCCGGCGATCTCGCCTCCCAACTGCCGAACGAGAGAAACCGTCGCAGCCGCTGTGCCCCCTGTGGCCAGTAGGTCGTCCACGATCAGTACCCGTTCTCCCATTGCAATCGCATCGCGGTGGATAGCAAGGGAATTCGCCCCGTATTCGAGGCTATATTTGACTTCAAAACTATCGGCCGGCAGCTTGCCGGGTTTCCGGACTGGAACAAATCCGGCGTTCAACCGGTTCGCCAGCACCCCCCCGAAAATGAACCCGCGCGACTCAATGCCGATGACTTTGGCGATCCGCTGTCCCTGATAGTAGGTGGTCAATTCATCGGCAATCGACGACAAGGCCTTCGGGTCCTTGAGCAGGGTGGTAATGTCGTAGAAGAGAATACCTGGCTTGGGGAAGTCGGGGACTTCGCGAATGAGCGTGCGATAATTGACGGCTGTCATTGATCAGAGCAAGTCGGCTTGTGTCATGGTTCTGCGTTCAATGGTATGGCGCAATCGCGCCAAGGCGGCCATTTCAATCTGCCGGACCCGCTCACGGGTCAACCCCATTTCGCGGCCGATTTCTTCTAATGTCTTGGCCTCACTCCCATCGAGCCCAAACCGCGACATAATAACCATTTGCTCCTTCTCTGGCAACTCCTGCACCCATTCCATCATTTCCGCCCGACGCATCACCCCCTCGGCCGTATCGGCAGGCGAGGCACACGAAGGGTCTTCAATGACATCGCGCAAGAATGTATCTCCACCCTCATTAATCGGACTATCCAGCGAACAGGTCGTACGGACTACTTGCTTGAGATCCAACACCGTTTCGTCCGTTGTCTTCATCCGCGCCGCCACTTCCGATGCGGTCGGTTCCCGCCCAAGCTCCTGAACGAGCTGCTCCGCCTTGGCGAGATAACGATTCAGCCGCTCGACCACATGCACCGGCAACCGCACGAGCTTTCCTTGATTGATAATCGCGCGTTCGATATATTGCCGTATCCACCAGGAGGCATAGGTGCTGAAGCGAAACCCCCGCTTATAGTTGAATTTTTCAACGGCCTTGATGAGACCGAGATTGCCTTCTTCAATGACATCGGAAAAGGGGAACCCGCGGTGCATGTACCGCTTACCGATACTGATGACCAGACGGAGATTCGATTCGATCATTTCCTGACGCGCCTGCTCGTCCCCCGCCATGACCCGCTTGCCCAGCTGCTGTTCTTGCTTAAACGTCAGCAAGGTCGAATGACGGATTTCACGCAAGTAGCACTTGAGCGTATCCAACCCTTCCGAGCGGCGACTCGGCTTTTCCTCTCCGACGAGCGACTCGTCCGTTCCCAGCGAAGCGGCAGCGTCCTCGTCGCCATGGTCGACAACGTGTCGGCGCGCTTCGCCCAGATCGCGTAATTCCTCGCTTCCTCGCGCCATACGTTCCGTCGCTCCTAAACCGTCCGTCAGTACCACACTTGAAAATCTGAAAACCGCCCTGTCGCCGGACTCCACTCAACATCAACGGCTACCACTCGGGATGCAGGGGGCCCAGTCTTTGCGTCTTCAATCAGGATCAGGATCTGGTCTTTGGGGCCCTCAACCTCAAGTTCGACTCGACCATCATCGAGATTCCTGACACCTCCGCAGAGTCCCCGTTGTGATGCGATCCGAGCCGCAAACGCTCGATACCCGACTCCTTGGACCTTTCCCTTCACAAACAGTCTTGCTCGGAGAGTTGCCGCTTCAATCGGTTCGGCCATACAATCAGACAATCCCTGCATTACGACGGTGACTGTCCAACGAAGGGATATTCTCATACCTCCGCAGAGGCGTCACGCGTTTTGCGATTCCTCGCGGAAGAATTTCGCACAACGGATCCGGGATGAAAAATGAACATGTTGGAGAAAATTCGACGCATGCAGGCATGGCACAACAACTCCAGCATATGTGCGCATGGACCTCGCGTGTAGCTGCTGGGGCGAATGTTCCGGACCGCATGCTGAGCGCAGCGGAATCAGAGTCGATATTCCCTGGGGTAACTACCCGGTGGACGTGACCCCTGAGAAGATTGGCAGGTGTATAGGTTGTCTGAGAGAAACCCAAGATATGTCGAGAAGTCGTAAGAGCCTGCACTAGCCGGAGGAAAGAACCCTGGCAGAGGCATCCCGCCGCCTCAAGAGAAGAGTAGGCTCCGGACCGAATATGTTTGGTTGGTCGGGGCGAGAGGATTCGAACCTCCGACCCCTGCGTCCCGAACGCAGTGCGCTACCGGGCTGCGCTACGCCCCGACAAAATCAACAGAACGACAAGCGAGGTGGGATTGTCTTACATCAGAGGGTCGAAACGCAAGCCGTGGGCATCGGCCACGCCTCGACAGGTAATCTTGCCGCCAGACAGGTTTACCCCTTTGGCCAATCCAGCGTCGGCCCGTAGGGCAGACGCTATCCCCTGATTAGCCAAACGCAGAAGATATGGAAGCGTGGCATTCGTCAATGCAATCGTCGACGTACATGGAACAACCCCCGGCATATTGGCCACACAATAATGGAGCACCCCGTTCACCACATAGACCGGGTCTGAATGGGTCGTGGGTTTCGTGGTCTCGAAGCAGCCGCCTTGATCGACCGCGACGTCCACCACCACGGCTCCCGGCTTCATGCGTGCCACCAGTTCACGCGAGACTAACTTGGGGGCTCGAGCCCCAGGAACAAGAACTGCTCCGATGACAAGATCTGCGGCCATCACTGATTCATCTATTGCAGCTTGCGAGGAGGCGCGCGTGATGATTCGACCACGATACAAGTCATCGAGCGCCCGAAGCCGTTCAAGCTCGAGATTAATCACCGTCACTTGAGCCCCCATCCCGACCGCAATCCGGATCGCCGAACTACCCACCACCCCAGCCCCAAGCACCACGACCTTCCCCGGATCTACACCGGGCACACCAGCCAAGAGAAGTCCGCGCCCTCCTTGAGTCTTTTCCAGGTAGCGTGCGCCGATCTGCACCGACATCCGACCTGCGATTTCGCTCATCGGCTTGAGCATCGGCAACGTGCCGTCTTTCGCCTCAATCGTCTCATAGGCAATCGCCGTGATCGTGGTCTCCAGGAGGGCCTTTGTGAGATCCGGCAAGGAAGCCAAATGGAGATAGGTAAACAGGGTCTGGCCCGGACGGAAGAAGTGGCATTCGGAAAGCAGCGGCTCTTTGACCTTTACAATGAGGGTCGCTTCCTGAAACAGATGCTCTTTTGAGTCTGCCACGGTCGCGCCGGCACCTCGGTAGTCCTCATCTGAATACCCGCTGCCGAGTCCAGCCGATGGTTCGACCCAGATATCGTGGCCGGCCTGACGCAAGGCCCGCACTCCATTGGGCGTCACACTGACACGATACTCATGATCCTTGATCTCTTTGGGGACCCCAATGACCATGGCCATTTCCTCCTTCAACAATCCATCCGGGCAATTCTCAAATCATTCTATCTACAACGGCTGTGAAAATACACGATCTGGCCCTCAGGCATGTTTTCACCAAGTGGACAGTACGCGCAGGCCTAGTGTAAGATTCGCCCGCTCTTCAGCGTACGATCGACGGAGGGAGGCTCTATGGATTCAGCGTCTGGGTCCTGCAATGCTTGCGGCGCCACCGGCATCGCGCTCATGAAGGTATCGCTCGGGAAGGATTTTTTCGGCCGGGCCTACGACCGGCTGTCCCCCTCGACCGATCAAAGCCCTAAATGGTACTGCGAGGGCTGCTCGATGCAGAAAAATCTCCAGCGAGATTTTCGCGATATCCTGAGGGAATTCGACAAACTCACAGCCGGTCAAGGTTCCACCCTGTCTACCCAGGAAGAATTTCAACGGGCCTCGTTACGTCTACGCGAGATTGCGACGATTTTGACCGGGGTGGGAGGCCACTCTTCCTTCTTGACTGCAGCCGACGTTACGCAGTTGATCGGTCGCATGCAAACCGCGATGATGCAGGCCTAGCAGGGACCATTTTTGTCGACATTCACCCGACATATTTTCGTCTGTACAAACCAGCGGGGCCCCGACGATCCACGTGGAAGCTGCTCTAAGCTTGGATCTGAAGCGCTTCACGCGCACTTCAAGCAAGAAGCAAAGCGGCTGGACTTGAAAGACATCGTACGCGTCAATAAGGCCGGGTGCCTCGATCATTGTGCCCAAGGACCGAGTGTCGTGATCTACCCCGAAGGCGTGTGGTATCAAGTCAAATCCAAAGGTGACGTGACGGAAATCATGGAGCGCCATGTCATCAAGGGCGAGGTTGTGACCCGTCTCGTCATGCCCGATCACCCAGCTCCCACGCTGCTCCCTCCGCTCAAATCGTAGCGTTGGCAACAAGGATCGATATGGCCGTTGAAGATAAGTGGAAAGCCAACCTGGACAAGGTGGCCTTCATGAAGCAGTTTCCGGGGTTGCTCGGGAACTGGGAAGCCTTAGCGGGGAAAACCATCACAGCCGTCATTGCTCTCAAGGGGAAACAGGGTGCTGCCGTGCTGGTGTGCACCGATGGCACCTTTACGATTGTGCCCCCGATGGCCCCGGAGCCCTATGAGTTGGGCGAAGCGTTGGCGGCGGCACGGGCGATTCTCGAGCCCGCGCATCAGGCGGCCTACGTGGAGTATGATCGATTGGTCAAGAAGGACAGGGATGCCTTGAGGTCAGCCAGGGTCGAAAAGATTCTCGGGGCGATTCACAACAATCTGGAGCAGATGCCGGAATTGAAAGATCGGTTGAAAGAACTTGTGAAGGAGTGGAAGTGAGCAGCCTCCCGGATCGAAACATGTTTGAGATCTTTTCCCAAGGTCTCTTTGAAGGAGTCAAACCCATGATGATCATTCGCGATCACCTTATCCGCCATCCCGACCGCTGCACCCACCAAGCGATCTGTGTTCCAATCTGCCCGACCGGCGCCTGGCTTTCCACCCCACCGTTTAAGTTCGACCCCTCCCGTTGTCTGGAAAGCTGTCGCCTCTGCCTGGATGCCTGTCCCTCGCAGGCGATTTATGGGGTGTTCAAAAAGGGGGAGAAAATGCTGGAGCCACAGAAAAAGTAACGTCTGGCGAGAGGAGTTCGAGGCTTCTGCACCTCCGGAGCGGCTGAGGCGGCGAAGGGGAGCGGAAACCTACGGAAATTCCCTCGCGGACTCGGTCAGTTTCCGCTTTCCTTCTCCCCCTCGCCGCCTCAGCTACTTCGCTCCGTCGGCAAAGTGGCCTCGAAGCTCTTCTTGCCAGACATGGAGGGGAGCCATGAATGAGCCTATTTGTCTTCACCGTGCATTCGTTGCATCCACCGTTGGAGAAAGATTGATAGAGATGACCCTCATCGGATGCGTGCAGTGGGGGATCAGCTAGCTCACTCCGTAGGGGGCCGAAGAGAAAAAATCTGGTAGATTCTGTGCGAGAGATGGCCCGATCGGCTCTTTCCTAGATTTTCAGGTGACCTCTACTCTCGTATTTTAATTAAACAATCTGCTTCCGCAATCGTCCCCAATAGGCCGTCCCAACGTAGCCACAGGCGCCGGTACCCGTCGTGAGCGCGATGATCTGGTAGACCTTGCTGCGAGGAATTTTCACTTTCACGGCGGGGTTCAAGAGATCGGGCGAATTCATGACCAGCCGGAGCGATTCGCCTGCGGAAAGGACCGGCCACATGCAGGAGAGTCGAAGGCGTGTTTCATACCGTGGAACCGACATGGTGTAGAGCCAGCCTTGGTCAAGATGTTCCACTGCCAGACGGACTAGCTTGCTCAACACAGGCTGAAAGCGCGAAAGATTCCCCTGATTCGACAGATCGCGCGGTTTGAGCCCCGCTTCAGACAGCATTGTCTCCGGGATGTAACAGCGACCCTTCTGTAAATCGTGGGCGATATCCTTCACGATGTTCGTGAGCTGCAGCCCTTTTCCAAATCGAACACCAACGTCCGACATCTCTCTCACATTCCACGATGCGAGTGCCCTCCGATGGGCGCACATGAGATCGGTCCAAAATTCACCTACACAGCCTGCCACGTAATAGGTGTACCGATCCAGATCATCTATTGTCTTCAGCGCAACCAGATCCTTGACCGATGTGCCCGGGAAGACGCTGAGATCCATTTCCATGCCCTGCGTGAGTGTCGTCATGAGTCGTTGGACACAACGCCGGTCGTCCGGCGAAAACTCTTGGAATAATTTAAAACAGTCTTCCAATCGTTCAATCAGCACACGCTCGGACGAATCTCGCTGGAGAGGTCCCATGGCCCGCTGGATTTCACGGATCTGCCCCCAGGAAATCTGGTCGCTGATGAACTGCCCCTTGAGTTGACCCAGAAAATCCAGTCGTCGCGGACGATCTATTAATTCCGTGTCCGCAATCGTGTCTGCTGCGCGGGCAAACAGGTAGGCCAGACTGACTTGATCGCGTACGTCTGCCGGCACGACGACCAACGTTGTGTAGAAGAGACGGGATACATGTCTGAGGAGATCGCGGAGCAGTTCATGTTTGGAGGTCTCTACGCTTGTAGCCACATCTATCGCACTTCCAGCGTCCCTTCCATCCCCTTGTCGCGATGGCTGGGCAACGGCCAGAGCCGTTTGTCGCAGTAGATGGGAAATGTGCCGGGCTGAGTCGGTGTAAATCTGATGGTAACCGTCTTGCCGGCACTCACATCCTGTTCAACGGAGAGGTTGCCGGTTGGGCTCTTAATGATGAAGTTGTGTGGGATGATCGTGGTCACACTGATCAGCGTCAGTTCAACCGGCTTCCCAGCCTCAACAATCAAATGGTTTGGGGTATAGGAATAGCTATCAAGCGTGATCGTGGCTCGCTGCACCCCGTCTTCCGCTACCGGAATTACCATTGGAGGGCCGGACTGGGAGGGTTCCGCTGCATCTACGATTGTCACGCTGATAAATAAGATCAGCCCGACGGTCGCCAAAAGGTAGGATAATCGCATCGGCGCCTTCTGCATGATCCACTTTTAACAGGAAGGATGGAACGGGTCAACTTTGTCAAAGAGTATCAGTCACTTCGAACACCTTGACCTTGGCAATTACGGAGTTATTTTCTAACCCAATATATTGTCAGTATCTCGATTGGGATGCATTTCGCCGAATCGGTTAGTATAATCACTCTCACCGATGACTCGTCTGAATAACGAGACGAGAGGCTGGTCGTGAAGGAGGATCTCAATGAAGTGGATGAAAGGTATATTCCTACTGTTGGCTGCCAATATTCTGATCATGGTGACGCTCTCGCTCACCGTGCCAATACTCATCAACGTCGTTCTGCCCATGTTCGGGGTCGATCTCCGTGGAATGGTCGACCTGAGCTCGTTAGTCTGGGCACTCGCCTTCGGCTTTGGAGGCGCCTTTATCAGTTTGGCATTCTCCAAACAAATGGCTCGAGCCATGTTGGATTGTCGCCAGATCACGCAACCGCGGTCGCAGGCCGAACAGGTCATTTATGGCACCGTTCAAGAAATCGCGCAACGACTTCACATTACGATGCCTGAGGTGTGGATCTATGATTCCCCCGATCCCAACGCCTTCGCGACCGGCCCGAGCAAAAACAATTCAATGGTGGCCGTGTCGACTGGATTATTGAGCAATCTCCAAGAACAGGAAGTGCGGGCCGTCCTCGCCCACGAAATGGGGCACGTGTACAACGGCGACATGTTCGCAACGACTGTGTTGGCAGGGCTGATGAATACGTTCGTGTACTATATTGCAATGTGGGTGCGCCGGTTCTTCGGAGAACGCGATCAAGCGATGCTCGGGATCGGGTTGTCGATCGTGATTCAGATTATTGTCAGTATCATGGCCTCGGTCCTGATCTGCTGGTTCTCGCGTCAGCGTGAGTTTGGCGCGGATGCTTTTTCCGCCAAAGTGTATGGGAAGAACTCAATGATCTCGGCTCTTCGTGCGATCGATCGATGGGTCACCCGGTCGCAGGTCGAGTACTCCACGCAGGACGCCCTCGCGACGATGAAGATCTCGGGTAATTCCTCAGGGTTCATGCGTCTCTTTGCCACACATCCGCCGATGGAAGCGCGCATTGAAGCCTTAGAACGACTCTAACCGCGGGATGCCTGATGAAAAGATTGCGTCATACGTTGGTGGGATTGTCTGCGACGATTGGCTTGATCGCCGGTGTTGGGTCGAGCGGCCTACTTGAGCCGAACCTCGCACAGGCGGAGCAAGAAGGGACGGTACTCATGGCAGCACAGACGCCCTTGGTTTATGACTTTACGCTGAACGATATCGACGGCAAGCCGGTCTCATTGAGCCAGTTCCGCGGCAAAGTACTGCTGTTGGTCAACACGGCCAGCTTCTGCGGCAATACACCGCAATACACCGACCTTGAAAAGATGTATGAACAGTATCGGGAAAAGGGGTTTGAGATTCTGGCGTTCCCTGCCAACAACTTCGGGCAGCAGGAACCGGGAACAAATGCTGAGATTAAGGATTTTTGCTACACCAAATACAGCCTGTCGTTCCCACTTTTCAGCAAGATCAGCGTGAAGGGCGACGACAAACATCCGCTCTACCGATATCTGACTGAACAGAGTCAGTTCCCCGGCGAAGTGGAGTGGAACTTCCAAAAGTATTTAGTCGATCGTTCAGGCAAGGTCGTCGCCCGGTACCATCACCGCACGAAGCCGTTGACACCAGAGGTCGTGCAGGATGTCGAGCGGGTGCTCGCGGCGCGCTGACGCCATCAGGTTTTCCGATAAAACGAAATATGTGCGCGATATTCCTGGATCGCGGCAGCGAGAGACTGGCTGCCGCGAGGGATATTCGCATCCAGAGCATCTTCAACCTCGCAATCATCGATCTCCACTTCATAGCGGTCTTGGATGTTGGTTCTGACAGGGCCCTGTGTCACCTCCCGCGGCATGAAAATCTCTTTCCAGACTTCTTTCTCGACCAGACACACATCTCTGAATCGCTCATAGAGCAGTGTGAGCTTTTCTTGGTCTGTGACCTTGATGCGCGTTTCCATCCTGATCATTATCTCCATGTCATGGCTACGGTCATCGCAACTGCATTCGCCACTGCCCGGTATCGATGATGTACCCGTAGGGTGGGCTTCGGTCCGGTTCGCGCGCGCTCCCATGAGTCTACTTGTGCGGATTCACGCCGACAGGAGCAGTGTCTGCGACAATGGTAAACCGCATGGTACCCACTTGATTGCCCGCATGAAACGATTGTTGGCCAAGCGGCGTGATGAACAGTTTCACGAGATACGTGCCGACATCCCAGGCGTCTCCGGACTTCTTGAGCTCCAGAAATCCATAACGTTCATGCCCCGCTACTTCCAGGGTGTCTTTGCCGAGCGGCATGGATGAGAGGACGCCCTTTTCCCCCTCCAGGAACCATTGTGCGCTGAACTGGGCAGGATCTTCTAGGGGGGCTGACTCGAACACAATGTATATCGCCGGAATATCCCGGGGAAACACCGATCCCGGCTCGATGGGTTTGAGTCGGGGATCTTGCGTGTACCAGCCTTTTCGCCCGAATGTATCCCACTCGATGTCATACCCTTTGGCCATCTTGATCCAGGTAAAGAGGGATTGCGGGATACCTTTCTTCTGTTCGTCGAACGACGGACTTTGTGTGGGATCGACCTCGGTGGTTATTTGTTCTTTCGGCGCGAACAGATCCCGCGCTTCGGTCTCCTGCCGGACACACACGACCATGCTCAGGGCGGCAAGTAGGCTTGCCATGAGCAGTGTCCCCAGAGGCCTGGTCTCTATCATCTGAGCCATCATCATCGCTGGCCACTCGTACCATGATGGTATCGAGAGATCATCATGGGGTCAATACAGACGGACCGGATTGCTCACCTATTTCACGGCTGCCCACCTTCTGTGTTACGCTCAATCAGACCTTCTTCACAGACAAGGATCATGTGTCTCTGACACAGCCAGGATAGATGGAAGAGTCCGCGCCTACAAACGTCAGGCCGCAGAGTGCAGGCGACCGAGGGCGTCTTTACGGCCTCCGAGACGGTGCCTGCCAGGCCGTCACGCAAGGAAGCGGGGAACAATACCTCTCTGCCTTCGCCCTGCTGCTTCATGCGAGTCCGTTCCAATTGAGTGTTTTGTCTGCGTTGCCCCAACTTATCGGGACGGGGGCTCAACTCGTCTCCGTCAAGTTATTACAGTGGTTCCCGCATCGCAAAGTCCTCATCTCTGCCGGCACCATTGGTCAAGCCTTCGCTTGGATTCCCATCGTGCTCCTGCCGCTGCTGCTACCGCAGTGGGGTCCCTGGCTTCTCGTGGGTGGTGCCGCCGCCTATTTTGCTTGCGCCCACTTCACCACGCCGGCTTGGAATAGCTTGATTGCCGATTGGCTCGGCCAGCATGAACGGGGAGCCTATTTCGCACGCAGAGCGCAAATCATCGCCTTTCTCAGCTTCTTTGCGCTCTGCGGAGCCGGATGGGTGCTGAGCCTCTGGCAAGATTCCACTGTTGCCTGGTGGGGATTCGTGGTGATCTTTACCTTGGCTGGAAGCGCTCGCATCCTCTCGGCCTTGGCCTTGTCACCAGTTCAGGATCTGCATCAGACCGCTCACCAGGAGGCTCAGCAAGGATTTCGAGGATTTCTCCGTCAGAACATGACAAAGGATTTTAGTCGATTCTTGCTCTACTCCGGCCTGATGCATGCGTCCGTGTTGATCGCCGGCCCATTTTTCGTCCTGTACATCCTTCAAGATATTCATCTGTCGTATTTCGGCTACGGGGGATGGTTGGCTGCCGGTCTTCTGGGTCAACTGCTCACCCTGCAGGCCTGGGGCCAATTCGGAGACCGTTTCGGAAACAAAGCCCTGTTGTCCATCACCGGCTTTACGGTGCCGATCTTGCCGATGTTGTACCTGGTAAGTACGAATGTCGGCTTTCTCCTGGCAGTGAATTTTTTGGGCGGCGTGATTTGGGCGGGCTTGGCATTGGGGCTGCAAAACTATGTATTCGATTCGGTCAGGCCGGAAGACCGCGCGAAAGCCGTCGCGTTGTACAGTACGGTGAATGCCATAGGATGGTCAGTGGGGGCCTTGCTGGGAAGCTGGTTAGTCGAGCACCTTCCCGCACGCATCGAATGGGCGGGATTCATCCTCCAGCCTGCATCCAATTTGCCTTTCGTCTTCTTTCTCTCAGGCGTTTTGCGGCTGCTGGTCTCGTCCAGCCTTCTTGGCACCTTCCATGAAGCTCGTCAAGTGGAGCGGGTCCCACGGCAACAACTCCTTTGGGAATTGCCGCTGGTGAAACCCGTTGCCCAGTTTGTCGTCTGGACTCTACCCAAATCCAATCCGTAGGGTGCCGCGCTAGTAACCTGGAGCGGGTGGCTGGGCGGGTCGCTGTTGTTCTTCCTGCTTGAGCTTGTCAAACGCGCGATCTGCATGGCCGCGCACTTGGTCCGGGGTCGGCTGCGCCATTGGTTTCTGCTGGTCGCTGGAGCAGGCCGTCATGGCCATGACCAGCATCCCGGTGATGACGCACCCGACGATTTGTTGCCTACTGGTTACCTCACGCCCTCTGTGCTCCATACAATGTCCTCCAGAATGAATGATTGTGATTGTATCTTCGCTATTCAAAGGCTCGCTGAAGGTCGGAGACCGTTTGTATGATACCTCGCTCTAGTGCCGCCCGGCTCAGATCCTGATAGTCCCAATTATCCGATGGGGACCAGTCCCAACGTTCCCCATCGTCCATGCGAGCGGTCACCACATTGAAGTACACTATTTCGGCGCTTTCCACTCGAATAATCTTCGTCGTCACGGTAATCGGTCGCACATGGCTGGGTCCATGAGCGAATAGGCGATCCCGCAACGTTGGCCCATCGATTGAGTAGAGCAGAACGCTATCGACTCCCAACAGATGTCCGATCCGTACCGCACCGTCGTCGGCCACCGCTCCCGCATTTTGGAGTCGCTGCTCAGTGATGACCGCCAGCAAATGAAAGCGATCGACGACTTTAAGTGTGGGACGCAGGATTTTTAATTGAAAGGTTGCGCCTTCCAGCCGCTGGTAGGCCTCTAAAAAATCAGAATTCGAGGAACGGGGGTAGAATACCGCGATCCGTTGCACATCAACCGGGATGGTCAAAGACTGCCCAATGGTCCGAACGACAAGGGGAGATGCAGCGGGAAGGGAACTGCTCTGGCAACCGGCCAATAAGAGCGCCATCAGGAAGACCATCCCTCCTCGACTGATTACGCGCGGCCAATTCATGGTGGCCCTCTTGGAAGAGCCG
>OELA01000545.1_pt3 | contig 14659 bp, 11 predicted proteins | sample 1503161 | NCBI WGS metagenome assembly OELA01 (sample SAMEA104379559, study PRJEB20068) | metagenome | biome: 1000743; feature: 77; material: 1998 | place: USA | collected 2012 | depth 25 m
GAAGCCTCCAGTTCACCTCGTGGCACTCGCCCTGGAGCCCATGATTCAAGATATGGTGGATGAACTGACTCTGCTCGCCGACGACCGGCAAATTACCTTGTCATTTGAGTCCCAGGCGGTTCCAGCCGTCCTTGGCGATGCCCAGTGGCTCAAGGTGGCCCTCATCAATCTACTCGGCAACGCCCTGCACTACACCCCGTCCGGGGGAGCCGTGACCGTTCGCCTGCAAGCAGTCGGAGAAGAGGTGGCTGTGTCTGTGGAAGATACGGGTCATGGCATCGAGCCGGAACATCTTCCTCACCTCTTCGAGCGGTTTTACCGCACCGATTGGGCACGTGTGAAGGATTCCGGCGGCACAGGACTCGGATTGTCCATCGTCAAGGAAATTGCGGAAGCCCATGGGGGATCGATTTCGGTCACAAGCGAAGTCAACAAGGGCTCGATCTTCACCCTGCGTGTGCCGGCCGCAGTTCGCCAGACTGTTCCTGCCTAATTCGCAAACACTCCGAGCCTGCAACTCTCCTTCACCTTCTTCCTCCTATCGTATCCAGGACACCGACTCGTATCGCTTCCTCCTCGCAATTCGGCCACGCATGAAGAATTCTTCATGATCGCTTCATGGATCGATCATGTTACGGGGCTACAGTGAGGGCGGCGGCCGAGGACACATGCTCGTTCTGAAGCCCAGAACACATCGCGTCACACCAACTACCGGGAGGTTGAATCATGGAACGGAGAATGGAGACCAAAGAGCCGGCATGGATTGGAACGATGGACCAGATCGGGAATGGACAGGCTATTCGGATACTCGCGGCGATCGAGCAATTCTCGACGAGATCCTGCGCTCGCTGCACCGGGCTGCTCGTGAACGACTGGTGTGATGACTCGAGTCACACCGGCAAGTACATGTCACCGTCCCTGCGCTGCGTGCAATGCGGGCACCGAATTGATGCGGTCATCCTCCAGAACCAAATCCACCACCGGTCGGAAGCAAGCGCCTCCAGCAAGTGCGCGTAGCCGCTTCGTGGGAACGGTTCTGTTGGATGAGAGCACATCATCCACAACTAGAGACAACGCGTGGCACGGAACATCGTGGAAGGAGGATGAGATGAAGGACGGAAGTGAACAAGGGAACCTGTGGTCAATTATCCTGTCAGGCGGTGACGGCGTACGGACCAAGGAATTCATCCGGCAGCGGCTCGGTTATGAGAAACCGAAACAGTACTGCGCCTTCGTCGGCTCTCGCTCCATGTTCCAGCACACGCTCGACCGAGCGGCCAAATTGACGCCCTGGGAGCGCGTGGTCGTCGTGGCAGCCCGCCACCATCACGATGACGTGTGGTCCCAACTCGATGGAAGGCCCGTAGGCAGAGTGCTGTTGCAGCCGATGAACGCAGACACAGCGGCCGGCGTGTTTCTGCCTCTCACGTACATCCTGGCACGTGATCCACGGGCGACGATAGTCATCTATCCATCGGATCATTTCATCTCCCCGGAACATTCATTTCTGTCCGCCGTGGATCACGCAGTGCGGGGAAGCAAGGAATTGGGAGGTCGGCCGGTCCTCCTCGCAGCGAGACCGGATGGTCTGGAGTTGGAATATGGATGGATCAGACCAGGACGACGGCTGGCTTGGACAGGAAAGGCGGCCGTCCAAGCGGTGGAGACGTTCATTGAAAAACCTGACGAAGCCACGGCGAACGAAAACAGGGCCATCGGCAGCCTGTGGAATACGATGGTACTCGTCGCCAAAGGAAAAGAGCTGTGGAGATTGGGATGGACCTGTGTTCCCGAAATCATGCCACGGTTCGAATGGCTGAGAGAGACCGTCGATACCCACGAAGAACTCAAGGTCCTCGAAGCGATCTATGACGCGATGCCTCGTCGAAATTTCTCCTCTCACCTGCTCCAGGGCGCGCCGGACCGGCTCGCGGTCATGGAAATGAAGGATGTGCTCTGGAGTGACTGGGGAAACCAGGACCGCATCCTATCAGGTCTTGAGAAGATCGAGAAACGGCCGGCGATTGTGGAAGAGCCACTCCCCTTCCTGTATGCTGGGTGAAGAACTGATGGGTACACTCTTCATTGGCGATCTACACTCCTCACTCCTAGAAGGCGCAGACGGTTAGAAGAGGAAGTCCGTTGTGAATTTGAAAGGTCTTGTTCATCGAGAGCTCGGTGAGGGGCTGAATGAAGAGGAACTGGCCTCTGCAGTCGGTGTTCCCGTGCGCACGATTGCCGACATTCTGGCCGATGAGCTGCCGCAGGATTCAGCAATCTGGGAACAATTTGCCCGGTATTTTCGAATTCATATTGATTTTCTGCGATCCGGTGGCCCGCCACACACAGAGGGACTGTTCGAACTACCAGACCACACCCATCCCTCCCCTCCCGGCCGGATGAGGAAAGTGCCGCTCCTGAGTTGGGATCAAATTGACCAGATAGTCGCATCCGAAAAGCCCCCTCGTCTCATCCACGCTCAAGCGCTGCTTGAAACGGATGTTCCAGGCACACGCACCTTCGCCGTACAGGTACGAGACAATTCCATGCAGCCCCTCTTCAGCGAAGGCGAGATCATTTTTGTCAATCCCGATCTTTCCGGTGAGCCTGATGATTATGTGGTCACTGAAAGTGAAGACGGCCGTTCGGGGAAGGCGCTCTTGCGCCAGCTCAAAGAAATCGGTGGGCAGGCGATTCTTCATCCGCTCAACCGGCGCTATAAAGATCTCGCCAAGACGAAACAACAGCGAATCCTGGGCCGGGTGGTTCGGTTACGCAAGAATCTGTGAAGAGGAAATACGTAGCCAAGGAGAATGGCCTCGGGCACACAGGGCGACGTACACCGGGCAGCAAGTCGTGCGCGCCGCCAAGTAGAAGTAACCCCCCGGGGTTGGGCGGGTGAGAAGAGCGCGATCTCCAGCCTCCTGCTAGACTGCCTTCCCCTTCATCAGTGCAATGATGCTCATCATCGTAACCTGATCGTCGTCGAATCCGCCGTGCGTCGTGCTTTTCGATTCCTTGCCTGGCGCAGCCCAGGTCGAGACTTGTGCCAATTGCTGCGATCCGATCTTGTCGTTGAAATATTTCTCCATACCGAGTATCGGCGTCGTCTCTCCATGTTCAAGCGATTGCGATACCAGGTAGAGCAGCGAGCGGCTGTACCCGAGAATCGGCTTGCACGTCGGATCCTTCTGCTCCATATCATCGGATAGATGGAACTGATTGTAATGCTTCACCTTGCCGTTTTTAATGGCTGGAATCACGGTCTTCTCGAAGAGGTCGACGCGTACAGCCGGAGCCATAAAGTTGACGCTTTCGAACGTCCAGCCATGCCTTCCCAGCCGATCGACGACATGGCTGTGCAGAATCGATCCAGCCGAATGACCGACGAGATGCAGGCGCACTTTGGAGAGATCGGCAAAGAACGGCGATTGCTGGCAGGCCCGATAAAGCTTCATTCCTCCACTCTCAGCCGTACTCGAAATCGCGTCCGCATTCTGCTTCATCTCGCTCCAGATCGCGGTCCCCGGCGTGGCCAGTAATTTTTCAAGCCGTTCATTCCACCAATTCTTTACGCCGTCGAAGAACCCGCCGGTCGGACGCGGCTGGCCCTCCATGACATCTTCAAGACGCCCCTTGAGCGTGGACCAAAGATCTGTCTCCCACATGAGGAAGATAGGAAAAATCTGGTGGTCATATAACGCCGGAATCCATTTCGACGCCGTTGCCCCCGCAGTATCCTCGGACGTGAGACCGCCATGCGCATAGATGGCGATGTCCACAGGATCATCCTTGCCCAGGCCCCATGCGGTCTTGGCCATACCCAGATGCTGGGTGACAAGTGCCGCGATGTCGGACTCCTGTGTACGGAAATCGCCGGTGTTGCTGAGCCGGCCGTTGTTCTCCATGTCGATGATGAATGGGCTGATCTCGCGTGTGCGTAACGAAGACTCGCTGGCGAGCTGCACCTTACCGGCATCCAGACGCAGCGTCTTGGAGTGCGCAATCTCCAGATGGAGCTCGGTCACCACGCCCAGCTGTGCCACCCAACAGTCCATCGCATTGTTGAGCCAGTCTTCATATGCTAATACGGCACGGCCCTTTGTACCCCACCCAAGGCCCCATGAGTTATGTATGATGAACCCATCTTGGTTATAGCCGACAATTGCAAAGGCATGGCCACCGTCGCTCGGGCTTGCCTTCCGACCTGGGATCATCCAGTACCTGCCGTTGCTGTGTGATGAGTTCTTGAATCCATCATCCCAACCGGAATGGCAGACCGCACTGGCATACAGCACGCCGATCTCGTTGAGTGCGACGTGCATATCGGTAATCGACCGTGTGTCGACGCGGTAATAGGCCCCGAGCGGGCGCCGGACGGCATCGAGCCACCAGTCGTCTTCGGATTTTTTCGAATGGCCTGTCGGCATCTGTTCCGAAGTCCACAGCCTGGCTGAGCAGGCACCGTGTTTATACCAGCCCTTCATCGCGCCGCGCAGACTCGATCCGGTATCGGCTTCCGGAGCACCGGGAAATTCATCATAGCGTCGTGCCATCGAATACAGCATGAATGGGGATACGCGATAATCCATCTGCTTGCGCTTCGCGCTGTGCTGTAAGTGATACACAACTGTTGCCAGGGCGAAGCCAGTACAGGCATTGGTTTGCCCCTGATCGAGCACAGGGATGTTGGTCTTCTGATCACGCGTCAAGTCCGGCACCACTCCCACCGGCGGCATATAGACCCTGTCCCGCAGGTCCAGTCGGTCCGGAACCGCAGTGCGTTTTCGGTCTGTCATCGCGCCGGATGGCTTCGCGTTTGTCTCTGTATTTTTCTTTCTCGCCATGGACATGTCCTTTCACGATGTGGACAGACACGAATGGAGAATGTACTCGTTGGTATGTATACCAAAGAAAGTGCGGGACGTATTGTAGCCGATTCACTCACTCCGTCAAGTCCGGATCAATCGAATCCCACCATGTATGTTGGTATTTCGATGAACTAAACGCCCGGTCTGCTTGTACTCCGACAGAGTCAAAATCAACGAGATATGAGCCTATGCCTGGTTGAGTGTATAAGAAATACCGTCTCTCCCAGCATCGTTTGACTTCCCCTTCCTCCGCCTCCTAGAATCCGGCCATGGCTTCGTCCTTCGTTCATCTCCACCTCCATACCCAGTTCAGTCTCCTTGACGGTGCGAATCAAATCGAGCCGCTCATTCAACAGATCAAATCGTTTCATCAGCCGGCCGTGGCAATGACCGACCATGGCAACATGTTCGGAGCCATCGAGTTCTACCGGAAAGCGAAAGAGGCAGGCATCAAACCCATCATTGGCTGCGAAGCCTATATGGCACCCGGCAGTCGTTTAGCCGCCAAAGACAGCGGGCTCGCCCATAATGATTACTATCACCTGATTCTTCTCGCGAGAAATCTGACCGGCTATCAAAATCTGATCAAGCTTGTAAGTAAAGCATACATTGAGGGGTTTTACTATAAGCCACGGATGGATAAAGAGATTCTAAAGGACCATCATGAAGGACTCATTGCCTTGTCAGGTTGTTTGAGCGGTGAGATTCCATACCTCATCGGCCAAAAAAATATGGATGGCGCCATGGCTGTGGCTGGGGAGTTTCAGGAAATATTCGGGAAGGAACATTTCTACCTCGAAGTGCAGGCGAACGGGTTGGAGCACCAGCGGGTCGCAAATAGCGGCCTTCTCGAAATCGCCAAGAAAATGGACATCCCCTTGGCCGGGACCAACGATTGTCACTATCTCAAGAAAGAAGATTTTCGCCCGCACGAGTTGATGCTCTGCCTGCAAACCGGTAAGACCATCAGCGATCCGAATCGCATGAAGTTCGATACGGATCAGCTCTATGTGAAATCGACCGAAGAAGTTTCGGCTGCCTTTATCGAGTTCCCCAATGCCGTGACCAATACCTGCCGGATTGCGGACAACTGCGATCTCCAACTGGTGCTGAACAAAACGCATCTTCCGCAATACACCGTTCCCGAAGGATTCACGCGCGAAACCTATCTTGAACGCTTGGCGCTTGAAGGACTGGCAGCCAGGCTACGAGAACGTTCCAGCCAGATCTTGCCGGCCACCTATGAGCTTCGCCTGCGTGAAGAGCTCATGATTATCTGTTCGATGGGATTCGCGGGCTATTTCCTCATCGTATGGGACATCATCAAGTTTGCCCGTTCGCGCCACATCCCGGTTGGACCGGGCCGAGGCTCCGCCGCAGGAAGTCTTGTCGCCTATGCGCTGCGCATCACCGACCTCGACCCCCTCGTCTACACGCTCTTGTTCGAACGATTCCTGAATCCCGAGCGTGTGTCGCTCCCCGATATCGACATGGACTTCTGCATGGAACGTCGGGGCGAAGTGATCAACTACGTCGTCGACAAGTACGGCAAGGACCATGTGGCCCAAATCATTACATTCGGGACACTCGGGGCGAAAGCCGCAATCCGAGACGTGGGCCGTGTGCTGGAAATTCCCTATGCCGAAGTCGATCGGGTGGCCAAGCTCGTACCGAATCAGCTCAATATGACGCTCCAACAAGCACTCGATCAAGAACCGAAACTGCGCGATCTCGTCGAGACCGATACGCGGGTCAAAGAACTGATGGGCATTGCCCGTTCTCTCGAAGGACTGGCCCGGCATGCCTCGACTCACGCCGCCGGGGTGGTGATTTCGGAAGGGCCGCTCACGGACCACGTGCCGCTCTATAAAGGCGCCAATGACGAAATCGTTACCCAATATTCGATGGGCGACGTCGAAAAGATCGGGCTCGTCAAATTCGATTTCCTGGGCCTCAAAACCCTCACGATGATCAAACGCGCCGAGACGCTGATCAATGAGCGGCGTCCCGACGGGCCACCATTGATCATGGAACAGATGCCGTTCGACGACCCGAAAACCTTTGCCCTCCTCTCTTCAGGAAAGACGATCGGCCTCTTCCAATTGGAGAGCTCCGGGATGCGCGACCTCCTGACCGGTCTGAAACCGGACCGCTTCGAAGACATCATCGCCATCATCGCGCTCTATCGCCCCGGCCCGATGGATCTCATTCCCGACTTCATCAAGCGAAAACAGGGCAAAGTTCCGATCGTCTACGAAGTACCCGAACTCGAACCGATCCTGAAGGACACCTACGGGGTCATCGTCTATCAGGAACAGGTGATGGCGATTGCCAATAAGGTGGCGGGCTTCTCGCTCGGCCAAGCCGATATTCTCCGGCGCGCCATGGGGAAAAAAAAGCCGGAGGAGATGGAAAAGCTGCGCGCGCAGTTCCTGACAGGCGCCAAGGAGAACAAGATCCCCGACAAGAAAGCGGACAAACTCTACGAACTCATCCAGAAGTTTGCAGGCTACGGATTCAATAAGTCGCACGCCGCCGCCTACGCCGTCGTCTGCTATCAGACCGGCTATTTGAAAGCGCACTACCCGACCGAATTCATGGCCGCTCTGATGACGACCGACATGGGCAATGCCGACAAAATCGTCGGCTACTTCACAGAATGCCGCGACCTCAACATCAAGGTGTTGCCCCCCGACGTCAACGAAAGCCATAAGAACTTTACCGTGGTGGATCGCGCGATCCGATTCGGCTTGGCGGGCATCAAGAACGTCGGCGAAGGGGCCGTCGAATCGATCATTGACATTCGGAATGACGCCGGCCCGTTCAAGTCCTTCTTTGAGTTCTGCCGTCGGGTCGATCTCCACAAAGTGAACAAGCGTATGCTCGAAGGGCTGATCAAGACCGGCGCATTCGATTCAACCGGCGCAAAACGTTCTCAACTGTCGGCAGTCCTGGATCAAGCCATCGAAAACGGTGCGGCCGCGCAGCGTGAACGGGATCTCGGGCAGACCAATATTTTTGGCAATGACTTGAACGGGCAAGACTCTGAGGAAGACCCGGCCATGCCGCCGCTGCCCAACATTCCTGAATGGGACCAAAGCGAGCGATTGAAGCACGAACGGGAACTGACCGGCTTTTATATTTCCTCCCATCCGTTGGCACGCTATGAAGCCACAATTCACGCGCTGGCCACCGCCTCGACCATCAGTCTGCCGGAATTGTCGGACGGTCGGGAGGTGAAACTGTGCGGAATCATCACGACCGTCAAGAGCATGTTGACCAAGAAGGGAGACCGGATGGCCTATCTCTCTCTGGAAGATCTCCACGGCTTGGTCGAGATCATCGTCTTTCCTGATCTCTACAAAATTGCCGCGGACTTACTTGTACCGGAGGGCCTTGTCCGCATTACTGGTACCGTGGACCGTGGAGACAAAGGCACGAAGATTCGAGGGAGTAAGATCGAGCCGCTCGCTGAGGTGCAAGCGCTGACGATCAAGCGAGTCCACATACGACTGATGGATCACCCCGACATTCCGGAACGGTTACCACGCCTTCGCGAGGTGTTTCTGCGTCACCCGGGAAGCACGTCCGTCTCGCTGACTATGCAGGTCGCTTCCATGCTGGAAGCCGAGACAGCCCCGCTCCCCCACTTGAACGTGACCCCTAGCGAGCGATTTGTGGCAGATGTTGAAGAAGTGCTAGGCAAAGGGGCCATTTTTCTGCTATCGTAGACACTCATTCATGGTAGAATGCCTATAGCTCATCCCCGAAGATCAATCTTTTAAAAACGCCCTATGCGCGATTACCTCGAGTTTGAAAAGCCGATCCGCGAGATCGAAGAAAAGATCGAAAAACTCGCAGCCGCCCCTGCGGGGAAATCGACCCCCCAGGACGAGATCCGCAAACTGCGGATGAAATTGGCACAGGTCGAACATACCCTCTATAGCAAACTGACTCCCTGGCAGCGAACGCAACTCGCTCGGCATCCTCAACGACCCAGCACGCTCGATTATATCGGGTATCTATTCAGAGACTTTCTCGAACTCCACGGGGACCGCACGTTTGGCGACGATCGTGCCATCGTCGGAGGCTTCGCGACATACAACGACCGGTCGATCATGGTTATCGGCCATCAAAAAGGGAAGACCCTCAAAGAACGGATGCAACGGAATTTTGGCATGCCGAATCCCGAAGGCTATCGAAAGGCCCTGCGTCTCATGAGGATGGCCGAGAAGTTTGGGCGCCCCATCGTCACCTTTATCGACACCCCCGGCGCCTACCCCGGAATCGGCGCAGAAGAACGCGGCCAGGCGGAAGCGATTGCCCGCAATCTTTTTGTCATGTCTCGGCTTGCAGTCCCGATTATTTCTATTGTTATCGGTGAAGGCGGCAGCGGTGGAGCACTCGCATTAGGCGTCTCTGATCGCATCCTCATGCTGGAGCATAGCGTCTATTCGGTTATCTCTCCGGAAGGCTGTGCCGCCATCCTGTGGGACGACCCCACGAAAGTTCCCGATGCCGCCGCGGCTCTGAAAATGACTGCGAAAGACCTGGTCGACCTCTATATTGTCGATGAAGTGATCCCGGAACCGCTCGGTGGCGCTCATCGAGACCTCAATGCCATGACCGAGCGCGTGGCCAAGTCCCTCAGCAATCAACTTGCCCAGCTCAACGACCTGACCCTTCCTCAATTACTTGCTCAACGTGACCAGAAATACCGATCTATCGGAGCCGTCAACGGACTCCCCGTCTCTACTCGATAAAGACCCAACGCAGTAGACGCTCATTCACTCAGACGACACCTCGATGTAAACTCGTCTTGACTGTGGGCCATGCTGCAGCCCCGGCACCAGCCACCCGGCCCATGGCAAAACAGGCGGTCAGAAGATAGCCCCCCGTCGGCGCCTCCCAATCCAACATTTCTCCCGCGCAGAAAATACCCGGCAACCTACGGATCATCAACCGTTCATCGAGCGCTTCGAACGGAACTCCACCAGCCGTACTGATCGCTTCCTCCAGCGGGCGCGGTGCGACGAGTCGCAGCGGCAGCGATTTCATCGCTGCCGCCAAACGAGCCGGATCCGAAAAATCTTCTTTTGAAAGCACTTCGCGAAGCAGTCCCGCTTTTACTCCTACTATATGCGCCTGGCGTTCAAGATGAGTGGCCATTGTGCGTTTGCCGCGTGGCCTCGATAAGTCGTGAGTCAGGCGCGGGATATCGCGATCGGGTGTCAGATCCAGGCGTAAGGTAGCCGTGCCCTTCGCCAGAATTTCGTTGCGAAGAGAGGCTGATACCGTGTAGACCACGCCGCCCTCCACACCGGTCTCCGTGATCACAAATTCCCCCGGATGCCAGGATTCAGCACCGGCATCATTCCGTATTACGACCGCCACCGACTTGACCGGGTGCCCGGCAAACTTTGTCCGAAAATGCTCGCTCCAGCCCACGTCGAAGCCACAGTTCGACGGCAGCAATGGTGCACTGTGAATCCCGTGTTTAGCCAATATGGCCACCCACGACGCATCAGAGCCGAGCTTCGGCCAGCTACCTCCACCAAGGGCAAGGACCACCGCATCGGCCTGGGCAGAGCGGGATCCCTTCGGTGTGGAAAAATAGAGAGCCCCCTGCTCGTCCCAGCCAGACCACCGATGACGCATATGGAATCTGACACCGGCCCGGCGCAACCGACGGAGCCATGCGCGCAGCAAAGGCGCAGCCTTGAGATCGGTGGGAAACACGCGGCCGGAAGAGCCCACAAACGTTTCAATGCCGAGGCCGCGAGTCCAGGCCCGAAGGGCATCAGGTCCGAACGACGAGAGCAACGGCGCGATCTGCGCTCGCCGTTCTCCATAACGCAAGAGAAACTTCTGAGAGGGTTCCGAGTGCGTGAGATTCAAGCCGCCTTTCCCAGCCAGGAGAAACTTGCGACCGACCGATGCCATAGCGTCATAGAGATCGACCTGAGCACCGGCGGTTATCGCCGACTCCGCAGCCATAAGCCCGGCCGGCCCCCCACCGATGACGGCAATGTTCATCTGTGTCCTTCTGTATCGGGCCTGGTGAAAGGCAAGAAACTGACAGGTTTCTCTTGTCTATCTGGTTTGTCTGGTTGAACTCGACTCGCCAGATGAACAAAACAAACCAGATGAACCAGATCAACCCGTATGCATCGCGGGACCCTACACACACATCTGAAGATGGCCAAGCATAGGCTTGGGAGGCATAAGAAATCTGAAGATTTCCATCCAGACAGGCTATACTCTCAACACATCATGGATGAGCAAGAACCCATACAAGTGGTTGAGCTTCGAATCAGCTACCGTTATGCCACCGCACACCCTTGGGTGGTCCAGGCCATCGGAGGATTCTTATCCGCGTATTTCATGGAGCATCCAGGGTTTCGCGTCCAACGACACTTCGAAGAACTGGAGTCCGGCACACACCTCTGGGTATGCGAGATACCTCCCACCATGAAGGTCCTCAGACTCCTGAAACGATTGAAGGAAGATATCCCTCCCTGCCACACCAAAGAGGTTGCTACCGATCTTCCTGCGCGTCCCCGGTATCTCATCGATTCCCCGAGTGATGAGAATCAGCCCGTATAGCCGTCGGGATTCGTATGCTGCCAGCGCCAGGCGTCGGAGCACATTGTACTGAGCCCGCGCTCTGCCCTCCAGCCTAACAATTCACTCGCCCGTTGCGGGTCAGCATAGCAAGAGGCAACGTCGCCGGGGCGGCGAGGCGCGATCTTGTAAGGCACTGACCGCCCACTGGCCTGCTCAAATGCCCGCACAATATCCAGCACACTGTAACCTGTCCCCGTACCTAGGTTTACGGTCAGACATTCGGCCATTTCCTGTGACTGCTCCAGAACTTTCAGTGCTTTCAGGTGACCCAGTGCCAAATCCATCACATGAATATAATCCCGCACGCCAGTCCCATCTGAAGTGGGATAATCATGACCCCACACGTTTAGAAATGCTCGTCGCCCCACTGCCACCTGCGCAACAAAAGGTAGCAAGTTGTTGGGAGTGCCCTGGGGATCTTCCCCGATTAAGCCGCTCGCGTGGGCTCCCACCGGATTGAAATAACGCAGAAGCCCGATATGCCAGGACGCATCACTACGGTGGAGATCGCGCAAAATCTCCTCAATCATCAGTTTCGTCCTGCCATAGGGATTGGTGGCGGAGAGCGGGTGATCCTCTGTGATCGGCAATCGAATCGGGTCGCCATAGACCGTGGCAGAAGAGCTGAACACCAAGATCCTCACTCCGCACTCCCCCATCGCCTCCAGCAGACGCAGAGTGCCGGCCACGTTGTTGTCATAGTAGGCCAACGGCTGTGTCACAGATTCCCCCACCGCCTTGAGACCGGCGAAGTGGATGACCGCACTGGCTCCGCTCTGGCGCAGGGCTGCACCCACGGCTGCACGATCTCTGCAGTCACCTCGCACCAGATGCAACTTCTTCCCCGTGATTCGCTCGACCCGCGCCAGTGCTTCAGGATGGCTGTTGGAGAAGTTGTCAAACACCGTCACGTCACAGCCTGCGTCGAGCAGTTCCACGCAGGTATGTGAACCGATGTAGCCGGCACCACCTGTGACAAAAATCACGGACACAGACCTCGGGACAAATCAAACAAAACGATTCTTGTGCCGGCGTGCTTTTTCAGCATTCTATCAGGGCTGAGGCTTCTCCGATGCGGCTGGCATGGATTCGCCGGAGAATTTCTTGCGGAGAAGTTTTCGTCCGAGGATCGTAATCCCCAAGGCGATACCGAGCGAAACCGGAACGAACAATGCAGAAGCCATATCTGCACTGCGGAGCCACCCGATCTCTTGAAGCCCTTTGAAGATATAGCCCATGAGCCCGCTGAGATAGTAGGCAATCACAATAACCGACAGGCCTTCGACTGTGTACTGGAGGATGGCTTGGCTCTTCGTTGTCTTGTCAACGCTGGCCAAAAGCGACAGATTCTGAGATTGGAGCATAAGATCGACGCGGGCGCGAATGATGGAGATGACTCCTTCAAAACCGCTTCGGAGGGTGTCGATTCGCTTCAGAAGCTGTTGATAGCCTTCCGCCACTCCGGTAATTCCGCTCAGGACGTAGTCCGACACAGGATGGTACGGGGGGAGTGCGCGTTCGTCGAGCGACGCCAGTGTTCGGTGCACGATCTTGTCGTACGGAACAGAGGAAGACAGCTCGAAATGCAACCCGCCGGCCAATCGAGTGGTTTTCAACAAGTCTTGCGTGAGCCCATTGAGCCAACGCTGTAAGGTCAAGGAATCGGCGTGGCCGATATGTCCGGTGATGATTTCACGCTGCTTCAAGTGCACCTGCTCAAACTTATAGGCCTGATCGACTGCAGCCATAAACAACGGTTTCTGCATGAGCAGTAGGTGGTAGTAGGTTTCAATCCGGACCACCGCATCGACGATGTCTTTCAGGTGCGACCTGCTGGACCTGCCGGACCCGACGCTGACCCAGTAGCGCTCGCGCCCATGTTCATCAGGTGTAAAACTGGTGACCAGCGCCGTCTCTTCATCGAGAATTCGACTGCCATACATCACGGGGCCAGGAAGCTGCAGCCGTATCACATCACTAGCCGGCAACGGCTCGGTCATGAGCAGGATGTCCAGTCGGCACACTTCCACACCGAGCAGTCTGATCTGAGGCCGAGACTGCGGGAAAGTCAGCTGGCCAAAGGTCATCTTCTCAGGGTGGCCCGATGGAATATGCCAGGTTTGATGGCTGTAGTACTCCGTGTGAGCTTCCCAGATCATAATCATCCGATCACCGGTCGCGTCCACTTTCACGCCATACCCAAAATCGTCACGAATGGCCATCGCTTCCGAAGGAACCTTGAATGCCTCCAGGAGTGATCTGAACTCTTCACGACTCGCCGGGCGCTGCACCGGCGGGTCGCTCATTCGAAACGCCTTATAGTGCACGTGCGAAGGAGCGCGCAACCACTCTGCCAAAGGCATCTGTGGCCGCTCGTGAATCTTCCGCATCAAGTCGCCGGTATCCGGCTTGGTGATCTCAGGCTCGGTCATACGTGACTCAATGAGGTGAATAGGACATGGGACGCCTTGCCAAATTACTGTCTTACCAATAAGGCTGTCAACCAATCGCCAGCGAATATGCAATGAGAGGGACATTGCGTACCGTGACACCCGGATAACGGGCGTTGCTGGCGTTGAGCGGGGACCACGTCCCCTCGATCTGAAACCCCTATGTGTGAAGGATGGATGTTCATTGAACGTAGGCCCAGCTGCACAATTCAGCTCCAGGCCGTGATGTGAGAAGGGCGAGATAGGCAGACATTCTCGCCTATCTCGTTCCGCTATTCTGCGCGTTCTCCCAGACGGGCCGACTAGAGAATTTCCGGTGAACCGGCAGTGCTTATACGTAGGCAGATAAACCGGTATCTCTTCATTTTTTCGTATCTGAGCTGATACGCCTCATAGCATCGAAAAGCTCGGCTCATTCTAAACGCTTAAATTATCCATATTTCGATATACGAGATTTCCCAGGCGTGGAGGTTGCTGGTTGCCTGCCGTTCAAACGTTTGATCGAATGATGGGGGGCTGTTGATGGAGAACGCGCTTCCCGCTGACTCTCACTCCGGCAGTTCCGCTCCGCAGAAAGACGTACGCGGGCATGATCGAACACCTGTGGGTCTTCGCGTCGTGGCAGCAGACAAATCGGGACTGGCGAAGGGCCAAATCCTTGACCTGTCTCCTCGTGGCTGTAGGCTGCGCCTAAAAATGTTTCATGCGGGG
>OELA01000146.1_pt4 | contig 14349 bp, 15 predicted proteins | sample 1503161 | NCBI WGS metagenome assembly OELA01 (sample SAMEA104379559, study PRJEB20068) | metagenome | biome: 1000743; feature: 77; material: 1998 | place: USA | collected 2012 | depth 25 m
AATAATAAACCAATATATAATTTATATTGCTCAATTGCAAATATATGTTATATTGCTTCTAGCGTTGAAGTCTGAAGCGGACCAGGATGATGCAATGACAGTCTGGTGAATTCCCCTCCGAAGAGAGGAGGCCTCATCGTGAACCAAGCAACAGGGATTGATCACATCACGCTCTGCGTGGAGAACCTCGAAGCGACAGAGATTCTCTTCACTAAAATTCTTGGGTTTGACGTTATCTGGTCGGCCCGCGATGTGGGCGGCGACAAGTCGTCTATGGATACCGTCGTGGTGCAACGAGGGAACGCGAAGATAGCGCTCATGCGGGGTCGAGATAAGACGATGAAGTCGCAGATCAGCGAGTTCATCGAGAAGTACGGGCAGGGCGTGCAGCACTTTGCCCTTGAGGTTGATGATATCGAGGCAGCCTGTCGTGAATGGGAAGCACACGGCGTGAAATTCAGCGGACCCTTGAAAGAAGGTCGGGATGGATTTGGCCCGCTCAAGCAGCGTTTCACCTATCCCCTTTTTCCGGGGAGCGGGATATTCATTGAATTGACCCAACGGCAGCATGGGGAAGAAGAGGCGAAGACGTTTGTCAGAAGTACCGTTGAATCACTGTACAAAGACATTGAACGTGACCAGGCTTCCGGGATCGAACGGACGATCATCGATTACGACTCACCCCCGATTCCCATGGAGAAGAAGCTGCTGAAACAGACGTCATGAAGGGAGTGTTGCGCTTCTAAGGAGAGACCGGCCATGTATCTCAACAAGAAAGGCAAGGTTCCGAATCAAGCCCATGTCGGGATTCCCGAAGGGCTGTGTGAGGAGGAACATGGGCGGGAAGGGTTCACTGGGCCGGTATCGCATTTGTACCGGACGCATCCACCGACCGGTTGGGTGAAGATCGATGGGCCGCTGAAGCCACGAGCCTTTGATTGCACGCAGGTCCTGACGACAGCCACGCGTCCTGCAACGACCCAGACAGTCCTGATTATGCAGAGTCAGGATGTGAGCCTCTCCCTGTCGTTCCCGGCAGAGACGATGGCTTATTTCGTCCGTAACGCGGACGGTGACGAAACCTATTTCGTACATCAAGGTACCGGGAGGTTTGAGACAGATTATGGAAATTTGCCGTATGAGCCGGGCGACTATATCGTCATCCCCAAAGGGACGACCTACCGAATCCACGTCGATGCAGGACCCTCTCTGTTCCTTCTCGTCGAAACTTCTGAACCAATTGAAGTGCCGGACCGCGGACCGCTCGGCCAGCATGCACTGTTCGATATGGGAGTACTTGTCGCGCCTGAATTGGAGACGATGGGGTCCCCGGAATCGGAGGGCCGAGAATGGGAGGTTCACATCAAGCGACAGGGAACCTCCACGAGGGTGGTCTATCCCTTCTATCCAATGGACGTGGTCGGATGGAAGGGAGATCTGTGGGTGGCCAAGTTGAACGTGCGTGATTTCCGGCCGGTCACGAGTCCCCGCTACCATCTCCCGCCGAGCGTTCACGGAACGTTCCGGGCCGGCGGATGTCTCATCTCCACCTTCGCTCCACGACCGTTGGAAAATGATCCTGAGGCGTTACGCGTCCCGTTTTACCATCGAAACACGGATTACGACGAAGTACTTTTTTATCATCAGGGAGACTTTTTCAGCCGTGCTGGGATTCAACCGGGTATGCTGACGTTGCACCCTCAGGGGATACACCATGGACCGCAACCTCAGGCGGTGAGCGCCGCTAAGGGGAAGACGTACACCAGTGAGGTGGCAGTGATGGTCGAATCCAAGACACCCTTCGCGGTGAAGCCGGGCATGGACGCGATGGAGATCGAGGGTTATGCGTTGAGTTGGAGTCGCCAATGAAACTCGTCAGTTTCCGAGTCACAACTCCTGTCGGCCCCTTCACGAGAGTCGGTGCAATGTACGGCCAGAACATCGTCGACTTGAATATGGCCTATGTCCGGTGGTTGGCCGACCAACGCGAAGCACAACCGTACCGGTTGGCCAATGCCCAGGTTCCCTCGAACATGCTAGAATTTCTTGAAGGGGGTGCTTCGACCATGGCAGCCGCGCGGCGGGCGCTGGGCTATGTCGTTATGCTGGCTCCTTCAACCAAAGGTCCGTCCGGTGAGATGATTCTGTATCCGTCGGCCGGCGTGCAGCTTACCGCTCCTCTGCTCAATCCACCTTCGCTGCGCGACTTTATCGCCTTTGAAGACCACATTGCTGCCACGTCGAAGAAACGAGGCCAGCCGATTCCGCCGGAATGGTACAAAGCACCGGTCTACTATAAGGGGAATCACCGTACCGTCATTGGGCCTGACGAAAACCTAGCTTGGCCGCTGAATACGACGAAATTGGACTATGAGTTGGAACTGGCCTGTGTCATCGGATCCAAGGGAAAAGACATTCTCGAACGGGAGGCGCAGGACTACATCGCCGGCTATACGATCATGAACGACTTCAGCGCACGCGATATCCAGTTTCAGGAGATGGCCTGCCGGTTGGGTCCCTCCAAAGGCAAAGACTTTGCGACGGCGTTGGGCCCTTGCCTCGTGACTCCCGACGAAATCGAGGATCTCGGCGCATTGACGATGGTCGCAAGGGTGAACGGGGAAGAATGGTCTCGGGGCCGGTTCGGGACGATCCACTGGTCGTTCCCGCAGATGATCGCACATGTGTCTCGAGGTGAAATGATATATCCGGGAGACGTATTCGGGTCAGGAACGGTAGGAGGGGGATGCGGACTTGAAATGGATCGCTATTTGAAGCCGGGCGACGTGGTGGAGTTGGAAATTCAACCGATCGGAATTCTGAAAACAGGGGTGATAGGACCAACGCAGGGGGAGTGAAGATGAGCGTCATCAGGGGGGAGCAGGCTCTAGCTGAACTGGTGCAACGGCACCGCGATCTCTACGACAGGCCGGAGATCGATGACCGGCTGAAAAAGGTTATCAGAGCCGGTTCACACACCAAGCTCACCGAGTGGGATATCTTGCGTGTCCTGCGGGCCTCCCGGTCAATCTTCTTTGACACTCATGTGGAGATGGTATCGGGTCACCACACGGCCACCTATCTGCGGTTCGAGTCCATTGCCCGGTTTCCCGAACTGATCAAGCTGCTGGCTCGAGACATGGCCGAGTGGATCAGACAGACGTTTGAGAACAATCCGATCACCGGCATCGTCGCCACCACGTCGGCCGCTGAGTTCCTAGCCGAAGGAATTGCGGGCGTACTCCATGACACCATGCGAATGCGTGTTACGTTGACACCCTATAATTGCGAGACAGGACGGATCGGGACGGACATCAAGGTCGGGGCGATCAAACCCGCCGAATATTTTGTGGCGCTCAATGATGTCACCACACGCGGGAACTGCGTCAGCAAGCTCGGGAAAGTGATCACAGACAACGGGGGCTCGTTGGCTGGGATGATGGTCTTCGCTCGTCGAGATAGTCGCCAGTTTCCCCTGATGGAAAACCTGATCGCACAACATCCCTTCTACTATACGACGGATCTCGATATGCCTCAGTGGGAGCCTGCGCAGTGCCCTCTATGCCGAATGAACACACCGTTACTGTCCTGGAGGGACATGCCTGAGCTCTGACGTACCTTCCACACTTCTTCGAGGAGGACCTCATGAAGCCGGCAGATGTGACAGGAGAAATCACGCGAGTCGACCTTCTGCAGCTCTACTACTATCTTCGGCTCACCAGAGCCCTTGAGGACCGCATCAGCGCTCTCTATCGTCAAGGTCGGATCGTCGGCGGCGTATATACCAGCCACGGGATGGAAGCGATTGCCGTAGGCTATGCCTCGGCACTGGAACGTGATGACGTCATCGCCCCCTTTCATCGAGATATGGGAGCCTTCCTCATTCGCGGGTTCACGCCCGGCGAAGTCCTCGCCCAGTACCTCGGCAAGCGCTCGGGCCCCAGCAAGGGCAAAGACGGCAACGTGCACATGGGGGATCTCAAGCGCGGCATGATCAGTTTTGTCAGCCATCTGGCAGACAATCTGCCCGTCGCGACAGGGGTGGCGCTGGCGTTCAAGATCCGAGGCGAAGCCCGCGTCGTCTTCACCGGAACCGGTGACGGCGGGACCAGCCGCGGCGATTTCCATGAGGCAATGAATTTCGCGGCGGTGCGCACACTTCCTGTCGTGTTCTTCTGCAACAACAATCAATATGCCTATTCGACGCCGCAATGTCTGCAGATGGCGATCCACGACGTGGCCGACCGGGCGAAAGCCTATGGGATGCCCGGTGAAATCGTGGATGGGAACGACGTGGCCGCGGTGTATCTCGCTGCCAAACATGCGATCGCGAGAGCCCGTGCCGGCAAAGGGCCCACCTTCCTCGAATTCAAAACGATGCGGATGCACGGCCATTCCGAGCACGACCCGGCCAAGTATGTCCCGCGTGAGTTACTGGAGGAATGGAAGAAAAAAGACCCGATCCTGAAAGCCGAGGAACTGCTCGCACAGCTCTGCTATGGCGATGAGGCCTATTTCCATGAGGTTGGTGAGCGGGCGAAAAAAGAAATCGAAGCGGGGGTGGAGTTTGCTGAGAGTAGCCCGTTGCCGGAAGGTCCGGAAGTCTTGGAGGGAGTCTTTGCGGACACAGCCGGCACCTATTAGCTGTGAGCATACAGCTCAGAAGGAGCACAACATGACTACCATGGCTCAAGCCATCGGCGAGGTGACCTACCTGGAGGCGATCTCGCAGGCTCTCGATGAGGAGATGGCCCGCGACGAGAGGGTCTTTCTGATGGGCGAAGATATCGGCGCCTATGGTGGGGCCTTCAAGATCACCGAAGGCTTCCTCAAAAAATATGGCGAATGGCGAGTCTTGGATACACCGTTGGCCGAGTCTGGTTTTGTGGGAGCTGCCATCGGAGCTGCGATGATGGGCCTGCGCCCGGTCGTGGAAATGCAGTTCGCCGACTTTATCTCCTGCGCGTTCGATCAGATCACCGAGGTCGCGGCGAAAAACCATTATCGCTGGGGAGCGGCGGTGCCGATGGTCATCCGTGCTCCTTTTGGCGGCGGGGTGCATGGCGGGCCCTTTCATTCCGAATGTCCGGAAGGCTGGTTCTTCCACTCGCCGGGACTCAAGCTCGTGGCTCCCTCCACTCCGTACGACGCGAAGGGCCTCCTCAAGGCTGCCATCCGCGACCCCAATCCGGTCATTTACTTCGAGCACAAGTTTTTGTACCGGCGGATCAAAGCGACGTTGCCGCAGGAAGACTATATCGTCCCGATCGGAAAGGCCGACGTCAAACGCGCCGGCAGTGACATCTCAGTCATCACCTACGGCGCGATGGTCCACCTGGCGCTGGAGGCGGCTCAGGTACTGGCAAAAGAAGACATCGATGTGGAAGTGGTCGACCTTCGCACATTGATTCCGCTCGACAAAGACATGATTTATGGATCGGTGCGCAAGACCAGCAAGGCCATCATACTGCACGAAGACAACAAGACCGGTGGGATCGGCGCAGAGATCGCGTCGCTATTGGCAGAGGAATGTTTCGACTGTTTGGACGGACCGATTATTCGCATCGCTCCACCGGATACGCCGGTGCCGTTCAGTACGCCCTTGGAAGAGTATTTTCTTCCGAAGACGAGCGACATCGTCTCGGCAGCGCGGAAACTGGCAGCGTATTGAGTGGACGTGAATCGTTAAACGTTAAACGTAAACGTCGATCGCGAAGGGAAGCTCGCACACAGTTAGCTGGCAAGTCATCGCGATTCACGAGTAACGAATAACGAGGCTCCTATGGCGACTGACATCAAAATGCCTCAGCTCGGAGAAAGCATCGCGGAAGGAACAGTCGTGAAATGGCTTGTCCCGGTTGGTGGGATGATTGAAAAGGATCAATCCCTCTTGGAAGTGGAAACCGAGAAGGTGGCGTTGGAAATTCCCTCGCCGGCAACAGGAGTATTGAGCGAAATCATTGTCAAAGAAGGCGAGACGGTTCTCGTAGGAACCCTGCTGGCACGAATCGACAGTACACCTTCTTCCGAGGTGATCAACCGTGTCGGCGGAACGGTCGTTCGTCCTATGGAATCGGCTTCCGAAGGCGAGGATCGTTATTCTCCTGCCGTTCGGCAACTGGCCAAGGAACACGGGGTCGATCTGGCACAGGTGAAAGGAACTGGAGCCGGTGGACGGGTGACCAAAAAGGATGTGCAGGACTTCATGGCTCGGAGTGGCGCTCCCGCCAAGACAACCACTGCCATCGGTGAACAGTCAATGGGTGAAGAGCTGCTGCCTTTCACTCCGATGCGGAAAACCATCGCCGACCGGATGGTCAAGAGCAGGCAAACATCAGCCCATGTTACCACCTTCTTTGAAGCCGACTTCTCGGGCATCGCCAAATTCAGAGAAAGCCGAAGCCTGACCTACCTTCCGTTTGTGATCCGCGCCGTGACACGTGCCATTCGAGAGGTGCCGATCGTCAATTCGGCCTGGGGAGAACAAGGAATCATCATCAAGAAGGATATTCATGTCGGTATTGCGACGGCTCTGGAAGAGGGGCTCCTGGTGCCGGTGGTGCGACATGCCGATAGGAAAGGGTTAACGCAGTTAGCCAAAGAAGTGGCGGACCTGGCCGAGCGAGCCAGGTCGAAAAAGCTGACCCCTGAAGAGGTCCAAGGAGGGACGTTCACGATCACGAACCACGGAGGTTTCGGCAGCCTATTCAGTACCCCGATTATTCATCAGCCGCAAATTGCGATTCTGGGCGTCGGTGCGATCCAGAAACGGGCCGTGGCTATCGACGAGGCCATTGCGATCCGTCCGATGGGCTATCTGAGCCTGTCATTTGACCACCGAGTCATCGATGGAGCGATGGCAGATCAGTTCATGGCAAAGGTCAGGGACTATCTCGAACAGAGCCACTGGGAGCAAATCCTATGAACAGGAAACAGCAGGCGGTCATCGTCAGCGCAGTGCGAACGCCCATGGGGAGTTTCAACGGTGTGTTCAGCCCGGTGCCTGCCACCAGGCTGGGCAGCATCGCCGTTGCTGAGGCATTGAAGCGAATCAATGTGAGGCCGGATCATGTCGATGAAGTTTACATGGGCTGTGTCCTCAGTGCCGGGCTCGGTCAAGCGCCGGCGAGACAGGCCTCGATTGGAGCAGACATCCCCAACTCGGTTGGCGCCACGACGGTCAACAAAGTTTGCGGGTCCAGTATCCAGACCGTGATGATGGCCTCTCAGGCGATCGCGCTCGGTGAGGCAACGACTGTTGTGGCCGGCGGCATGGAAAACATGACCCGCGCACCCTATCTCTTGGAGAAAGCGCGGCAGGGGTATCGGCTGGGACATGCAGAATTGCTGGACAGTCTGGTGAAAGACGGTCTGTGGGATGTCTACAACAATTTCCATATGGGTAAAGGCGGCGAACTCTGTGCCGCAAAATACCGGCTCACCAGAAAGGAGCTCGACGACTTTGCTTTGGAAAGTTACCGCCGCGCCCAGGAAGCCATTGCCACCGGGACCTTCGAACGGGAAATCGTTCCGGTCAACGTGCCGCAGCGGAAAGGGGCCTTCTTGACCGTCAAAGAGGATGAAGAACCGAATCGAGTCGATCTGAGCAAACTGCGCGAGCTGAAGCCGGTGTTCCAGGACGATGGCGTCCTGACCGTGGGCAATTCTCCGTCCTGTAACGACGGAGCGGCAGCATTGGTCGTCATGGCTGAAGATGAAGCGGCGCGTCTCGGGCTCACACCCATGGTCCGCATCATCGGCTACGCCGGAGCGGCACTGGCGCCTGAGTGGTTTACGATTGCGCCGATCGAGGCCATCAAGCTGGCGCTCAAGAAAACCGGTCTTTCGATAAGCGACATCGACCTGTTTGAGATCAATGAAGCCTTCTCAGCCGTCTCTCTCGCCATTAATCGGGAATTGGGTCTCGACCCAAAGAAAGTCAACGTCAACGGCGGCGCGGTCGCGCTGGGCCATCCGATCGGCGCCACCGGCGCACGTATTCTTACGACCCTGCTCTATGCGATGGAGGCCCGCGGCGCCCAGCGAGGGTTAGCCGGTCTCTGTATCGGGGGCGGAGAAGCATTGGCGATGATCGTGGAACGGCCATGAGTCACGCGAAGGGCACGGTCTAGAGGAAAACGTCCGAGGTGGTCATGAACCTCGACGATGTCAGGACAATCGGGATCATCGGTGCCGGCCAAATGGGCCGCGGCATCAGCCAGGTCTGTGCGACGGCCGGCTATCACGTGGTGCTCGTCGATGTCGCGGAATCGCCGTTACGGGACGCGTTGAACAAAATCAGCGTCGGTCTGGAACGGGCTGTGGAGCGGGGAAGTTTGACCGCCCATCAAGCAGGGGAGGTGCTGGCACTCATCCATCCGATGGTTGAGCTCGACCGATTGCGGGAGGTGGAGCTGGTCATTGAGGCGATTCCAGAAGATCTCGCTCTGAAGCAGGAACTCTTTGTCGAACTGAACCGAGTCTGCCGGCCGCAGACGATCCTCGCCAGCAACACCTCCTCTATTTCGATTACCAAGCTCGGAGCCGCCTCCGGCCGGCCGGATCGAGTGGTCGGTCTGCATTTCATGAACCCGGCTCCCGTGATGCGACTCGTGGAAGTCGTGCGCGGCCTTGACACATCCGAGCGGACATCGCGTCTGGCAATGGATCTGGCGAAACGGCTGGGTAAAACCCCTGTGGTGGCCAAGGATGTGGCGGGGTTCATCGTGAACCGTGTCCTGATTCCGATGATCAATGAAGCCGTCTTCGCGTTGGAAGAGGGGGTCGCGTCGGCCGAAGACATCGATCTGGCCATGACCACGGGAGCTAATCATCCGGTTGGACCACTGGCGCTCGCCGACCGGATTGGGTTGGACACCGTGCTCGCCATCTCCGAGGTGCTGTACCAAGACTTGGGCGATCCCAAGTTTCGCCCTTGCCCATTACTTCGTCGGTATGTCGAGGCGGGATGGCTTGGACGCAAGACCGGTCATGGGTTCTACCTGTATGAAGCGAGCGGAGAAAGGCATGAGGCGACGAGCCATACGATCTGATCCATAGCCCTGCTACGTCCCCCTAGTCGGAGGAGCGGCTCGATGCAAGAACGCAAGCCACGGTTCACTTCTCTTTCAGGACTCGACATCAATCGCGTCTACTCGCGCGACGATCTACAGAATTGGTCGCCTGAGCATGATCTTGGTGCGCCGGGCGAATTTCCCTACACTCGCGGCGTCTATCCCACCATGTATCGAGGCCGCTTCTGGACGATGAGGCAGTTCGCCGGTTATGGCTCCGCCGCCGACACCAATCGTCGCTTCAAATATCTCCTCCAACATGGGCAGACCGGTCTCAGTGTCGCATTCGACATGCCGACGCTGATGGGGATCGATGCGGATGACCCCTGCGCCCATGGCGAGGTCGGTCATTGCGGCGTTGCAATTTCATCGCTCGCGGATATGGAGCAACTCTTTGAGGACATTCCGCTCGACCAGGTCACCACATCGATGACGATCAATGGCCCGGCTGCCGTGATCTTCGCCATGTACCTGGCTGTCGCCGAAAAGCGTGGTATTTCTATTGAGCGTTTGGGCGGCACCTTGCAGAACGACATTCTGAAGGAATATATCGCCCAGAAAGAATGGCTCTTCCCGCCTGAACCCTCGCTGCGTCTCATCACCGACACCATCGCCTACTGTGTGAAACAGGCTCCCAAATGGCACCCGGTCAGCATCAGCGGCTATCACATTCGCGAAGCCGGATCCACCGCGGTGCAGGAACTGGCTTTTACCCTGTACGATGGATTGACCTACGTTGAAGCAGCAGTAAAGGCCGGACTTACCGTGGACAGCTTCGTCCCGCAGCTTTCGTTCTTTTTCAACGTCCACAACGACCTGTTTGAAGAGATCGCCAAATTCCGGGCCGCCCGCCGGCTCTGGGCCCGCGAGATGGAACGACGCTATTGCCCGAGAGATCCGCGATCGTTGCAGCTCCGTTGCCATGCGCAGACGGCCGGCTGTTCTCTGACCGCGCAGCAACCTATGAATAACGTGGTGCGCACCGCATTACAGGCCTTGGCAGCGGTGTTGGGCGGGGCGCAATCCCTTCACACCAATTCCATGGATGAAACGCTGGCCTTGCCCTCCGAAGATGCGGTGAAACTCGCGTTGCGCACTCAGCAGCTCATCGCCCATGAAAGTGAAGTCACCAACAGCGTCGATCCCTTGGGCGGGTCGTACTATCTCGAAACCCTGACGAACCGGCTGGAAGACGCGGCGCTTGCCTACTTCCGCAAACTGGATGGCATGGGCGGCATGGTCAAGGCGATCGAGCGTGGGTATCCGCAAGGAGAGATTCTGGATGCGTCGCAACGCTATCAGCGCGAGGTGGAACGGAAGGAGCGGATCGTCGTCGGTGTCAATGACTACCAAGAACCGGCGGAACGCCCGATCCCGATTCTCAAGATCGGGCCCGAAGTAGAGCGTGAACAGGTGGCACGTTTGTCGGATCTGCGCAAAGCGCGCGATCCATTCAAGATGGCAGGCTCCGTTGAGGCACTACAAGAATCAGCCTCCTGCGGCGAGAACGTGATGCCCTATTTGATTGAGGCGGTGAAGGCTAAGGCGACGCTGGGCGAGATTTGCTCGGCGCTGAAGGAAGTGTTTGGGACATACAGGGAGCCGGTCGTGCTGTGAGAAAAGAAGTCATTCGTCAACAGCACAATCCTGTTTCGCAGCTCATGGCTCGTGCCTTAGACGGAGGTGCCTAGATGAAGCTCGGTGCGTTTGAAATCTATCCAGTGACCGACGGTCGTTTCCGGTTGGACGGAGGGGCGATGTTCGGAGTCGTGCCGAAAGTTATCTGGGAGAAGTGTTGCGCCGCCGATGACCTGAACCGCATCCCGCTGAGTCTCACCTGTCTGCTGATCCGGGCGCATGGGAAGAGCATCCTGGTGGATACAGGGTTGGGCTCCAAGGAGGGCGACAAGTTTCAGCGGATGTTTGCGGTCGATCGGACTCCCACATTGTTGGAGTCCTTGAATCGCTTGGGCCTCGGTCGAGAAGACATTGACATGGTGATCAACACCCATCTGCATTTTGACCATGCGGGCGGGAACACGATGATAGAAACAAACGGGACCATCACGCCCAGCTTTCCCAAGGCACAATACTTCGTCCAGCATGGCGAGTATGAAGATGCCGCCCGCGCCAATGAACGGACCAAAGCCAGTTACCGGCGGGACAATTTCACGTCGATTGCCCACGTGAATCAGTGGGAATTCTTGCATGGCGATACGGAAGTCCTCCCCGGCATCACCGCCGTCGTCACCGCGGGCCACACGCGCTGCCATCAGGGCGTCAAGATTGAATCGGAAGGGAAGACGGCTTTCTTCCTCGGCGATCTGATCCCGACGGTGTCTCATCTGCCTCTCCCCTTCATCATGGGCTACGACTTGTTTCCCATTCAGACGTTGGAGACGAAGCGATGGGTCTTGGATCGGGCCTTCGAGCAGCAATGGCTGCTGCTCTTCGAGCATGATCCGTTGGTTCAGGCAGGACATGTCCGGAAAGATCCGGAGGGAAAATATTTTCTCCAAGAGGTGAAGGCATGGCAGTAATGGCACCACCGATGCGTGTCTTGATCGGCAAAGTCGGGCTCGACGGCCATGACCGTGGTGTGAAACTGATTGCGCGAGCGTTGCGTGACGCAGGGATGGAAGTGATCTATACCGGTCTTCACGAGATGCCGGAGCAAATAGTCCGCACGGCGATTCAAGAGGATGTGGATGCGATCGGCTTAAGCATTCTCTCCGGCGCGCACAATACGCTGTTCCGGCGCGTCTTGGAATTGCTTAAAGAACAGGACGCAGGCGACATCGTTCTGTTCGGCGGCGGGATTATTCCCGACGAAGATCTGCCCCCGCTCAAAGCGGCCGGCGTCAAGGGGTTGTTCAGGCCGGGTGCTCCCATGAACGAGATCGTCGAGTTTGTGAAGGGGCTTCGATCATGAGACCGGTCTATATGATCAGCGGCGGGATTACGAAATTCGCCAAGGCGCATCAGGACAAGGACTTCCGTCTCATGGTGAAGGAGGCTTACGACTATGCCCTGCGGGATGTGCCGCGTTTCTCCAAAGAGATGATCGACGGAGCCGTCGGGTCGTATTTTTCCGACCACTTCACCAGACAGCTGAAAGCGGCCAGCATGGTGCAGGATTATCTGGGGCTCTGTCCAAAGCCGTCCAAGCGGGTCGAAGGGGGAGGCGCCACCGGCGGCCTGTGTTTTCAGTCCGCCTGGGAAGCGGTGGCCTCCGGACGCATGAACTGCTGCGCAGCCTTCGGTTTCGAAACCATGTCGCGGGTCAATACCTGGAAGGGAAATGAGTTCATTGCCCTCGCCTCCGACACGAATTTCGACTTCCCTGTCGGCGGATTCTACAGCGGGTACTACGCCATGATGGTCCAGCGGCACATGCATGAGTTCGGTACGACGGTCGAACAGATGGCCATGGTCTCGATCAAGAACCATGCGAACGCCCTCTACAATCCCTATGCGCAGAAAGCAAAACGGCTCACCATCAAACAGGTGCGGGAGTCCCCCATGGTGGCCACACCCTTGACGATGGAAGACATCTGCGCCATGTCGGACGGCGCCGCCGTAGGTTTCCTGGCCTCCGAGGCAGTCGCCTCTCAGGTCTGCGACCATCCCGTCAAGATTACCGGAGTCGGGTCAGGGTCCGACGCGATGCGAATGGCAGACAGGCCTCATGGCAAGGTGATCCTCCTGCCGCATGAACGAGAAGCGGACTATCGCCGGTTGAAATATCCCGGTGTCCATTCGTTCAGAGGTGGTCGCATGGCGGCGAAATTGGCCTATGAGATGGCGGGAATCAGCAATCCGGGAGAAGAGTTGAGCTTCATCGAGCTACACGATGCATATACGTCTTCCGAGATTCAAACATATGAAGACTTGGGCCTCTGCAAATACGGCGAAGGCGGACGCTTCGTCGAAAGCGGCGTCCCGTTCATGCCGACGGTGGACTATGGACTTGAACTGTCCAAACAGGGCCGTCTTCCTGTCAATCCCTCCGGCGGCTTGCTGGCTTGCGGCCATCCGGTCGGCGCCACCGGGTTGATGCAGGCCGTGTTCGCGTTCTGGCAATTGCAAGGTTCTGTCGCAAAACATTTGGGAAACGACAGGCTCCAAGTTAAGAACGCCAAGCGCGGTTTGATCCACAGCCATGCCGGCACTGGGACCTACATCACTGTGTCCATCATGGAAACCGTATGATCAACCCTGCGAGGCGTAAGGGGTAAAGGGGGGTAAGGGCCGAGAGGAGAGCGATATGGAGCGAAACGGCACCATCGTCTATGGAGTCGACCCCTTGGTCATTCACGACCATTACGAGATCGACTATCGGCACAGCTATGCGGAGGATTCGCCGTTCTTTATCGGTCTCACAAAAGGGCAGCTGCTCGGCTCCCGTTGCACGGTATGCGGCTATACCTATGCCACCCCTCGGGCTCACTGTATGGATTGCGGCGCACCGACCATGTGGCATGAGTTGCCGCTGACCGGTCGAATCCACACCTTTACCACCTGTCACTATGGTGGCGAACAGTTCCTCAAAGAAACTCCCTTCACGTTGGTCCTCGTGGAATTCGACGGTGCCGACACGTTGTTCCTCTCGCGGCTGAAAGGGATGCCGCCGGACGGGGTTCGCATCGGTCTGCCGGTGGTGGCGCGTTTTGCGAAGACCCCATCCTTCAAGGTGACGGATGTTTGGTTCGAGCCTGCAGACAAGGCGTGAAGCGGGAGATTTCTCGGCGTTGGCCGACCGAGTCAAGGCCGGAAACGTCCCCGCCCTGTCGCGTCTGATTACCTTGCTGGAGAATCAGAACCCGAGCGGCATTGCCGTTCTTCGCCTGCTTGGCTCGGGTCCGCACCATGCGGCCGTGATCGGAATTACCGGTTATCCGGGAGCAGGCAAGAGCACACTGGTCGCTCAACTCGTGGCAGCCTATCGGCGTTCAGGCATGAAGGTCGGGGTCCTGGCCGTCGATATCAGCAGTTCGGTGACGGGCGGCGCCTTACTTGGAGACCGCATCAGAATGCAGAAACATACGCTCGATCCGAATGTCTATATCCGGAGCATGGCCACCAGAGGACATCATGGTGGGCTTGCCCGCGCGACCGGCGACGCAACGGTGGTGTTGGGGGCGGCTGGGTACGAGGTCATTCTGATCGAGACGATCGGAGTCGGTCAGAACGAGGTGGAGGTGATGGATGTTGCCTCCTCCGTTGTGGCGGTCGTGGCGCCGGGTTTCGGCGATGAGGTGCAGGCGATGAAAGC
>OELA01000115.1_pt1 | contig 14179 bp, 12 predicted proteins | sample 1503161 | NCBI WGS metagenome assembly OELA01 (sample SAMEA104379559, study PRJEB20068) | metagenome | biome: 1000743; feature: 77; material: 1998 | place: USA | collected 2012 | depth 25 m
ACATTCTTATCGTGCGCGTTCTGCGAGCAAGAAGGGTACCTGGCCGCTCCCCGCTCCATTTTTCAACATCCTCACTCTCCGCTACCCGCCATGTCGTCGATGAGAGGCCGGTTTATGTCGGTGCAACCGAAGCAGATGGTATCGAAGAGGAGATCGGCGTTTGCCACAAAGTTCTTCTCGTCGGTTAATTTGTCGGCTATGACCTGCGCGTAGCAGGTCTCGCAGAGCATCATCAGCCCTCGCGATACGCCTACGGTTTTTCGTCCTGTACTTCCAGCCATGACTTTTACACCGACCCTTTCTGCCTCGCCAACCAAAAATCTTCTGCTTCGAGATCAACTCCACACACGGCACATTCATACACCTGCTCACCGGCCGGCAATTGGATTTCATTCCGATCGATACGCCCACGACAGACATGATAGAACCGCCCGCGCGCATCCTCATTATCTAATGGATCGCTTTCATATATCAGCACCATCGGCCGGTTCTCCTCAATAAGTGGGCTTAGTATACTGGCGGGCCAGATCCAACCGCAACGGCCACGCACCCGTTAACTGGTTTCTTTGGTTTGTCTTGTTTGTTTGGTGCGAAGCACGAGATAAACTAAATCAACCAAACAAACCGGGCCAGCCGCGCGTGTCTGCACGGCTACCTTGTCAAACCTGAAACTGGGCATCATAAAGCCGCGCATACACCCCTTCATGTCCAATCAAGGTCTCGTGTGTCCCGTCTTCGACAACACGTCCCTGGTCGACGACAATGATTCGATCCACGCCATGGATGGTGGAGAGGCGATGGGCGATGATGATCGTCGTTCGCCCTTTTGTAAGATCGTCCAGCGCCTCCCGAATCTTGACTTCGGTCTCCGTATCGATATTGGACGTAGCCTCATCGAACATGACGATCGGAGGGTCCTTCAGAATCACACGGGCGATCGAGACACGCTGGCGTTGTCCGACGGAAAGCTTAACCCCGCGCTCTCCGATCCAGGTATCGTACCCGTTCGGAAGTGCCATGATGAAGTCATGCGCGCGGGCCACCTTCGCCGCCGCCTCAACCTCGTCCTGCCCAGCCAAGAGGTCCCCGTACAGAATATTCTCTCTCACCGTCCCATTGAACAAGAAAGGCTCTTGCTGGACCAGCCCGATTTGGCTTCGAAGAAAGGCCAAGGGCAGCTCACGGATATCGTATCCATCGATCGTGACGGCTCCCTGGGTCACATCATAGAACCGCATCAGCAATTTGAGCGTCGTGCTCTTCCCTCCCCCGCTCGGCCCGACAAGCGCAATGCGTTCTCCCGCGTGGACGGATATCGTGACGTCGGTCAAGATCGGCACATCGGCTCGATAGTGAAATCCGACGCGATCAAATGCGACCTCTCCTCGTAATCGCGTCACCGGTGTGCGAACGTCCGGACGATCCCTGACCTCCGGAACGAGATCCAGCACTTCAAAGACCCGTTCGCTCGCAGCCAGGGCATGCTGCAGCAGGTGATTGACGGAATGAATCTGATTGATCGGCACATAGAAGAGCGCCAGATACGAGATGAACATGACGAGTTCGCCCACGGAAAGACGGTGCTGCAACACTTCGGCGGTGCCGAACCACAGCACCATGGCCCCGCCAAGACTCCCGATCAGCATCATACCGGGAGAGTAGTAAGACCAGAGGTACATGGCCTTCAACGTATCCTGTCTGCACCGATCGCTCTTCCGATCGAATCGCTCCTGCTCGTAGTGCTGGCGGTTGAAACCCATCGTCTCCCGGATTCCTGCCAGCATGTCTTGCAACAAGGCGTTCAGTTCGGCCGCACCCTTTCGAATCGCACGATAGTGCCCATGGACACGTTTGGTGAACAGCGCCGCTCCCACCACCAAGAGGGGGATCGGCACGAGCGCCAATAGTGCCAGCTTCCAGCTGAGCATGAACATCATGATCATGATCCCGATCAGTGTCAGCCCGGCCGTAATGATCTCTTCAAGCCCATCGACGAAGATGCGTTGCATGTGCTCGGTGTCGTTCAACACCCGCGACATGACTTCGCCGGTTGGGCGGTTCTCGAAGAAACTGATCGATAATCGCTGAAGCGCCGAAAACACCTGCACGTGCAGATCATGAACGACTTGCTGCTCCAGCCCATTGTTCAACCGAATCCGCATTGATCCGCAGAGATTTCTCAGCAGGTAGGCGGCACAGAGTCCTAGAAATACCCACACCAGGAGCTGAGTCCGACCGGCCTGAATCACGTCGTCGATGATCACTTTGATCAGCCACGGCGGAATCAATTCGAATGAGGTCGCCAACCCCGCAAATAGAAAGGTGCCGACCACCATTGAGCGGTGTGGCCTGAGATATTGGAGAACTCGAAGCAGAGTTTTCACAAGCGCAGGATCACGACGGAGAGTTAGATCACGGGGATGGGATCGTGTTGCCAATACTTGGTAAATTCCGGGAGTTGCGTGAGTGTCGACATATCCGTCATCCGATCCAAAAACACCTTGCCGATGAGATGATCCATTTCATGTTGGATACAGACGGCATAGAGACCGGTCGCTTCGAAATCCATCGATTTGCCCAGACGATCCAACGCCTTAACCCTCACAACCGACGGCCTCGTGACCTTTCCCCGCAGCCCATCCACACTGAGACAGCCCTCCCAGTTTTCGACTTGCTGCGGCCCATAGAAGACAATCTTGGGATTGATGAGAACCGTTTGGGGAAATGCATCTTCCCCTTCTCCTTCACAAGCCATCACGACCAATTGAATCGAGCGCGACACCTGGGGTGCCGCCAAGCCAATCCCCGGTTCAGCCAGCATTGTCTCAAGCAGATTATCGATGAGTTGCTGCACCTCATACGTGCGAATGTCGCGGGGGTCAATCGGGGCCGCCACCTGACGCAAGATGGGATTTCCAAGCTTTGCAATCTGGAGCCTAGGCATAGACCATACCTCTAATCCTTCCGTCAAACATTGTATCAGTAGTCAGTCGGAATGAAGAACTCTCAAAATATAACACAGGAATTTTCATGCTCGCAAGGCGCAGCACGCGGGACAGGTTGATCTGGTTTGTCTGGTTCATCTGGTCTATCTAGTTAGTCTGATAGGTTTCGTTCGATCAAATAAACAAGACAAACTAAACAAACCAGATAGACCAAACAAACGAGAGCAACCAGTCTGCTAGCGAGATCGTGAGGGCCGTTTTGGATCCGGCATTTCGAAGATATCTTTTTGGCTGTTCCACCATTCCGTCCACTCGATCGTCCAGTCTTGCCGGTCTTGTTTGGTCGACGTTTCCCAATCGTGAAACTCCGTTTCATGTCTGGTCAGAATCCAGAGCGACTGCACCGCTGAGAGCGCGACAAAACGTTCTTCATCGGCAATCATCCCGATGAGAACCGGCACCACGATCTTCTCTCTGACATACCGGGACTCGAACGCGGCGGCCTTCCGAATCGATGAATTCTGATCCTTCGCCATCACCTCGATCGCGTCCACTGTTTTGGCCGCATCCAGTCGAACGGCTACCCGCAATGCATGTTCGCGCACCCGCGGAATCTCGTTCGGCTCCTTGGCCGCTGTCACGAGGGCCGGAACCGCCGAGGCTGCCTTCAACATCGAAATCGTTTCAATGACGTTATAGCGAATGCGCGGCCCCGGCATGGTCAAACCCTTGATCAGCACCGGCACGGATGGCTCGCCAAGATGGACAAATTCCCCGATAGCCCAAAACTCTTGTTTGCCTTCCAGTAACGGCAGGAGCGCTTCCGCCCGCTGAGTCTCTTCGGCCGTCAACGGCTTCGTATTCTGCGGAACGGATTCGGCCGGCTGATGCTGTCCCTTCGGAGGCGCCTCGTAGGGCACCTGAACGGGGATGGCCCACCCTTTCCCTATGGGCTCAGCCCACAGGGTCTGAGCCATTCCAAACGTCAGCGCCATCAGGACGATGATCCACCAACCAGTACAACGTTGCTGCACGGCTATCCCCTTTCTTCCCTTAATGGTTCGCACTCCGGCGATGAACGATTTCATACAAGACCGGCAACACGACGAGAATCAACAGCGCTGCCGTCAGCATCCCCCCTACCACGACGAGTGCGAGCGGTTTCTGCGCCTGCGATCCAATCCCCGTCGCAAGCGCGGCCGGTAAAAACCCGATCGCCGCACCCAACGTGGCCATGAGAATCGGACGCATCTGCACGTCGGCTCCCTTCCGAACGGCCTCTCGAAGGTTCAGCCCCGTCTTCCGAAAATCTTCAATCCGAGAGATCAACAATACCCCACCGAGGATGGCCACCCCAAGCGTCGAAATGACACCGACCGCAGCAGAGATGCTAAAACTCGTATGGGTCACCGCGAGCGAGACCGCGCCTCCTACGAGTGCAAAGGGGACGGTGCTTAATACCAGGAGAGCATTCTTGATCGAATCGAAGGCGCTGTACAAGAGAAACAAGATAATGACCAGACTGATCGGCACCACCATCGTCAATCGTGCTTGCTCATCCTTCAGTTGGTCATATTCACCGGCCCATTCCATGCGATACCGATCGGGAAGGTGCACCTCCTTGGCGAGACGAGCTTGAGCCTCATCAACGGTACTTTGAAGGTCGCGATCCCGCACGCTGAACTTGATCGGAATATAACGTTGGTTATTCTCGCGATAGATGATGAATGCGCCCGTCTGCGTCGTAATGGAGGCCACCTGCTTCAAGGGAATGCGCGCCCCATCCGGGGTGCTGACCAGGATGTTGCCGATCGCGTCGACATCCTGTCGGAATTCTGGAAGAAACCGGATCACGAGATCGAACAACCGTTCCCCTTCATAGACCTGGGTCACCGCCTGACCTCCGATGGCGGCCTGCACCACGGCATTCACATCCGTCACTTGTAATCCATAGCGCGCGATCGCCTCACGATCGACCTGGATCAACAGATTCGGTTGCCCCATAAGGCGGAAAATCCCGAGATCTTTCACGCCGTCGATCTGCCGCATGGCCTCCTCAATCTCGTTCGCCAGCAACTCCATGGTTTTCAGATCGGGCCCGAACACTTTGATAGAGTTCTCACCCTTTACCCCCGACATGGCCTCTTCGACATTGTCCTGAATCACCTGCGAAAAATTAAAGATGACTCCGGGAATGTCTTTCAGCCGCCCTTCGATTTCTCCGATCAGCATGTCTTTACTCAATTTGGGCCGCCATTCCTTTTCCGGTTTGAGATTGGCCAGGAACTCGGCATTGGAAAAACTCGCCGGATCGGTGCCGTCGTCCGGACGGCCCAGCTGCGATACCACGGTCGTGACTTCGGGCGATTCGCGGAACAACCGGCGGATATCGCTCGTCAACCGCGCTGCCTGGTCGAAGGAGATATCGACAGGCATCGTGGCGCGAACCCAAAGATTCCCCTCTTCCAATGCCGGCATGAACTCCCCTCCAATCGAACGCAGCACTCCGAATGTCATCAGCAGAAGCCCGATGCAGGCGCCAACAACCACAGTCCGATGTTCTAACGCCCACTCCAGCATGCGCGTGTAGAGACCGCGAACGGCCCGCACGACCACCGTATCCTCCTCACGAATCGCGCCCCTGAGGAAGAAGGAACACAACACAGGGGCCAACGTAAAGGCCATCAAGAGCGCGCCCACCAAGGCGAATCCATAGGTGATGGACATGGGCGCGAAAATCTTTCCCGGTACACCCGTCATCGTAAAGAGCGGAATGAACGCCACCACGATAATCGCCGTGGAATAAGAGATCGGCCGTCCTACTTGACGGGCGGCCCGCACGATCCGCTGCTCAACCGTCAGTCCATGCGTCATGCCGTGTGCCAGATGGAAAAAAATACTCTCCACCATGATCAGCGTGGCATCAACGATGATGCCGAAATCGATGGATCCGAGCGAAATCAAATTGGCCGATTCCCCAATGAGGTCCATCATCGAAAAAGTAAAGAGCAGCGAAAGCGGAATGGTCAAGGCCACAATGAGGGCTGCGCGAAAATTCCCCAAGAATAGGAACAAGATAATAAAGACCAGGACCACGCCGCTGATCAGAATATCCGTAACAGTCTCCACCGTCGTATGGATCAATGCCGTGCGGTCATAAAAGGTTTTGATCTTGACCCCGGCCGGCAACTTCCATGTGTTGAGATCCTCAACCTTTCCACGAACCTTCTCAAGGACGTTGAGCGCCTTGTATCCTCGCTGGAGCAGCACAACGCCTTCGACGACATCGTCGCGGTCATCGATGCCGACCTTCCCCAAGCGAACCCGGGACCCTACGGCGACGTTCCCCAGGTTTCTGATGAATATCGGCGTCCCGTTTTTTTCGGCCACCATCACGTTTTCGATGTCGGCGATCCCGTTAATGAGGCCCAGCCCGCGAATGTTGTAGCTCTGCGGACCAATGGTCAGATAGCTGCCTCCGACGTTGGCATTGCTATTGGTCAATGCGGACATCACCTGAGACAGATTGACGCCGTAGCTGATCAATCGCCCCGGATCGATATCGACGTGATACTCTTTGGTCGTTCCGCCGAACGCCGTCACATCGATCACGCCGGGGATGCGCCGGAACTCCCGCCGAACCTGCCAATCCTGAATCGTTTTCAAATCCGTGAGTGTGGTCTCGCCGGTCCCCGTGAGTTCATACCGATAGATTTCGGCAATCGCCCACCAGGGAGACAGCGACGGTGTCGTCCCAGGAGGCAATTGCACCGAGATCAGGCGATTCAGCACTTCCTGACGGTCATGAAATATCTCCGTTCCGAAATCAAAATAGATCTTGATGTCGCTCAACCCAAAGATTGAAATCGAGCGAACGTCCGTGAGGCCCGGCATGCCGTTGAGTGCGACTTCGATGGGAATCGTGATCTGGCGCTCGACCTCTTCAGCCGACCACCCTGGCTTCTGGGTAATCAGTTCGACCATCGGAGCCGAGGGATCGGGGTAGGCGATGATGTCAAGGGTATGAAAGGAGTAGAGCCCGCCGAAAAAGAGAAAGAACCCCAGGATACAGACTATGACCCGTTGCAGCAGAGAGAGTTCAACGATTCTGGCTATCATGGAATGTGGTTAGAATCCAATTCGAAAGAGGAGACACTTCCAGTGGAGCACGATCATTTCACTGTGCCGGATGAGGGAGGGCAGACTCTCGAATTGGCCTGTTGACAGCTGGCTTCCTGCCCCTTAATCAGGACCGCCCCTTTCGTCACGATGCGTTGACCCGCCGCCAGGCCTTCCAAGATACGCACTTGATCTGATGAGATCGTGCTGGCTTTGATGGCGCGTTTCACATAGTGGTCGGTGCCTTCTACGACGTACACGTACTCTTTCCCATCCTCTTCCAATACCGCCTCGCGGGGAATCGTCAGAAGCAGTGTGGACTCTCCGACATCAATATGGAGGCGAGCAAACATTTCCGGCTTCAGCCGGTGATCCTTATTCTTGACCACGGCATGCAGCTTGATCGTTCTTGACGTGGGGTCTACCACATCACCGATGGTGGTCACAGTGGCGGGGAAACTCACGTCGGGGTACGCTTCCACGTTGACCTTCGCTTGTTGTCCCTCTTTCACCAAGGCAAGATAGGCAAGATCTCGTTCATACACATCTGCCACTACTTGCAATAGATCGAGGTCGGCGACCGTAAATAATACCTGGCCTGAGTCTCCCCCGATCGACTGTCCGGGCGTCACGTTCCGCTCCACGACAATCCCGGTTAACGGGCTTTTCATCTCGAATCGCGACGTGACTTTTTGTCGTTCGAGGGGTTTCTCCAATTCCTGGGCAGGAACCCGCAACGACAACAACCGTTCCTTCGCGCGGCGGAATTCAGCGCGCGCCTTGATCAATTCATTCTCCGCCTGCTTGAGGTCCTTCAGCGCCAGGGCTCTATTCTCATACAGGTCCTTGGCCAACTCGTGAGCCCGTGTCGCGAACTGAAGATCCGAGTCTTCCTTGGCATATTCCGAATAGGCCTGGGCAATTTCCTGGCTATCCAACACCAGCAGCACACTCCCGGCTTCCACATGCTCGCCCAAATGCGCCCGCACCTCAAGGACTCGTCCTTGAAGTGGGGAGGAAATTCTGGAGTAGTGATCCTCCGCATAGGCGACCCTCCCGACCAATGTGAGGTCATGGGCTCCCGACCCGAGTTCGACGAGCGCCGTTTCCACCCGCGGATGGGAATCCACGGCCAATCCGGCTTTCGGAGGTGTCGTCGCGGCGGCATTGGAGACCGCCGGCTCTTCCCCCCTACCACAGGCAGAGAGCAGGAGGCAGACGAAGGCGATCGTCGAAGCCGTCCGCGCGAACGGGATTCTGCGAGATTCGTTCATACGCTCGGCCTTCGCCTCACGCTCGACTCGGCTCGTCACGACATGATCTCCTGCCCCACGGCACTTTCTAATTGGAAGAGGTGATGCTGATAATTAAATAAAGCTTCGATATAGTTTTGCTGAATCGTTCGCGAGGTGCGGGCGGCATCGAGCAAATCGAGAATCGTCGCACCGCCTCGTTCATAGGCCCGTTCGACGATGGTAAACGTTGATCGAGCGTCTTCCAGCACCTCCCCGAAATAGGCTTCGACCAATCGCCGGTTCTGCAGCAGGTTTCGGTAGGCGACCTCCACCTCATTTTCAACGAGATTGACGGTCTTGTCCAAGTCGGCTTGCGCCGACTGGAGAGAAACCTCGGCTTGATGAATCCCACCTTGATTCCGGTTAAACAGGGGCAACGGAATACCGGCATTGAGCGCAAATTGACCAGGATTATCAGGCCCCCGTGGTCCCTGAATCGCGTAGCCGGCTCCGATCGTCAGATCAGGAATCCGGTAGGCCATGGCCAGTTTCAGCTCTGATTCCCGCTGAGACACGGTATGGCGTTTGGCGCGGATGTCCGGACGCACCGCCAGCGCGGCCGTCTGCAACTTTCCGATATCGGGATCGACACGGCGGAAACCTAACTCCGTGGTCAATTCCAGCGCCGTCGCCGGAGATAACCGCAGCAACTGACGAAGATCGCCCCTCGCCGATTCTGCCTCCTGCAGTGCCTGGAGCACCTGAGAATGAAAGTCCACCATCTGCAAACGAATCCGAATCAAGTCGACTTCGGCGATGTACCCCTTTTTGAAGCGAATGGTATTGATGTCGAGGATACGGGAAAAACGTTCGCGATTCTCTTCTGCCAGTGCCAGTCTGCGTTGCGCCAACTGAACGCGGTAATAGGTATCCTTGACGGTAAACCCGAGCTGTCGCACCGCATCTTCGAAGGCCGCTTCCGTCGATTGTGTGCCGAACCCCGCACTTTCGATGCGATAGCCCCGTTTCCCGGCTAATTCGAACAACTGAGAGGCTTGCGTAAACAATTGCCCGCTATTCGACAGGGTCCTCCCTTGCGTATTGGAACTCTGTGTTCCAACCGACAACACCGGATTCGGGAAGAGGCGCGCGGTGACTTCCTGCCCTTTTCGATACTCAATCCCGTACTTGGCCATGAGCACATCAAGGTTTTGACTGAGGAACAGGCCCAGCGCGTCGTTCAAGCTGAGACGAAGTGCCTTCGGCGCCGCGGTCACATGATCAGGAGCCGGAGATGTCGAGGTTGCGCCGGCGTGGGAAAGATATACAGAACTGCTCAATACGCTGAGAACGATCATGTAGCAGATGAGAGGCATCATCGACCCACAAACACGGATCGGGACCGAGATACACCGTCGCATGGGCGAGGGCTTGAGCACAATTGACCGCACCATCCTCTCAACCAAGTCTGTAGTATACCGTGCATGCCAAACGAAGCAAAGAACCTCTTCAAAGGGAAGAACCCGTGAGCGCCTCTCCCTGTAGAGACGATCTTGGGAAACGGGAAATCCACCTAGAAAAAACCCTGTGTCTGAGGAACCCGGCAGTCGCGACAGACTCAGCGGGGAAAGCCCTCTAGGTGAGGAACCTTCTCCCAACATAAGACCGGCCAAGGCTGGAAACCTGTGCTCCTTGACCTGCACGCGGACATCATGCCGGAACGGGATGGATTCGGCTCGTCATCCCAAGAACCATGCTCACGCAGCACCCCCCTCTCCCCTCTCTACCAATGCCGTATTTGGTATCGTCTAGGCGCAGTTGTTTGCGTTGTAGGACGGCGCTTACAATTAGACTACTCGGATGCTGATAGCCTGGGCCTGTTCAAAGCATTAGGGTACTGTGCGGAATGCGCGACATCTCATACACAGGCACCTGGGAAAACACATGTGCATGAGAAGCGATCTTCCCGCAATGGGGGGCGATATCGGCTGGATACGCGGGATGTGAGTTAGCCTGCGCTGAGAATTAGCATCATGCAGATGCCCCGAGAGAAATATATTTGGATCGGGTTAGGGATTGCGCTTCTGCTGTTTCTCAGCATGACGGTGGTCGTCTACCGGAGCACGACCGGATTCATGCAAACCGCGTCTCACGTTGCCCGAAGCCACGAGATCCGTTTGACGTTCGAACATATCAGGACCTTGATTGATGATATCGAGACCGGCCATCGTGCCTACGTGATTTCAGGGGAAGCCATCCTGCTCGAACCCTACCACGGAGCGGTGAACCTGATACGGGACAAACTCAAGCAGGCCAGAGAGCTGACCGCAGATACGCCTCGCCATCAGGAACATCTCAACCGACTCGACACGTTGGTCGCGAGCCGGCTCGACGTTGCCGAACAATCGATCAATGTCGCCCGCATACAAGGGATCGCGACGGCGCGTATGCTCATGCAGTCGGACCAAGGCAGCCGAGAGATCGAGGAGATTCATCGGCTCCTCAAGGACTCTATCGATGATGAGGTTGGCGAGATATCGGAACACTCCAAACGCAGCACGGCCTTGGCCGAATCAACCATCATGTTTGTGGGCGGAGGAAGTCTCTTAGTCCTGGCCTTCGTGCTGGGAGCGGGAGGGGTCTACAAGTTGGATCTCTCGAGGCGTCAACAGACCGAGGAGGCGCTGCTGGCCAGTGAAACGAAACAGGCGTTGATCATGCGGACATTGTCAGTGGCATCCTATTCCGCTCTGGCGTCCGGAAATTTTGGGGCACTCTGGGTGAGCGATAATATCGACGTGATCACCGGGTTCCCCGACACCGCCTTCTTGCAGGATGCGGACCTCTGGGCTTCGCATCTCCATCCAGCCGATCGTGAGCGGGTCCTCCTCGCATTTCAAGGAATCCCCAATACAGGCACCGTGAGTACGGAATATCGATGGCGAGTCGCCGATGGGACCTATCGCTGGTTCCTCGACAATGCCGTGCTTCAGAAGAATCCGGACGGCACCGCGAAGGAGATTCTCGGCATCTTGATCGATATTACCTTGCAGAAGGAGATTGAGGATAAGCTCCGGCAATCCAACGACCGGCTCACCGCACTCATCAACGCGTCACCGGTCGGGATTGTGATCCTTGATGCCGATGGACTCTGCCAACTCTGGAATCCTGGGGCGCAACATATCTTTGGCTGGCGCGAAGACGAAGTGTTGGGGCGCCCCCTTCCGACTGTGGCACCGGACCAATCGAACGAACACCGGTACTTGCGGGAACGCGTGATGAAAGACGAAGCGTTCACGGATCTGGAAGTCGTGCGATACAAGAAGGATGGAACACCGGTCTTTATCAGCCTGTCGACCGCGCCCCTTCGGGATTCAAGCGGCACCATTTGCGGAGTGCTCGGGTTGATGGCCGATATGACTCAACGCAAGCAAGTCGGGCTCGAACTCAGCCACTCCCGAGACCAACTACGGGCCTTGGCGAAACGATTAGAATCCGTGCGGGAAGAGGAAAGTTCGCGGATCGCCCGTGAGATCCACGATGAGTTGGGGCAGGCCATGACCAGTTTGAAGCTTGATCTGTCCTGGGTGGCAAGACGGCTCTCCATTCCGGAGACGGCTGATACTCGGAGGCAACTGCTGGAGCGGATCCATGGGACGATGCAGCAGCTTGAAGTCACGATCCAGACGGTGCGCGCGATCGCGACGACCTTGCGACCCAGTGTGTTGGATGAACTTGGCCTGGCCGCCGCCCTCGACTGGCAGACGCGTGACTTTGAGAAGCGAACCGGCATACGATGCGAATGGTCGATGCCGTTGGTCCCCATTCCGATCGGACCGGATCAGGCCACGGCGATCTTTCGTATTTATCAGGAGATCCTCACCAACGTGGTGCGTCATGCCCAGGCCTCCAACATCCGTATCCACTTGGACATTTGCGCGGGCTGGCTCGTGTTCGAAGTGTGCGATAACGGTCGAGGTATTCCGGACTCTAGCCTGGTCAACCAAAATTCCTTGGGGCTGCTTGGAATGCGAGAACGGGCTGCGCAATGGGGTGGCGACGTGTCGATCCTGGGGGCTGAGGGAAAGGGAACGACCGTGAAGGTTCGATTGCCGCTCTTGAGAGGAATCGCATGATACGGATTCTCATCGCCGACGATCACCCATTTGTGCGCCGTGGGGTCAAGCAAGTGCTGACCGATGAATTTCCGGGAGTGGTGATCGGGGAAGCGTCCACCGCTCCGGAAGTACTCGGGCTGGCTGAAAAACATCCGTGGAATTTGGTCGTACTGGACCTGACGATGCCGGGCAGGGACGGGCTGGATGCCTTGCATGAGTTGAAATCACGCTGTCCCGACACACCGGTGCTCGTGCTGAGCATGCATCCGGAGGACCAATTTGCCGTACGGGTTCTTCGAGCCGGAGCCGCCGGGTACCTGACCAAGGAGAGTATCCCGGAGGAACTGGTACAGGCCGTCAGGAAAATCATGGCGGACGGAAAATACATTCGCCCCTCTGTCGCCGACCTCCTTGCCACGCAACTCCAGCAGGGTGACGCCAATCAGCCGCCTCACGCCAGACTGTCAGATCGTGAGTTCCAAGTCTTGGGCTTAATTGCCAACGGCAAAAGCGTGACACACATCGCCGAGGAACTCTCTCTGAGCGTGAAAAGTGTCAGTACCTATCGAGCACGCATCGTGGAGAAACTCCATCTCAAGTCGACCGCAGACCTGACGAGGTATGCGCTCGAACACCGTTTGATCGTCTAACCTCGTTCCTGTTTCTCTCCCGTTCTGCCCTTCCCCGGACATCCGGACACACGTAGGGAACATCCCACATCAGTACTGCAGAACCTCTGGCATCGGAATTGGGCCCTGGCCTATCGCCCCCCATACAGATGTCGTTTGTAATGCCGTAGTACGCGCGGAAAAGAGGAGGACTTTATGACGCCTCACTTCACGCAGAAAGCACCGCATGCGAGAAACAGGTGGCTGTTGCCCCTGCTACCGTCGATCTTGGCCGTCGTGAGCCCCATCGCAACCGTTGGCCCTCTAAGATTGGCTGCGGCAACTGACTCTCCAATCACCGAGGACAGCTGCACGATACAAAGTATGGCGACATGGAAGGGCACCACATCAAATATTCCTCCGCTCACCATCATCCCGGAACGAAATATGTACGGGGGAATCGCACCGTCTTCAGTGCTGGAGAGCCCACCAAATATGACACGCGGCCGAATGGCTTGTACCATCGGTAAGACCCAGGGCAAAGCACGCAGGCAATCCACGCACGTTTCCGCTCTCCCTTACAACGGAAAGAAACACGTCCGCCCAATCCGAACGATTCCGACGGAGATCGGAGTCTCTCTGCGTGAGAAGAGCCCCGCAATCATCGGACCGGTTCAGGAAATCCGGAAGCCCACCCTGTCCCACGAACGTCTCGTGAATCAGACCGTTGCAGCGCTACCCTCCACAGTCGAATCCACCTCCCTATTCGGAGGTCAACCTCTCGGCGCATTGAACCGATTTTCGAGTGCACTGCCGGAGCCGGACAACGAATCCCATCGTATGAACGTAACGACCGCGCAAGCCTTGCATGGCGGAAACTGTCCAAACGGATGTCCATAGAGACGAGCGAGTCGCATCGCTTACGGCCGCCATTATTCGACACGAGGAGACGCGTGACGAGTGCCAGGAGGAAACGAGATGCCGTGTGAGCGGTGTGGTGGATTCATGGTCTTCGATGCGTTTTGTGATCCCCAGGAAAAAGAATCCCCTACCGCGACCGGGACGACACGGTGCCTGAATTGCGGGAACCTTGAGGACACGATCATTCGTACCAACAGAGCAAGTTCTCACGTGCAGAAGCATCCCACCTCGAT
>OELA01000513.1_pt3 | contig 14146 bp, 11 predicted proteins | sample 1503161 | NCBI WGS metagenome assembly OELA01 (sample SAMEA104379559, study PRJEB20068) | metagenome | biome: 1000743; feature: 77; material: 1998 | place: USA | collected 2012 | depth 25 m
CCGATCGTTTGTGCGACGTTGTCCGCGATTGCGGTAAGCTCCTGCTTGATTTCTAATCGGATCAGGTCGTTCTCCAAGACCTGTGGGGTGATTTCCAGTGTGACGCCGACATCTTTTCGTTCGATCGTGACGAGGGTGCCACCCGTGATTCCCTGGGCCTGACCCGTGGGGAATGGACGATTTTCACCCACGACGATCTTGGCCTTTTGGTTATCTGCGGCGAGCACTTGGGGGGTCGACAGGACATTCGTGTCCGTGAGGCTCATCAATAGTTGCAAGAATGCACGCACGTTGACCGTGTTGAGTACGGACACGCCTCCTCCAGTTGCTGCGCCGGCAGCAGCCCCGGTGATGGCCTGCGCGATGGTTGCCAGGTTTTCTGGTGCGGTGTTGAGCCCAGCAATGCCTTGCAATGAACCGCTCCTGCCTGCACCAATTACTTGAATAGGGTCGCTCCCGATCTGTCTGAGCCGATCGACCTGCACCTCCAGGATGACGGCTTCGACAAATACCTGTCTCCTGGGTGTATCCAAGTCTCGAATGACGGACTGCAACCTGGTATAGGCGCTTTTTGTAGAACTGATGATGACCGAGTTCGTGGCCTTATCCGCAAAGACCTGGACGGGGGCCTCGAATTCGCTCAACGCCCTGAACGGTGGGCGTGCACCTGGTGCCGTCTGTGCAACAGTCTGAGATCGGGCGACGAGATTGGTCAGGATGGCGGCAAGGTCGGTCGCATTGGCATTTCTCAGTTTGTAGACGAATGCCCCTCGTTCTGGAGGAAGGTCCCCCATGGCCACGATTTGATGGACATTCCCTTTCGTGATGACAGCGAGACGACTGACTTCGAGCGCCGCCACGAACATGCTGTACGCCTGGTCTTGCGTGACCTTGGTCGGAGAATAGACGCTGATTTTCCCCCCAGCCTTCTTGACGACATCGTCTAAGACAAAGTTCTTTCCAGTCAACTCGCTGATGAAGCGAACAAAAACAGAGAGTTCGACATCATTGAAGTCGAGGGAAACCCGTCCAGTGGAGCCTCCTCCAGATTCTGCCCGCAGGGTGAGAGGAAACAGCAATCCGCTCAGCACTGCAAGCAGACAGAGGAGAGAGGCCCGTCTGATCCAGCTCAATTGTTCGAAGGGGGAAAAATCCATGATTCCCAGACAATGTACGTAGGGAGACCGGGCATCCCTCGAACTACGTCGAACATGAAAAAGGGAGTAAAGAACGGTACCACAAGGATCGTCATCGACACAACCAGACTCACGAATCTGGTGTACGAGCCTACTATTGCAACGACCTGGTATACGTGGCCAGGCGACCGGGTTTGCGATTGGTGGCGCGAAATCCTATTCAGGGGGGCCCTTGCTCGCCTACCGCGGTCTTGGTTCAGGCTTCGTGGGCTCAAACAATGAGGCTCCAGTCCAGCCGCTTGGAATCTTCCCCGAAAAACCTTCTCGACGGTGATTCTTGGCGAGCCTGTTCATTTTTGAAGGGGGGACGAAGGAGCGGAGAGGAATTCCTCGAATAATGCCTTAATAATCAGGGACATTCAAATCATCCGCGAAGACAATAATGGCACTAGGATTGCACTTCTCCGTCCAGTTTGCCTCCTGTCAAGATCGTGAGAAACCGCACGGAAGTAAAACGTGTGCAAAGTGGCCGAGGAAGCCACTTTGCATCTTGCTATGATCTGGTAAGGTTGTAACGTGCGGACGGACAAGAAACCCCCCAAAAAAATTGACAAAAAGCCTCCCTCCCGGTTGCACAAACGGGGAGTTGTCGGCTACAGCAAGAAAAGCGCGCTTCTCGAGGAAGCCATCACCCACATGAACAGCGGCAAGTACGGCCGGTCGTCCGCTGCATTGAAAGAACTGCTTTCACTTGATCCTCACAATACGGAAGCTCGACGGCTCTTTGCCACGCTGCATCTACGACTGGGCAGTCTTGCCACCGCTCGGCAAGCATTTGAATCTCTCGCCAATGAAGCGATTGAGCGACAAGACTTCTGGCTCGCCGAATCCTTGCTGCGTGAATACTTAGTTGCCGGCCCCCGTTGCGTCCCCTTCCTCGAGCTCTTGGCTCATGTGTATGAGGAAAAGGGGGATGCCGTGGCCTCGGTGACCGAGTTGGGCAAGGCCATTGACATTCTTATCGAGGATCCTGACACTGAAAATCCCAAGAAACCTTCTGATCTCTATGCCAAGGTGAGAGAACTTGCGCCGGCCAGCTCTGTGGCCTGTCAATTTGCCTCTCTCTTTGACATACAAACAGGGGAACTTCTTGTACCTCATCCGCTGGCTCCCTCGGCGGTAACGTCATCAGACACCAATACCTCGCAGCCCCAGGACGGAATTCTCCTCACCACTGGAGGATCTGGAGCCTCTGATGTGATGCCGTGGGAACAGTTTGACGGAGCCTCCTTCAATCACGAGACTCCGGCATCCACTTCGTCGAATCCCGTGTTAGAAACGCGCGATACTCCAGCCACGTTGCCGAATGTGTTGATAGACCCGACACCGGTCGACTTGGTTCGACAGGAACCGGAAGTTCTGCCATCCGAATCTACAGGGCCAATTCAGGAAGCCAGTCGACTCGATCGGGATATGTTGCCATCGAGTGGAGATCGTAATGATGGGATGGGAGATTCGATGGTCGAACGGTCACCCGTTGTGGATGAGGGGCTTACTCCTAGCTCCTCAGAGGAGCACGTACCGGAGGGCGGGAGCGGTATCACATCTTTCGTCGGATCGCTGGGATTGTCTTCCCCCATGCCCTGGGAGCAGATTGAGAACGCTACCATCAGGATTGCGGAGACTGCCCCGTTAGTTCAATCGGATGGAGCACCTCCGTCGGGTGATGAACCCCTTCATGCTCTGCCCGCCACCCCGCAGCCAGAATTCGAATCAGATCAGGTATCGAGGCCAGCGCCTGAGCTAGATCTAACAGAGCCTCGTGAATCGATATTTGCGGCAGAGCCGTCAACAAGTCCCGCAGAACTTCCAGAGCCGGAAATCCCGATCCTATCCGCTACCCGGCAGCCGGAGTTCGAATCAGATCAGTCGCCGAGTCCAGCTCCTCCGCCAGGTCTGACGGAGTCTCGTGAGTTGATTTTTGCGGTGGAGCCGTCAACGAATGATGCAGTACTTCAAGAGCCCGAGGTTTCGATCCCCTCCGCCGCTGATGCCCCGCCCACTGCCCCATTCTCGTGGAACGCCGTATTCGAAGGCGCATTGAAGTTGGCTGCGGGAACCTTGTCGTCCAGTTCGCCGGCCGCATTGTCCAGGCCGGATACGAGGGAATTGGAATCAGTTCAACCAGAATCGGTATCAGAACCAGAGCTCTCCGCTCCCTCCGTTCCATCAACGATAGAACCGTCTGTCGTACTCAGCGAGCCTGGGCCGATGCCATCGACTCATCCTTCAATCGCGAGTGAAGCGAATGGATCAAGTACGGAAATAGATGCGGTCAAAGAACCCGATTTCTCATGGTCAACGCCAATCACTATTTCGGAAGAACCTTCGCGGCCAGAGGAGCCACCGACTGTTCCGAGCGATGCCCCAAGCTTCTCCTTCAAGGTGGATCCCCCGGTGTCCCGTCCGCCAGAGCTGCTCGAACCCGCTCGTGAGTCTGAACCAGTTTCGTTCCCATCTTTTATGGAATCGCAGCCTGTGGTGCCATTTCCAGACGCCTCCATTCCGGAGCCGTCACATTCAGTGGTGATTCCGAAAACACCACCCACGCCTGAACCGGTTTCCACAGAGCATCATGAAATGCCCATCACACTGGTCCGGGCCGACGCGGCTCTTTCGCTCATTGTCGCGCCCAGCGATGCCCCAACGTTACCCCCTGCCACGACGGATCCACCGGGGCATTGGAGCACCGGCGAAGTCGAGGTTCAGTCACATCGTCCGTCTGAAAAGAAACGAAACTGGGACAAAGACAAGGGAGAGGCTCCAATTGTTTCGCCCGCTCCGTCACCTCTGTTAGAAGAATCTCCCGAAGTGGTCGCCGAGCTGTCGCGTAGTGGTGGGTGGGAGTCGGCGCTCCCAGAGGCGGTCGCCCCGGTTGTTGAAGCAGCCGCCCCAGTCGTGGAAAAAGTTGTTCCCCAAGAAGATACGAGACTGGAATGGGTTCGGGCGAGTGAATCGATCACCTTTGTGAATCCTCCCACACCGGCTTCCTCAACGTGGCAGGATACCGTTATCGGATTCACTCACGCGGAGCCAGAACCTGTGCCCTCGGTCGCTGCGTCGGCCGTTGATGTTCTTTTTGACTCAACCGGAGAGAAAAGCCACGTCCGCACGCATGATCGTGTAGTGTCGCCAAGACCGCACCGCCGGTTTGCCGCACGGGTGTCGCGGGTCCGCATTGGGATCTCGTCGTTTATCGGGTCTTGTTTTTCCACGACGCGATCAATCGTCTTGTTGTGTGTAGGACTGGCACTCTCCTGTGTCGTGCTGGGGGCGGTCGGCATCGGGGCGATTGGATTGGCTTGGATGGTCATGGAAGCTCCCTCGTCGCCGGTCTATCACACCCTGACAGAGGGTCCCCCCCGGACACTCATTGATTCAAGGAAAAATGGGTATTTTTTACTCCTCGGCTTCGACGCTTCTGTGGAACAGGACCCACTCCAAGCGGGATATGAGCGTAAAGCGGAAGGCAGCGATCTCCAAGCAGCGAACGTCTGCATGCTCGGTGATGAGGGGAAAGGGACGACAGGGGCCTCCGCCAACGTGGTCCGTGGATGGTTCACCAGTGCCGACCCGGTGGCGATGCTGAAGCCGCAGGCTGCCGCAGTACGGTCTTGGGCAGCTCAAGAATCGGTTGCCCTCAGGCGCTATCAACAATGGCTTTCGATGCCGTTTGAAGATGTCGGATACGGACAAATTCTGAGCCCGAACTGTGCCCATATTCTGTTGGCCCATCGGTTGTATCTGGCAGATGGGTTTACGCAGGATCTCAGCAGCGGTCTCGGACGACTTGAGACTGATATGGCGTCCTGGCGCGTTGCACTGGGTCAGTCGAAGACGCTGATGGTCAAGATGATGGCAGCGACAGCAGTCCAGGACGATATCGCCATTGCATCCGGGCTCTTGATCCGACAGGATCTCGATGGGGAAACCGTCGGTCGTCTTGCCAAGATCGTCCGTCCCTTAGATCAGGTTGAGCTCTCCCTCCGGTGGCCGATGCAGAGCCATCTCGCATGGGCAACGAAGTCAGTGACGGCGAGTGTGAAGAACGATAAGACCAATGAGCGTCCTCTTCACGTTGCCCTGGCAGCAGCGATGCCCCTTCCCATACAGCGGCGATCCAACGCCTATGCGGACTATTACGAAGCAGCAAGCAAAGCGGTGGCGGAAGGGCGCTACACCAACTTGCCGAAGTCGTCCACCTTTATCAGGACTCCCGCTGACAGTGTAATGGACTACTTGGCGAATCCGATCGAGCACATCATCGGAATCGAGCCGCTTCCCTCATGGGACCCCTATGTTGGGTTTATGGTAGAGACCGATGCACGGCTTCGTCTGGCGAGCCTGCAAGCGTGGATCAGACGAGGGCCACAAGAAGGAAATGTACTCACGCGCCTCGCAAAGGCGGGACAGGCCCACTATGATCCCTTCACCGGTCTTCCTATGCTGGTCGATCAGCAGAAGGGTGTGATGTATAGTGTTGGGCATGACGGCAAAGATCAGGAAGGTGATCCCTTACACGATGTCGTCGCAACAATTCCCAAAACTCAATCGGTCATGCTCGAGAGTAGCCGCTCTGCGCCCTCGCCCCTGTCCAAGTGATCCGTGGGGTCTCTCCGTGGTCAAAGACTTCTGACTCCTCAGTCCATTGAAACAACCGGTCTCTTGTCACCCTCTCCCCAGCCCATGCACTGATTGTGGGTTCAGCAGTTTGCTCGCTCGAGTCCCGGCCGGCATTGAGCACCATGTATTCCGCATTGCGCAGGTCGCCACTCGCGATGTGGATGAGGCGATGGATCTCATTTAAATCATGAGTTCAGTTGCGTTCTGACTGTCGTGCCTCAGCAACGGCCATTTCGTCTGGATCGCTCATCCAGTCTCGATCCGCTCAGATACCATGATCTTAGCCCCCTGGTTGCTTGACACTGCCAGTGGTATTCCACAGAATCACCCGCAGGCCTGTGCAGAGGACGATTCGCCATGGCGCCTTCCCAACATTCCAGCTGGAAGAATCTCAAAGTTCAACAAGGCAAGATCTTTTGCTCAGCGGTGCCGACCCAGATCGTCTCGAATGAAGAATATGCACCCTTCGGTCAGACCGCGGACCAAGCTCGTGTCGAACAGATTGCCACGGCATTGATTGAGCGCTCCGCTGCTAGACGAGGCCTCACCCGTAGAGAATTCCTCAAAACGACGGGCGGGATAACCGCTGCGTTGCTGGCCATGAACTCGGTCTTCGGACGGTTCTTCGACATTGGCGAGATCCAACTAGTCGAGTCCGAAGCGTTTGCGGAACAACAGGGAGCACCGTACTTCATCTTCGACGCACAGACGCATTATGTGAGCTCTCAGTATGACCCAACGGGTGCGGAGGATCGCCGCAAAGGGGGGGTGTCCAAACAGGCATTGCTGTCTATGCGCCGCCACATTCGCGAAGCGGGACTCAACCCTAAGCTGGCAGACGATACAGGGACGCTCGATGATCTCTCCTGGCGCAACTTCGTGAAAGAGGTCTTTCTTGACAGCGAGACGACGATCGGACTTATCAGTACGCCGCCTGGACCCTATCCGCAGGAGGCCGTTGTGCCGCCACGCGAGATGGCGCACATTCGCGACGAAGTGAATCGGGTCGCCGGTTCGCAGCGCATGCTGGCCCATGGACTCATCACGCCGCAGCTTGGCACGGCGGACCTCGACTTCATGGCCATGCAGGCGGAGACGCTCAAAGTCGATGCCTGGAAAGGCTACACCGGGTCTTGTCCAAAGGGATTCGACCGTGGCTGGTGGATGGACGATGAGCGGATTGCCTATCCCATGTTGGAACAGGCACGCAAGCTCAACGTGAAGCGGGTCTGCGTCCACAAGGGCTTGCCGCTCGGCCCCGTGCCGGACTACAACCATCCGAAGGATTTGATCAAGGCAGCCAAGGATTTTCCAGATATCGACTTCCTGGTCTATCACTCGGGGCTCAAAACCACCTCGCTGGTGGATGAGGTGTTTGCCAAGACGGGCGAGATTCCCTGGACCACCGAGTTTTGCCGTATGAAGCAGGCCCAGCCTGGAATCAAGAATATCTACATGGAGCTCGGCTCGACCTTTGCCCAGCTCGTCACAACCCATCCGGCGGTCTGCGCGCATGTGCTTGGGCAGATCATGGACGCGTTCGGCGTCGATCACGTGCTTTGGGGCACGGATTCCATCTGGTCTGGTACCCCGCAATGGCAGATCGAAGCATTCCGGCGGTTTCAGATTCCCGATCAACTGATCGACAGATATCGTTATCAGTCCCTGACACGGCAGGTAAAGGAACAGATCTTTGGCCGTAACGCAGCACGGATTTTTGGGATTGATGTGAATGCGAAACGGCACGAAGTGTCTAAAGATGCGCTGGGCCAACTTCGAATGAGTTATCTCGAAGAAGGACCGGAGCCGAGTCGCCGAGTGTATGGATGGGTGGCGGGATGAATACCGTGAGGCGTAAGGGGTGAGGGGTTAAGCAAGCGAAGGAAAAGGTCACAAAAGATGGATAAGCCGCACAAGAAATTGGATCTATGGAATGCGGCAATGGAGTTAGCTGTTGCTGTCTACAAGATAACTGAATTGTTTCCGAAGGAAGAACGGTATAGCTTGACCGATCAAATCAGGCGGGCCGTTTCGAGTGTTCCGGGCAATGTTGCCGAGGGAGCTGCCCGGCAGACGAAAAAGGAATTCATCAACTATCTCCACATGGCCCAAGGCTCACTGAGTGAATTGGATACGCACCTGGAACTTTCTAGGCGACTTGGATATCTCGCACAAGAGAGTTGGACATCCCTTGATAAACAGGTTGAAAGGATCGACAAGATGCTGAGTGGTCTTATCCGTCACCAAAAATCTTCTATCGGAAAGCGCTAATTGTGTGATCTTGGCTGGGCGTATTATGCACCTAACGCCTCACGTCTAACCCCTTACGAATCTGGAGGATCGCTGCATGAAGTCTGAAATCTTATACCCGGGAGCGTTTCCCATGGTGCGGGTGGAATTGGCAGCTGGTGAAAATATTAAAGCCGAGTCGGGTGCCATGGTGGCTTGTTCACCGACCATCGACATTGAAAGCAAGATGGAAGGCGGTTTTCTGGGAGCCCTGTCCCGAAAGTTCTTGACCGGTGAGAAGTTCTTCTTCCAGACGCTGCGCGCCAGCCGAGGCCCAGGCGAAGCGTTGCTGGCTCCGACGGTGCCCGGCGAAATTGCGGTCTTGGAACTTGATGGCGTGAATGAGTACATGGTGCAAAAAGACGGGTTTCTCGCGGGTGCCGATGCGATCGTCATCGAAAGCCAGATGCAGAGTATGAGCCGGGGATTGCTGGGCGGGGAGGGCTTCTTCATTCTGAAAATCAGCGGGAAAGGGATGCTCGTGCTGAACAGCTTCGGAGCCATCCACAAGATCGAGCTAAAGCCCGGTCAGGAATACATCGTGGACAACAGCCACCTGGTGGCTTGGTCTACGACAACATCCTACAACATCGAAAAGGCCACTTCCGGCTGGGTTGCCAGTTTCACCTCAGGCGAGGGGTTCGTCTGCCGGTTCAGAGGGCCAGGACTTGTGTACATTCAAAGTCGGAACCCTGGCAGTTTCGGGGCGTGGATCAGGCAATTCATCCCCGTCTCCGAATAACGGCTGCTGAAAATGCCTATGTTATCACCCTCCCAACCCAGGCGCGCCAAGACGCGCCGGTTCCCAAGCTTCGTTCTCGACTCGCAGAACATCCTCAACGTGCCCCACATCGGGAAGGAGCTGTCTTGGCAGCTCGGGGAGGGAGGGTGGAAGCTATCACGCCTCCGGTTTCTGCTCGCCTGCGGCCTCGTTCTCGGCCATTTTGAGCAGCCGTACGACCAGAAATGACTCACTTCTTTCCCAACGCGCTCTGTTTCGGCGAAGAGTTTCCCGCCGCTGGTGCGCCCTGTGTTGTTGAAGTCAAGGAGCACGGTCTCACCGTGACGTTTAGCCCTGATACCTCTGATGGCCAGCCGGAAGTCGCGCCGTTTTCATCGCTCACCGTCTCGGCAGGAGGATTCGACCATGACCATCTTGTCGTGAAATGGGCGGGCGTGGATGGAGAACGGACGCTCTATCTGAAGAACTCCGACGTGATTCGGGCCTTTCGGAAAGCGGCCCCCGACCATCTTGGTCTTCCGTTTGCGAAAGTCGCGGAGCAGGTGCGGCAGGTGCGTCATCGGCGCCGGCTCGTCTGGGGCGTGGTCGGCGGGGTGATTCTGTCCACGGTACTGGGCCTTTGGTTCGGAGCCGATGTGTTGGTCGAGATTGCCGTGAGCCGCATTCCGGTGGAGTGGGAACAGAAGCTGGGGGAATCAGCCTATCGAGATTTTCTCAACCAGCAGGAAGTCGTGAAAGAAGGACCTGGGGTTGCGGCAGTTGAGGAAATGACCCATCGCTTGACCGAGCAGATTCAGAACAATCCCTACAAATTTATCGTGACGGTGGTGAAGAGCGACGTCGTCAATGCTTTCGCGCTGCCTGGGGGGTATGTGGTGGTCTTCACCGGGCTCATGAAAAAAGCAGAGAGTGGCGAAGAAGTGGCGGGCGTGCTGAGCCATGAGCTGAATCACGTACTGCAGCGGCATGGGCTTGAACGCATCGTGAAAAGCCTTGGGCTGATGACGGTAGTGGCCATTGTATTCGGCGATCAACAGGGGCTCGTTGGGATGATGAAGCAGCTCGGTGTCGAACTGTTCACTCTCAAGTTCGGCCGGGAGCAGGAGACCGAAGCCGATCTGATGGGATTGCAATTGCTCCAGCGGGCGAAGATCGATCCCTCCGGCATGATCCGGTTTTTCGAGCGGCTCTCGGAGAAAGATGAGGGGCGGATGGAATGGCTCTCAACACATCCGATGAGCGCGGCCAGGGCCGAACGATTGAAAACGGAGCTTGCCGCCTTGCCGAAAAAATTGCCGGAGCCATTTACGTTCAACTGGAAACAGGTGCAGACCTCACTCGGATCTTAAGAGTCTGTCCGAGCAATGCCATTCTACTGCGGCAAACGATCTGCCGGCATCTGGGTCGTTCTCGGTCCCAAGAAATCCTCGACGTATTGCAGAGACTACGCCTCCGGTAACTTGGAACCTGTGGCCTTGCATCTGCCAACAGCTTGTTGTGCCTCGCAACGATGGATTACGCGGACAGACTCCTAGCCGGTCGCAGCCCTATGAACCAGCGCAGAGCCATTCGGATCGGAGTCATTGCCGATACTCACGGCTTATTCGACCCAGCCATCCGGCGACACTTCCGAGGCCTCGATCACATTCTCCATGCCGGCGACATCGGCGATCGGTCCGTGATCGAACAGCTGGAGCAGATTGCGCCAGTCACAGTCGTTTCCGGCAACATCGATGATGGTGAACAAGGCGTATTTCTGTCCGAAGCGGTAATCGAACTGGCGGGCCGTCGCATCGCCATCCGCCATATCTTATATGAAGGTGGAAAGCTCACGAAGGACGGACGAGCATTTCTAGATCGCGAACGACCTGACATCTGCGTCTTTGGCCATACTCATCAGCCAAAAGTTGAATGGTTCGGCAAGACGCTCCTCTTTAACCCGGGTTCGGCCGGGCCAAAACGGTTCAAGCTTCCACGGGGTCTGGGCATCCTTGTTCTTGCGGAGAAGGGAGTAACTTCGAAACACATCCTGCTCGATGATAGGCGGGCGAAGGATATGTCTCAGGCGGTCCAGCGGACTTCTCTGTCAAGACGGGGCTGAAACTCCGTACGCTTCTACATCCACCATGCGGCACAGCATGAACACTACCCCGCTCGATGTCGGTCTCCGACTGCGTGCATGCACGAGAAGGATGTCACCATGGACCTTGACAGGTATGTATGAGATGGGCATTATGATATGCATATGAGAACCACACTGAACATTGATGACGGGCTTCTTAACCGGGCTGCCAAGCTCACTGGTCTTAAACAGAAAACCGCGCTTGTACGGTTAGGGCTTGAGGCATTGATAGCCAAACAGTCATCCCGGCGTCTCGCTGAACTGGGTGGCACGGAAAAGGCCCTACAGCCTGTACGGCGCCGGCGTTCGGCCATCGCGTGATCCTTGTCGACACCTCAGTGTGGATTGATCATTTGAGGCTGGGGAGCGAGCGTCTTAAGTCTCTGCTTCAGGATGACCAGGTTCTGTGTCATCCGTTTGTGATCGGTGAGTTAGCCTGTGGCAACTTGCACAACCGCAACGAGATCCTTCACCTATTGGAAGCGCTGCCTGGAGCTCCCGTTGCCGATCATTCCGAAGTCCTGCACCTGATTGATGCTCACCGGCTGTACGGCCAAGGACTGGGGTGGATTGATGCGCACCTGCTTGCGTCGGCCCTGATCACAGGGTGCGAATTGTGGACCTCAGACCGGCTTCTTCATACGCTTGCGGATCGAGTAGGGCTATGAGGTTGAAGAAAGCCCTTCTGCTATCTGTAACCACCGGCGGTTCATTCTGCTCCAAGGATCCGGCATCCTGAAGGTCAAAGACAATGCCGAGCCCCTGTCACAGTGGCCTACAACAATGTTGATGGGCTCGACCAGTGTGGATTGCCGTCTGAGATCGTGACCGAACTGGCAGGCCGCCGCATCGCCATCCGTCATATTCTGTACGAACGCGGGAAGATGACGACAGACGACCGCGCATGTCTTGAACGTGAACACCCCGATATCTGCATCTTCGGTCACACGCATCAGCCGCGAGCAGAATGGTTCGGTAAGACGCTGCTGTTCAATCCAGGATCCGCGGGACCGAAACGATTCACGCGTCCTCGGGGCATCGGTCTTCTGCGACTTCGCGACGCCGAAGTCGAACCACAGCTCATTGCTTTGCCTGATAAACCGCATCGTAGCTCGTGATGGAGACAGCGGGGATAATTGTCTTGGCAAGGATCATCAGTTCCGCTATGTATGGGTATGGGTAAGGAGCATTCTGAAACATGTATGTGCGAAGAAGTACTAGGAGGTATCGGTAATGAAGGTATGGAAGATCGTGACGGTGATGGCTCTTGCGAGTATTGGTCAAATGGGGATTGCGATGGCCTATGGGAATCCCGACACAGGCCCCGGCTGTGGATTGGGCAAACTAGCCTGGGCAGATTTTAAGCGACAAAAAGACATTGCTCCCCAGGTACTCATGGCGACGACGAATGGGACTTTTGGGAGTCAGACCTTCGGAATTAGTTTTGGGACGTCCGGTTGCACGAATGATGGAAAAGTCTGGGCGGAACATAAAACCGAATTCTTCGTGGCAGCTATGATTGAAAATCTGGCGGGGGATATGGCGCGCGGCCAAGGCGAACATCTGACGGCGTTGGCGACGTTACTCGGCGTGCCGACAGAACAACAGGAAATGTTCTCTACGCTGGTGCAAGAACGTTATCGCGAGCTCATCGGCCGTGGAGAGACTTCACCGAGTGCGCTCATCAAGGCACTCGATGAGGCTATGGCAGGATATCCGGTTGTGGCCAAAGTTGAAGCCGGACATTAATACGCACAAGTCCGTAGGATCCTCGAGGGCCAAAGTATTTTTTTGTAAACAATCGTGCTGAGTTGGGCTATACTGCGGCCTGGTGTTTTGTGTCGTTGCAGTGGGTTCTAACCAACTCTATCTAAAGGAGGAGGACATATGTCGAAAAAGGTAATCATGCTATCGGTTGCGGTGCTCTTTGGCATGCAGGCAGGCCTCGCACTGGCGGCTAACCCAGACACAGGCCCTGGCTGCGGGCTGGGCAAGCTCGCCTGGAGCGATTACTCGCACCAGAAGAACATCGGACCCCAGGTGTTGATGGCGACCACGAACGGCACGTTCGGCAGCCAGACATTCGGAATCAGCACGGGAACCTCAGGCTGCACGAACGATGGGAAGGTCATGGCCGAGCAGAAGACCACCATGTTTGCTCAGCTCAACTTTGAGAATTTGTCTCAGGAAATGGCGCAGGGCCAGGGCGAGCATCTCGCATCGCTCGCCACCTTGATGGGTGTGCCGGTCGAGCACCAAGCGGCGTTCTTTGCCATGACTCAGGAGCGCTATACCTCCTTGGTCAAGACAGGTGAATCCTCACCCGTCGCAATGGTCAAAGCGATCAACGACGCCATTGCCACGCATCCAGTCCTTGCCCAAGTTTCGGCTCGTTAATCACCAGCGCGGGGCTTCGATGTTGACATCGAAGCCCCGTCCCGTTCTCACCCGCTTCTGGAATATCTTTCTCTTTCTGCTCGTGCTGTTTCTCGCTCCAGTCTTGCCGGTTGATGCAAGTGAGCCTTCCGAAAATGTCTATCTTGCCGAACTGATCAACAGGGGTCTGCAGGCCAAACTCGCCGGCGAGCGAGAGTGGCATCTTCTGCTCCACTACCGAAAGGATCTGTTTGGTGGCGACACCAGCGAGCAGGACGATCCCGGATTCTTCATGTCGCCCAATGGAAAAACCGATCCACAGGCAGAACTCGATGCGACGCTGAAGCAGTTCTTTTCCAATGAACTCGTTGGGCGCTCGAAGCAACCGGCTCAATGTGCGTTCATCGCGCGGTATGAGTGGTTACGGAATCAACTGCACTTCGACGCGACTCGCCTCCCTCCGATGGCCTGCGAACGGTTCGACCGCTGGTTCGCTGATTTTGAAGCCCAATCGATTACGCTCGTGTTTCCCTCTGCGTTCCTGAACAACCCCGCGTCGATGTTCGGGCACACGCTGCTCCGGGTGGATCAGAAGGGCCAGACCGAACAGACCAGAATTCTGGCGTACACGATCAATTATGCGGCGGACGTGCCTCCGGACGCCGGCATGGCCTATCCGATCCGCGGCATTTTCGGGGGGTATCGCGGATATTTCTCGACGATTCCCTACTACTTGAAGGTGCAGGAATATCGTGACATCGAAAATCGTGATATTTGGGAATACCGCCTCAATTTCAC
>OELA01000029.1_pt1 | contig 13969 bp, 13 predicted proteins | sample 1503161 | NCBI WGS metagenome assembly OELA01 (sample SAMEA104379559, study PRJEB20068) | metagenome | biome: 1000743; feature: 77; material: 1998 | place: USA | collected 2012 | depth 25 m
GTCAGCTCACCCAGTCGCTGACGGCCCATGCTGAGGGCCCAATTCGCCAAGCCCTTCTGCCGCATGACCTCGGTCGCCTTGCCGCGGAACGTCTCGATCACCGGCACCTTGTGCCGAATGACGTTCGGCTCGTTGTTCCATTCACGAAATTCGATCAGGTCTGGCAACATTGGGTGTAATCGGTACACCGTGATGAACTCTTCAGGGAAATTGAAGGGCGAACCGAAATGGTTCACACCCCCGTTGACATGCTCGTCGTTCTTCAGGTCCCAACGGTCTTGTTTGTTCGGATCGACCAGGCCCACGAGTGGCACGCCATCGTAAACCCGGTTACCCAATCCAAAAATACCCGGTCCGCCGGCCAGCGCTGCATAGAGACTGTTCGTCTTCTTCGCATCGTGCGTATCGTTGAGTCGGCGCACCACTTCCTTCAGCGCTTCCGCTACCACTTTCTGATTTGCAAAGACCCCGTTCCAGTTGGCATTCATGCCACGGTTCAACGGTTCGTTGTAGAGCAGTTGCGTGGTCCATTCGACGGTATGGATCTTGGCGATCTCGGCAGCAACGACCAGCCGGGCGACCTCGAACAGCTCGTTCGGCGTGACCTCCCTATAACGGATGACATGATCGGGGTTGACGGGATTTCTTAAGCCACTGTCGCCATCAGGCGTGCGAGCGGCCTGCCTTTGGAATGCATCGACAAAGGCGTTGTGTTCCCTGGCAAACACGTTGTGGTAGAAGCTGGTTCCGATGCTCCAGTTGTCCGGAAAGGCCGTCGCCTCCTGAGCGAACCATTCAGGATTGATCGGATCACCTGATTGAAAGATCGGCAGGTATCCCAGCTTGTCGCCTTCGCCTCCCGCCTCCCTTATCGGCAGCAGCAACAATTTGGCCGGGTCTTTCCGATCACGCTTCACTCGCTTGCCGGACAACTCGTCGTATCCATAAAGCTGCGAGGCATCCCACCAGGCAGTGACGTGATTCGCGGTGGTCTTCGGCGCCCGCGTGAGATAGACCTTGCCACCCTGCATGAACGTCTCCGGTTTCGTGTCTTCGGCGATATGGGCTACATCGATCTTGTCGCCAGGGCGGCAGCCCAAATTTTCGGCCTCTTTACCCGTCACCGGCTGTTCGATACTCTCGACCAGTTGCGTCGCGCAACCGACCGCGATCCACTCAGGCTTATTGTGTCCCTCTTTCAGATGAGCGAACCAGTCGTGGGTCATGAACTGAATCCAAAATGCCGCCAGCACATTGAAGAACGGTGCCTTCTTATACTCGCACTCGGCCTCTTTTGCCCCACCCGGCAAGCCATAGCCATCCTGACATCTGTCCGGCCGCAACTGCGCTCGGGTGAACAGCTTCCGACTAATGATCTGTGGGTCGGGCTTCAACAGGCTTAGTCGATCTCCATGGCGATTCCTGGTCATCTCGTTCAGCCCCAGATCGGGAAACGTGGTGTCGAACTCAACGTTGCGCGCAAAAAGCTGGTGCGTCGATCCCATCAGCGGATTGCGGATGTCATTACAAATGCCGGTAAGGGTGCGGAAACGAATGAACTCTCCCCGACAGACCTGCATCTGATCACCACCGACAGCGATGAAGTCGGGATGGCTCCGCGGCAATCGCATCTCTGGCCAGGTTCTCAATACCGGTCCGACCTCGCCGTCGCGGCCCGTGACGTAGGCCTTGTAGGTTTTATTGTTGTCGAAGAGATTGAACTTGATAAGTTCGATGCGCTGCAGCTCCAACTCATAGAGCGCGGCGTTGATCCCATGTGCGTTGGGGCCGATCACCTTGGCGTTGGACAGAAGCCGCGCCGGCGCCAGAGACGTGGCATCGCCGGCAGCCCAATAACTCGGCCAATCCAACCAGGGCCCTTCCCTGAGACCTTCAGCGCGCTTCCCCCCGAGACATCGAGCAGTGCTCTCCGGCACCTTACCAAGGAATCGTTGCTCTCTGGTCGTCGCCACCATCTGGATATCTCCCTGCAGAACCATCTCTGTACAACTTTTTGTGGAGTCCGCGAAGATACTGAACGGACTGTTCCCCGCACACCCTCCGAGAACACAGAGTCCCGTGGCCATCACAATCCATGCCCCTATACCAGCTCGCCCCATCGGCACCCCTTCTCAACGATCGGAGCCATTGCACGCCGCAGCACCGCCTCGGAACCTTGCCCGACATCGTTGTCGCCGCTGATGTCCATTCGGCCGTGATGACCGGCATCGTACGAAAGCCGAAGGAGAAGAAGACAGGAGGGAGAGTACAGGATCAGGGCACATCTTCCGCGCAGCGCACACCGAGCGTCGGACCCCAGTAGGTCACTTCATCCCACCCTCGATAGCTAGCCTGAAGGTTCGACGGTTTTTCATTCCACTCCCCACCGCGCAACACGCGGAAGGAGCCACGCAACGGTCCCTGTGGATCCCGAGCGGGAGATGCCTGGTAGAAATCTTCCGCGTACCAATCTTTCACCCACTGTGACGCATTGCCGATCAGATCGAACACCCCATAGGGCGATGCGGACGCAACCTGGCGCCCGACCGATTCGGTTCCGCCGGTGCCGGCCGTGACTTCCCCATTTTTCACACGGCTTTTCACGATGTCCCCGTCATTCCCCCAGGGGTAGCGGCGGCCATCCGTCCCGCGCGCCGCCTTTTCCCATTCGGCTTCTGTCGGCAACCGTCTTCCTTGCCACTGACAAAAGGATCGAGCCTGGTTCCACGTAATGTTGGTCACGGGATGCTGTGCCCGCTCAAGATCGTCAAACGCCTGGCGATCTTTGGGCGGCGTGCAGCCTCCTCCTTCCACGCACTGTCGGTACCGTGCGTTCGTCACTTCGTATTTGTCCAACCAGTAGGAGCTGAGATAGACCCGGTGCAGGGGGCGAGCATCTTTCAGCCCATCCTCCGCGCCCATCCAAAATTCTCCGGCTGGAATGACTACCATCCCCTCCGGTTGAGCGATGCCGCGTAGGGCCAACTGCTGCATCTCATCTTGCTGTGCAGCCAGGAGTTGGTTGTTCACCCGCGCAATCGCTTCCGCGTCCTGTGCACCCGGCGCTGAATCCCGCACCGGACTTGGCTGTAGGCGCGGCGAGACAACCGCTGGAGCGTCGTCCTTTGACGATGGTCCGGCAACCGGATCCGGTGTTATCGAGGTCATGTCGGTGTTCCTGACAATCTCAATGAGAACCGTAGTCCTCACGATTTCTTGGGCAAGGCCTTTGACCTCACCGCCTCCCTTGGGATCCTTCCTTCCCTTCCCGATCATCGTAAAGTCAAAATCCGGGATATTCGCGAGGAGAGGCGTCGCATAGGTGATCGGCACCGCAAAGGACATCCCTTCCGGTACGATACCGGAGGCATGGGCAAATTTGGTCGTCATCACGCCGATCACTTCGCCACGTCGATTGAAGATGGGCCCTCCGCTGTTGCCGGGGTTGATGGCCGCGTCCACTTGAAAGACCCGCTGGACACCCCTCGTCCGCACCGCCGCAATCCGACCGCGTGTCACGGATACTTCTCTGAGTCCAAAGGAAAATCCGACCGTGATGATTTCTTGATCGAGTCGGACGGCGCCCGCATAGCCGATGGGGGCTTCTGTCAGTCCCACCGTTTCAATCTTGAGCAAGGAGAGGTCGTGTTCGGAATCGGTGCTGATGAGGGTCGCCGGCGCGCGGAATTCCCCTGCGGTCACGACAAAGATCCGCTTCGCATTGGCAATCACGTGATTGGCCGTCAGGATATACCCGTCGCTATGGACAATCACCCCGCTCCCCGCCGGCTTTGCAGCCGGGGTGTCCACTCGCTCAGCCCCCCAGAGATGACCGGAGCCGGCGACGATGACGATCATGACCCAGAGAAACAATACTATTCGTTTCATGGTCGAATCGGGATCACCACACTAATGGCACCAGCATTTTGCCCGAGTCTGAGTCCCTCCCGGGGGTAGCCGGTCCGGTCCAGTTCTCCTTTGGGGTCCCCGTGACAATCCAGGCATTTCCTTGTCGTATAGAGAGGGAACATCAGGCGCAACGACCCACTCTGCGCCGTGACTTCACTAATCACTTTCTCAAGGGGGTACGAGGGATCGGCAAACGCCTCCAATGCCGTTCGCTCACCGGAATCCGGCGCGTTGAGGGGATTCCGAGGCACCAGCGCCGTTTGCTTGAGCCGCACGTGTGTCCGTTCAGTAAATCGAGTTGCCACTCGCGAACCATAGATCGCTGGAATAAACTCTTTGAGCCCGCCATCCCGTCGATTGATCTCAGGTTGCGCTTCCGCGACCACCTGTCTGCTCACCAACGCCAGCTCTTTGAGTAGCTTCTTCGCCCGGGTCGGAACTCGCGCCACGTCAAGCTCTCTCAGGTCGGTACCTGAGCGACTGCGAAAGACCTCTCGTAATTGTCGCTCAAACAACTCAGGTGTAATAACTTTTTCCGTTTTCTCCTGCTCATCGAGTAGGACCTGGTGCTCGTTGATGACATTTCGGCCGGAATCGAGCAGGACCGCCAGGAGACGTGCGGTCGTCTCGAGTTCAAGGATGGTTTGAAGAGGAACACCTGATTCCGCCTGGCGATCCTTAGCCGACGCACGCTCACTGCCTGCCAGACCAACTATGGCAAAGATCAAGAAAGATACGATAACCCATCGCAGGCGACTAGCCATAACGTCGACCCTGCTGCCTACGCATGGTGGAAAAACTCGTTGATCGGGGTACCCTGTCCGCACCGCCGCAGATAGGGTACCCTCCACAGATGGATGGTACTTTTGGTCACAAGTGAAGTCAAGACGGGCGAGCCGCTTCCCTCACTCGGTGAAACCGGACGGTGTCGATCATGACGTTGTCGGCGTCACGCTCGACCATGACGGGAGTCCTCAGTTGGAACTGACAGTAATCGTCTCTTCTGATACCTCGGGCGAACAGCGTCGGCCCTCTCCAAATCTCAAAGTAGGCCGGTTACTGCTCGCCCGGTACTTGTGCACCTTCCTATTGAGCCGGGACAGCAATCTTGTATTCGTCAAACGGCGTCGCCAATACCGCTATATGGAATAGCTCATCAGCTGCCTTAGGATCGATTCCGTGCTCTCGGTTTTTCAGCATCTTAAACCACTTGTTCATCCCTGCCCGCACTGTCGCATCATCGCCTTTGATCGCCGATTTCTTCATGTGACTCAGCTCATTGAGGTATGGTCCCCAATCGGCTGGTACATTATTGGTGGTCGGATATTTGGATTTATAAAAATTCACCGAGCGGGTAAGATCATCCATCCACAGCGTCGATTGACCGAAAGCAATCCCCCCCGCGAACAGGACTAATGAGCAGGAGACTGCTACGATTGTTGCAAGTATGGATTTCACGGAAGCCTCCTTTCTTCATTGAATTGAAGGGCGTCAACACCGGCGGATCTAGAATGCACTCCGCATATCACCTCTTCGGCAGGCTCATATTGACGAGACATCCTCGTCATCGCTCCCTCCTCCTTTCTATGTGAATAGTCACGGCCTGCCCGCTTCTTTGATTCAGCACAATGCTATCGTGGACAGAGAGTAATGCCCATCACCCGAAGGGTAGTTTTTGCGTACATCGTTCAGGTGAGGGATCGCAAAACGCGTATACGCTATTTGTTGTTGAGATAGGTCAGGATCGCTTCGACGCGGCCGGCTACGCCGAGTTTGCGATAAATGTTGTGAAGGTGAGTTTTCACGGTATCGGCAGAGACGCACAACTGATCGGCAATATCCTTGTTCCCGCGCCCGGACGCAGCATGAGCCAAAATCTCCCGTTCACGCTCGGTCAATAGTGTGACGCCGGAGGTCCCACTCCCAGACTCTTGCAGTGCGGAGACCACGTTCCGCGCGAAGCCGTCGGGCATGAAGGGGGAATGAACTTGTTTCCCCTGGTAGGTGGCCCGGATGATACGAAGAAACTCGGCGTGGTCGGCATCCTTTAGAATGTACCCGCAAGCACCAGCCTGAACTGCCGCCACGATTCTGGCATCTTCATCATGCACCGATAACATCAACACCTTCACGTCTGGGAGACAACCCCTGATCAGACGCGTGGCCGTGACCCCGTCGAGCTTCGGCATATCCACGTCCATCAGAATCATATCGGGTTTGGTTTTGATCGCCTGATCGAACGCCTCACGCCCGTCGGTCGCTTCTCCGACGACTCGCAGGTCGGGTTCCCGCTCAAGGAGCAGCCGAAGGCTTTGCCTAAAGAGCCGCTGATCCTCGGCAATCAGCAATGTGGCTGGCATAGGCCTCCTGATTCAACGGCAGTTCGACGGAAAAGACTGCGCCGCCAGACGAACGATTCTCCGCCCAAATCCTCCCCCGATGGGCTGCCACAACGAGGCGGCAAAAGTGTAACCCCAGCCCCCGCCCAATCCTGATATCTCCGGGATCTTTCTTCCGGCAGAACATCTCAAACAGATGAGGAAGGTCTTCCGGAGCGATGCCGGGTCCTTCGTCGGCAACCTGGATGGTGACCCGGGAAGATGACGTGTCACGAGTTTCGCGATTCGAATATCCTCGCGGCTCTGCGTGAACCGTCACGGTGATCCTTCCTTCTTGTGGAGAATACTTCAGTGCATTGTGAACAAGATTGATGAGTACCCGTAAGAAACGGCGGCGATCGGCCGTCACCATGATCTCATCTTCCGGCATCTCGAAATGAAGGGTGATTCGCTTCGCTTTGGCTTCGGTCCGGAAGATCTGCGCCACGTCATCCACCACACTGTTGACCGAGACCGTCGAAGTCAAGAGCGGCAGCTCGGAGTAGCTTTCTTGATACACATCCAGCATGTCGTTGATCATGCCGAGCAGCAAATCGATCGTCAATCGCATGTCGTCCCACCATTGTCGCTGTACGGTCGGCTGCGATCCTTCATCTTGTGCAAGCAGCTCCAACGTCTTCTTGACCCCGACCAACGGATTGCGAATATCGTGAGCGAACATCGAGGCAAATTGACTGAGTGATGCGAGCCGCTCCGATCGGATCAACTGCTCTTCGAGCCGCTTCTTTTCGGTAAGGTCGCTCAACTGCACCATCACGGCAACCAGCAATCCGGCATTTTCAACCGGGACCAGATCGACCTCCATGATGAGCGTGCCTTCGGCACATGAAGGCATCCGCATCTCGCCGGCCGGCTGTTCTGTTGTGGTGTCAATGACCTTTTCCAACAATCGTCGAAGCCGGACGCGATCTTCTTCCCGAAATAGATCCTCTACCTTCGTACCGATCAGACGGTCGGCCGTTGTCCAGAGTTTTGTCTCACCTCGACGATTCACATCCTGAACAACTCCCTCCTTGTTGACGAGCAGCCTCGTATCCGTTGAATGATCCCACAACATCCGATAGTGCTCTTCTGAAATGACCAGTTCCTGGTTTGCCCGTTCGAGGTCCGCCACATACTGCTTCCGCTCCCGCGAGACGCGTTCAAGCCGCTCCGCTAAATCGTTGAAACTCGCAGCCAAGGTATCGATCTCCGCAATGCCGGCAGGCTGCATGGCCATCACCGGCTTCTCACCGCTTTGCTGTCCTAAGAGCTGCACTCGCTCGACCAGTGTGTTGATCGGCTGCACAATGCGGCGACCGAGGCGCCATCGAAGCAGCCCAACCACCGCGATGGTCAATAGGCCGAACGCCGCGAGCTTCCACATAAGTAGCCGCAACGGCGCGTAGGTTTCGTTGGGATCTTGACTGACGAGAATGGACCACCTATCTGTCTGGACGATGCCCGTTCGGAGAGCCACGGAGGCAAACCCGATGATCCCACCCCCTTGACCGTGGACGTCATCCTGAACTTCCATCCATGCAGTCGTGGGTAAAGCCACTCCCGAAGCGAGTGAAGCACTCCTCAGTTCTGGGAGAGCCGTATGCCGCACGGGCGGGAGGAACGGGCAAGCCAACACCATCCCGCGAGGTCCAACCAACATGACGTGACCGGTGCTGCCGATTCTGCTTCGGAAGACCGTGGTCAAGAGCTGCTCCTTCTCAACCACCGCTTTCAATGCGCCCAGCACAGAGCCAGTTTCGTCAACAATCGGTACGGCAACTTCCAAATATCCATATCCCTTTTCGTCGAAGCGCAGCTCCCCCACCCATGACCGACGTTGCTCGAAGACGACCGGCCACCAATGTTGGCTACGATAATCCGGCTTGATCTTTTCGCTGGCTACCCCGCCGGCCGAGTGGCCTCGACGATCGAGGATGACCAGTGATCGAACATACGGTCGTTGCGACTCCTCCCACCGCTGAAGGACCTGCTGATTGAACGGGAGCCGTGTGCCTTCTCTGACTGCTTCACGAACTTCCGGCAATGAACTGAATCGCTCTACCCATTCGATCTCCTTTTCCAGGATCAAGCCGACTTTATCCGCACTCTGGCGCGCAAGCTCCTGAAACCCAAGGCCGATCGCCTCGCGGAACGAGTGTATTGTCTGCCAATACGCATAGGCCAAGCCGAATGCACCGGAGAGCAAACCGATGGAGAGGACTGAGAGCGAGATCGAGCGTTGGAGACTGACCTGCTTCCTCATGGTACACAGGTGAGTAATGCCCGACACCGCAACGGAGATGCTGCCGGCCATTATCCAACGCCTCCAGACGAAGAATGTCAAGGGTCTGCGGCGGCCTGTGCGACAAACTGGTGCCGCGATCCTTCGACGTAGATGATAGTGCCTATAACGCTCCCGATCGGCTCTACCCCGCGCAATTCATGAATGTTTCCGCTGCAATCGCCAATCCGCTGTCATGGGGGGTGTTCGGCCGGCCGCTCGTCCCAAACCCTCACCATAACTGCTGGGAGCTGGCGTCTTTCCTCCAGACGCGTGTCCCTAATCTTAGGAGCAACGGGACTTGCACCGCCAAAGACTGTGGAGGCAGGCTCACCTCTTCTCCATTCTTGGACTCGTTGGTTATGTAGGTGCATTTTCCGAAGACGTGGACATTGCAACCGGCGTATAATAAAAAAATCGAGTGAGCCATCATGATCACAGCGGTGCCTTGATCATGAAACACCTCTTCGCAACAGTCATACCGTCATCGAGTAGTTCTGCATCTCCCTCAATCTTTCAGAAAACGGCCTCCATTATGATGAGGTCGCCCACCAGAGGAGGCGTCACCATGTCTATCTCATCATCACTCAACGCGTATCTCGATCATGAACGGGTTCACTATGACGTGTTGCCACATCCGGAAGCGTTTCGCGCTGTGGAGATCGCCCATACGCTCCGCACCCCAGAGAAGGACATGGCCAAGGTCGTAATTGTGAAAGTGAATGAGCGGTTCGTCATGACGGTGCTGCCGGCAAACTGGAGCGTAGACCTCCATCGCCTCAGAGACGTCTTTCTGACCCACCGTGTGCAACTGGCAACCGAACATGAGATCACCGGTCTATTTCCTGACTGCGAGTTGGGCGCGATGCCACCCTTCGGCAATCTCTATGGGCTTCCTGTGTATGTCGATCAATCGCTCACAGAGGACAAGGAGATCGTCTTTCAAGCCGGAACACATTCGGACGCGATCCGGATGCGCTACATGGACTTTGCCGCGCTCGTGTTTCCGGTGGTAGCGGAATTCCGCCGTTCCCCCTCGGAGGTCTGGTAACTCATGAAGTCACAACTTCCCCCGTCGACAATTCCTCGCGAGAATACTCATCTCTCGCGAATCTTGATCGCGGTCGATGGCTCTGAGCACTCCGCCCGGGCATTGCGCTATGTGGGAACTCTCCTGCGTGATACTCGCGACGTCCAGATTACGTTGTTTCACGTGCTGAAGCCGATGCCGCGCGCGCTCCTGGAACATGGGGGGTCCGAGGACCCCGCGGAAGAAATTCGTCTAGCCAAGAAATTGCAGGAGGATCAGGACAGCTGGATCCGCACAGAAAGCGTGTTTGAATCCCCTATCTTGGTGACTGCGCTGGAGCTGTTTGGCAAGACCGGATTTCCTCTGGACCGCGTCGCGCTGAAGTTCGGCCACGAAGACGATATAGCGCATACTATTCTCGACGAAGCCCGCACCGGAGGTTATGGGACCATCGTGATGAGCCGTCACGCCTCGAACGCAATAAAACGGTTTTTGGGTGGAAGTATTACGGATCAGCTGCTGCGTGACGCGTCGGGCTTTACGCTGTGGATCGTAGAATGATCCAATGGGGAGGTGTTGCCTACTGAGCTGGATGAGATGAGCGTTCCTTGAGGAAGGTTTGAGTCAGCGCTCCTTCCCTTTTTCGAAGAATAATCCACGGTTGATGTCGCCGATACTGACCATTCCGACAAGCACACCCTTGTCGACGACGGGGATTCGCCGAAAGTTCTTGAGGCCCATGTATGAGGCGACTTCCAGAATGGGGTCGTAGGGTGTCACCGTTAAGGGATTTCCGCTCATGACCTCTTCTACTTTCTTGCCGAGAAGCTCAGGGTACCCCTCTTCCATCTCGACAAAATTCCGGCTGTGTACATTGTCATGAATGTAGTCGCCATAGTTGGGATACAGCGGCAACAAAACGTCGCGTAAGGTGACCAATCCAATAAGCAGATTGTCTCCTTCGACAACAGGAATGGTCGCACAATGGCGGTTGATCATTTTCTTCACGACTGACCGAATCGTATCCGTCTTCTTGGCCGTCACAAGACCGGTTGACATGACTTCATGGACAAGCATAGCCACCTCCCTTCTGGCGGTTGATCACCAAAACGCCTCTCCCTTCAGAAAGCCACCTGGTGACATCAGCACGAGAACTGCCATGGGTAACCGTCAAGGAAGGTAGGAGTGAAGCCCTCCCTATCGTACCAATGGTAGATGCTTAGGGTGCCGATGACCGTTATTTCTATAGCTACCGTACAGGAGAGACCGTCTACGCAATTGAAGGTCTTGAGATTCATCGGCGGAGAACCTCTGACCCCATCACGCAGAGGAGCCTCGTTGGGTAGTTCCCATACATGGGAAAGGTGTGATCGTCCGAGATTGGCTGACAAACCAGCCATGCGCACCATCTTCAATTCTGCGGACCAATGAGATCCGGTGGACCGAGGTCTTCCATCAGAGACCTCCTCCCTGAAGATGAATGCACAGCCGCTTTCTTCTTACTCCCGCTTTCATCTTTATGTCAATGGGGGAAGTTCTCCTAGCAGTTGAACAGGTTTACTGAGTTCGTCACAGGGCGGGATGATGACCCGCGACTATTATGTTCTGCTAGTGGTCAGCCATGGTTCACTTGAAAGCACAAATCACCAATGTGCCCTGGCAAGGTGGAACCTCCTCTCCGCTCAATCTCTACCTTACGATTTAGCCAGGTTATATAGTCGCATGCTTCCCCGCACATCAACTGAACCTGGTAGCGGCACAGACCTGCCTCCCTCGTTTCCGTTGAAGCCAGAGGCAGCCGTCTGATTGAAACCGCGAATCCATCTGAGTTCCTGGCAAAACACAACACAGCATCGCCGGGAAGGGGCATGATCTGAGTCATCGGAGCGATGACGAAGTCCCTTGTGCATCCACGCCCAATCAGATAAGCGAACCGTCGTCTTCGAGAGCAGGACGAAGCACTGTTTATCATGGTTTTGAGTTCCCCCAGTCCGCCACGGCCTTGTCGTTCTTTCGCTCTTGCTCAGTACATCAAGGGGGAGTAGAGTGATCGGTGGTTCACGACTGCCTCATTCTGGAGGTGGTGACCATGATCCTCCGTGGAGCGCAAATCCAACGGGAAGGGCATGGTGAGTGCAGCCTCCTCCCCAATCGAACTCTTTCCAACAATAGAGCCGAGTTGCATTGTTCCGGTGTACTTGCGCACACCGAGACCAGCCTCCACAACGTGTGGTCTCCTGCGGTCAACTCAGACCGAGGGGATCAGCACCTGCCTGGTTGGACAGGCAGGAAGCCGTTTCACATGACGCAAGCAAGATCTCAGGCCGTGGACCGGCCACCCGCCTGATTGCTCGCTGTCGAAAGGAGATCGTTATGTCGTACCGCTACAACACCATCGACATCATCGTGGGTGTCAGCATGTGTGCAATTGTCTTCGGAGCCGCGCTGTTCTTTCTCGCCGCGAGCGGCACGCTTCAAACAGCCATCCCACAGCCCACTTCAATTGAACAACCCACCGACAGTGAGTTCGGCATGATCTGGATCCAGCCGACCCTTGGCCAAGCCATAGTCGACCAGGTGCTCTTCGAGCGCCATGTCAATCAGGTCATGGCTCAATCCGTATCCGAGTGGAATAGGGCCACGCTCGCTCACCACGAGTTCCAATCAATCTCGGGAGGTCCCTTTGGAGCCGTCATGCGCCAGGCTGCGACAATCCCAACCGAGCATACTGCCCGTGTCCAGGGCGTCATGGGGCGGGCGATCGTGAATTTCACGGCACGCGGCATTCGGAGTGGACTCTTGTCGGCAGATCAATATCTTTCAGATTACAACATCGGCATGATTCGTACGACCGAAGCCATGGGGCAACGTCTTGATCACGAATTTGCATCGACGTGGCAGGCGACCCTCGGACGCGAGATTGTGGAGGCCTATCAAAATTACACCGAGCGGGCGGATGCGATTCAGGAGCAACTAGGGACGGCTCTGCTGCATGTGGTGCGGGCTCAAACAGAACCGGAAGAAGTCCGGGCTTCGACACAGGAGCAACTGGCCAGTTTAGTGGTGGCCGCGATTCGCACTGAAGCACTGGCGGATCGTTTGACACTGCTGGCAGCCATCGAGTCTTTTCCCGAAGACACAGCGGCCGCCTCCACTGAGCCGACAACCTGGCCTGATATTCCAATGGGCTACCTGATTGTGGCCGACCTCATGCTGGCAACTGTCTTTTTCGGAGGACTCTTATTAACCGCTCGGAGCAGAGAAACCAAAACCCTCGCCCAGATGCGGCACGACCAAGATAGGTGGATGTATCGTATGGCTGCATAAACATGTCTGCGAAAGGACTCGTGTGACACCTGCACGAGTGGGTGATTTATGTCAGGAGTATATTGGGGAATCGTGACAGGTCTGTTGGCAATGGTGGCGACCCTGTTTGTCTGTATTTGGATATCATACTCCACCGCGAAAGGGTCACCTAAGGCGCCGAGCGACAAAGTCGATGAGCCGAAAGAGGCAGTTAAGCAGACCTCAGTCGATCACCGGCGGGCTGCATAGGGGCACGCGACAGGCCTTTAACGAATCAGATGTCGGTACACGTGCGGGATACTTTACGGCCGATGTCATCGGCCTCAGACTGATGGTTGCGTCATCGGCAACGCGCAAGAAGCGTGCCGTGTACGAATCAGAGTCTGAGATAACAACGTTTTGATGACCCGCTTTGAACCGATCACCTGAATGTTCCTTTTCTGCAGTTCGTTATGCAGAGACCGGTCTCGATTCAGACACGTTTGTACTGGCTCTGCCCCGCAGCCAGGAGGATTTTCTGAGCTTGATCACGACCAGCCACACAACCCTCAAGCGTCATTTTGGTGGGTTGGGAATCTACAGCAGCGCGGATGAGAATGAGCCCAGCGCTTTATTATTCCTTGCCATGGAACGATGCAACCCTGAATGCACGCTTCACAGATGAAAAGTATATCGGTCGAATGGCAGAAGCTGATCCTATCTTGCTCGGGATCTATGACGAGATACTGAGACGTACGCTGACTTTTTCTCTAAGAGTAAATTACGGTGGTCTGATGTATCCCGAGGATACTGCGTTTTCAAGGACACAGCAGTTTCTCCGTCTTGCCAGATCAGACGAAAAGGAATGTCATCTTTTATGCTTCTTCAACACTGGCCGGCCAACGGACGATGAGGTAAACCTGCCACCATAGTGTACGAGCGCGCCTTCCTCACTTTTACGCCCCCTCGACCCTGAAACAGCACGGGCGACCCTACTTGATGTAGGGTCGCCCGCGGATAGCGCTTTGCGCGCCGAAGTCGACCAATCCCCTTAGTAGGGGATTACGTGCAGACACTCCTTGC
>OELA01000160.1_pt1 | contig 13280 bp, 12 predicted proteins | sample 1503161 | NCBI WGS metagenome assembly OELA01 (sample SAMEA104379559, study PRJEB20068) | metagenome | biome: 1000743; feature: 77; material: 1998 | place: USA | collected 2012 | depth 25 m
ATTATTTCTTGTCGATTCATGAGGGGCTACGATCCTTCTGTGTGTCCTCCTATTTTGACTTCTTCTCAGAACGCCGAGGGCTAGGTTTCCTGTCGCCTGCCAGAGAAGGAGCAAGGTGACTTGATCAGCCCGGCATGAACTGTTTTCGAAACGCGTCCAATCTCTCCGGACCTGCTCACTCGTGCATGCCTATTTCGAATGCGATTGTAGTCCAGTAAGTTGCAAAATGCAAGTTACTGACTACGGAAATTCATGACACTCACCCTGCTTGCATAGGAAGAGGTGATGACCACCGGACGCTCGTGGAGATTGAGTCATACATGACCCTTCACAGGAGAAGACCAAATCTACGAGGGGAAGTTCTTGGGACGATCGAGCCACTCCACCGGCCACAATCTCGCCTCTTGCTGGTCATAGACAGACGGTTGAGTCAATGGCAGCATGGCGAGTGGATTGCTCATGCGCTGGTCACAATTGTTCGGGTGGGAGAATAAGCACGAGAAAAACGCAGCAGCGATCTTGGATTTTCAATGGATCCCTCTGAAGGTCCATCGTCTTCGCAAGATCTCCCGGTAAAATTCCACTTGATTGATCAATATTGACCACGCATCGACCTGTGTCAGCAGGTATATTCTGCTTCTCGGCTGATACTGTGAGGAGAATCAACTCAGCTCACAGTTCTTATAGGGAGGTTCCGATGAGAAGATACATGATCGTGGCCATGGCGTTTCTGTTCGTGTTCGTTGGGGTACAGCGGTTTGCTCAGGCCGATGAGATGAAAGCCAAGATGGAGGAGATGAAGGGAGAAGCGAACGCGAAGGTTGAAAATGCCAAAGGGGAAGCGAAGGCCTTATCGGAAGAGGCGCAAGGGAATAAAGTGAAGGGCGCAATGGAACGGACGAAGGGGAAAACGAAAGCCGCTGGGGAGCGGATCAAAGGCACCGCGAAGCAACTGAAAGCCAAGACAGAGTAACTCAGCCGAGAGTCGTCTGGTAACCCCCTATGGATCTGCGCAGCTCCATAGGGGGTTCTTATGGAGAATGCAAAAGAAGTACGCATGAGGTGACCCTTCATCTTCCTCACGGAAGGCTCCCAACGTCGGACACTCCCGCAGCAATCCGCTAGGCATCCGATGCCAGTTGTGCTACAAACCTGCCGAATTATTGCCATGATCGCTGGATGGTTGATCTCATGACAATGGGTCAACGTTCAACGTCCTTCGTGCGATTGACCCTGGCAGGAGCCGTATGCAGCCTGGCCTTGACCGGCTGCCTCTCCGCCATCACGCTGAATCGCGCTGTGACGGCCTATGACGAGGCGGTCACGGATGCCATCTCCAAACAACTGCTCATCAATATCGCCCGTGCCCATCAGCATCAACCGATTCACTTCACCGGCGTCTCGAATATCGCCGCGACGTTCGATTTCCGTGTCAATGCCGGCGCCACTCCGGCATTCACGGGAGAAGCCAGCAGGGCGCTCATGCCGATCTTCGGCGGCAGCGTGGCGGAAAACCCCACCATCAGTATCGTGCCGATCGAAGGGGAAGAGTTCACCCAGCGGCTCTTGACCCCATTTCGAGAAACCAAGTTCCTCCTCCTCCTCCGGCAGCGGTACGACATCGATCTGTTGCTCAGGCTGATGGCACAGGAACTGCGGGTGGTGGAGAATGGCCAGACGGTCGCCTACCGCAATAGGCCGGCAGACCGGGCAGGCTACGAGAAGTTCCGTCGCGTGGTGACGCACCTTTCGGCCATTCAGGACCATAACCAGCTCCATGCCGAACCGCTCGTCTACAGTCGGACCTGGACCATCCCCGCCAGTTCAGTTACAGCCGAAGGCTTTCAGTCGTTACAGAAGGAATACCTCGTCACCTATAACCCGCGGGACAGCAGCTATACCCTTCGGAAACAAATCGTGGGACAAATTCTTATCACCAACTATGACCCGGACACGCTCTCACCAGACGAGCGGGCCCGGTTGGTCGATGAAACGGAGGAAGGGAACCTCAGCGATGTGTCGTTCGACATCCGCCCGGGGCACATCGGAGGGGAGTACCCCCTGAGAGGAGATTTCCGTCTGCGAAGCTTCAATACTATCCTCAACTTTCTGGGCCGATCGATTGGAGACGATCCCGAATACCAGGTCGAAAAAGATCCACGGACCCCGGAAGTCCACGAAAATCCCGCCCACACCATGGACCTCTTATTGTCGGATGGAGCGCCCTCGGGGGCCGACCTGTCGATTCAGTCCCACGGAAAATATTACGCGGTGAACACCACCGGACCACTGGCACGCTGGAACCGCCAGGCGTTCCAAATGCTATACCTGTTGTTCCAGATGACCGTCAGCGAAGTGCCTCGCGTGGGAGTCCCCAGCATCACGATTGCGAAATGACCGGCCTTCAGTTCTGCGTAGAAAAGTAGGCGGGCTGGAGGGCGTCCCTGAATATCTCACTGTTTCCAGAACCGCTTAGGAACATCAAACGAGTACCGGAGTTGAACGGCGACATATTTTTGAACGAGCCCCGGCTTGTCCAAGGGTTGATCCTGCTCCCGATAGATGCTGAGTTCCGTGTCCTCACGAACCCGTACCGCCAGCCCTATGATCCAGTCCAACTCGGTAGGGTTGAGCGTATTTCCAGCCTCCCGGTCTGTAAAGAGATTCATATCCCCATACAGCACGATTCTATTTTTGTAGAGGTCGAGATCCGCATGGGCCACATACCGAAATAGAGCCCTCCCGGTATTATCCGGCCGCGCAAAGTAGTTGCTGTTATGAAACAGCCAGCCGGCACCGGCGTAGGCGGTGAGATTCTGATTGGGAAACATCGTTCGCCACCAGCTCAAATCCTCCACGGCCTGAAACCGAGCCGTGGCCAAGCTATCTGCATAGGCCTGCTTGATACCGCTTCGATCGAGCGGGGCGTCTCGTTCGTACTGGATACGCCATCCAAATCGATCCACGAGGCCCGTGAGAGCAAAGGTGCCATCCCATTCGCTCAGTTCGACCCATCCTTTTGTTCGATCCGAGAAGAAGTTTTGATCGGTGTAGAAGGTCAGGTATTGCTTGTAGAGGTCCGTTTCCAGATGAAGCATGTGCCGGAGGCCGACCAAGCCTGTATTGTCTGGGCGTGCGGCAAATGTCGGATTCGACAAAAAGGCCGCGCTCAGAAAGTATCCTCCGAAGAGGGTCTCTTCGGCTTCCCGTGCCGCCGCGCTGTCCGGCTGCTCCATCGACGGCAACGGACGACCGTACTTTTCCAGCGCAAAGGACAAGGAAGGTGAAGCCAGAAGTCCTATGATACTGAGGGCCAGGAGACCAGGACCACATGCGAAGGTGATGGCCGGGCGCCGTTTCAGAGTGTTCTCTCGTCCTGCCTGGGCAGCAAGGCACACTGAATGAACGACGAGACAGAACTCTGTGTAACGGACGACGAGAAACGTGATGATGGACTCCTTTCTACCCGCTCTCAAAGACCGGGCCGAAGCCATCACCACGCTCGATGGATTAGTCGACGAGAGGAGAGTCCAGCCGGCTCTATCAGATTCGCGACTACCAGAAACTTGGACTCGTGCTTCACGATCGACAGGACCGTCTTTATTGAGCACAGGTGTGAAAAATCTCTTCGCAGTGATCCGTCGCGTGAACCGACGGGGGCACCGACCGATACTCGACTCCCACCACACGATCCTCTCCCATCAGGAGGTGCGCCCAACACCCGTGATGCGCTCCCGGCCTACTGCCCTTGGAGAAGGGAAACGATTCCTCAAACATAGGCGCTTCCTTGTAGTATGACAGCACGGTTCCCTCGACCGTCTTCGTTTCCTGAAGAGGAGTGCCGGCACAGGCGACGAGTTCTTGTCTACTTTTCCCAAGCAAGGCTTTCCCGATAGGGCTCGGTTCGAGCGGCTGAGGCACAGCACAGCCGATGAGCCAGACGGCGGTGCATACCACAAGAGACGAGATGGCGCGGATCATGTTCACCTGCATGGTTTTCCGAAGAGCACCGTAGCACAAATCATAATTCCATTTCTGCCATCCGTTTCTAGACCACTCGCGCAACGACCGTCGCCGGCCCATCCCACATACATTGCACTGTATAGGATGGACAGAGAAACAACTTGTATAGGTGATCCACTTTATCGCACGCTACGAACCGCATGGTTCCGACAGAGGAGCCTCGAAGGCCGCATGGACAGGTCCACGACTTCTGCGAGTAAGAAAACACTCCTGGCCGGAGCGATTGGCAATGTGCTCGAATGGTATGACTTTGCGCTCTATGGATACTTCGCACCAGTGTTCGCAGCCCTGTTCTTCCCGTCCGATTCTCCCTCGGTGTCGTTGATTGCAGCCTTCAGCGTCTTTGCCATCGGATTTCTCGCGCGGCCCCTCGGAGCCATGCTGTTCGGCTATTGGGGCGATACGCTGGGACGACGCACAGCTTTGGCTTGGTCTATCCTCCTTATGGCCATCCCAACCTGCCTGGTAGGGCTGCTGCCGACGTACGGATCCATCGGAGTGATCGCCCCCATAGCCCTCACGCTCTGCCGGTTTCTCCAGGGATTGTCGGTCGGCGGAGAATTCACCGGGTCCGCTACGTTTCTTGTCGAACATGCCGGCGCATCGCAACGGGGTTATGTCGGGAGTTGGGCGGGCTTCAGTGCCCAGATCGGCGCGCTGTTAGGTTCGGGAGTGGGAGCGCTGATCACGGCTATGCTTGCGGACGACACACTCCGTGAGTGGGGCTGGCGGATTCCCTTCATGATGGGCGGCCTCATTGCCGTGGTGGGATGGTACGTGCGAACCAGAGTTCCGGAGTCGCCGGCCTTCGAAACAATCCGCCTGGCAGGCGGACTCGCATCTTCCCCCATCCGCGATGTGTTCACAACGCAGCGGCTTGCCGTGGCAAAAGTAGTCTGCCTCGTGTGGCTGCATGGCGTGGCATTCTATCTATTGTATGTCTATATGACGACCTACCTGGTTACGGTGACGTCTGTTCCACTTGCCACGGCCCTTGTTCTCAATACGGGCTGCATGGCGCTCCTGGCACTGTTGATTCCCCTGATGGGTGCCTGGTCGGATCGGATCGGGCAAGTTCCCCTGCTGATAACGGGAGCCACAGGGATTGCGCTCCTATCCTATCCATCCTTTCTCTGGCTCACGAGCAATAACCTGCCCATGATGATCGCGGCGCAAGTGCTCCTCACCCTGCTGGTTGCCTGCTACATGGGACCATTCTTTGCTGCTGTTACCGGCCTCTTCCCGACCGCGCAACGCTATACCGGCCTCTCGGTCGGCTACAATATGGGGGCAGCCTTGTTCGGCGGCACTGCCCCGTTGGTTGCCGCGCTCCTCATCGAATGGAGCGGCAACATCTTGGCACCAGCTTTCTACTTAGGCTTCTGCGCGACCGTGTCCCTTGCCGTCGCGCTCACGCTTCGAAATAGAGGACCGGCAGGGACGGCTCCTTAGCGACATGCGGTGGAATCTCCAGGCCATGCCGACGTCACGTGCAGAGAAGCTGACGGGTCTCCTTCCCAGCCTGCTGTTGGCAACGGTTGCTTCGCTCTTCTGCCCAAGCCTCACTCAAGCGGTCGACTATGGCAACGAGGTCTCCGTCTTGGTCGAGCAGGGCCGGATCGTGGCTACCAGTTTGGTGAGCGGCCGTCGGGAGATTCCCCTCGATGCCCAAGAGACCGTAATTGACTCTGGCACGAGCGGCATCAATGCCGTGGTCGTGACCTCGCGCCGGCTGTTGGGCTTTTCCAGCCGTACCTTTATCTGGGCCAAGAAAGACCGCGATCTCAATGAAAAGGTTCTTGACCGGCGGGTGTTGCCCACCTTCAGCGTGGTGAGAACGGACAAGCATCTGTATGGATTTCGCGGCGCGAACGGAATCTGGCTGGATGAATCACTCGGGGTGCGAGAATCGGTCAAGATGACCCGGACAACTGATTATGGTGCGGTGTTCGTCACGAACGAACGGCTTGTGGGCTTTGCTTCTCTGCTCGGCGACTTCTCTTCAAAGACACTCGGCATCCACGAGCACGTCAGACGGTTGGACAACGAGAATGGACTCATCCTCGTCACCACCAGCAGACGCATACTCGTGTTCGGCAGCCGCCTAAGCGGATGGGAAGAATTCGAGTGAGATGTCCGCCTGTAAGACTGTGCCGCGACGAGACGCGAATGGCTGGTGCTGCCGTCCGATTCTCGCGCTATTTCGGCCCCAAGACATCCTTGAACATCGCAGCGAGGTCGCGAAGCGCCCGGGCGCCGTCTCCGACAAAGGCAGACCCATGCATCGTCGCCAAGGTCTTCGGCTGTAACTCGGCCAGCCGATGGAGCGTCGGCTCGGTGAGTGTCGAGTACGGCATATAGTTGGCCAACGGCCCTTTCTGATACTCCACGAGCACCTGTCGGCAGCGGCCCAGCACGTCCGAATGCGTGGCGGGCTCAACATCCCCGTTTTGATGAAAGAGGTCCGAACACAACAGCGTGCGGTGGGTCTCTTCGAACAACAACCCCGCTTCCCAACAGTGCGGCACATGCGGCGTGTGCAGAAACTGGAAACGATACTTTCCGGTGTTCAGCAGCTCGCCGTCCTTCATCCCCATCGCCGGCCTGACCGCCATGCAATCATCGATGCTTACCAGCTTGCCGACCACGCTGCATACAGCCATAGACTTCAGCGCAAGGTGCTGCCACTCACGCAAGCTGCCGCATTCATCCGCTTCAAGATGGCTGAACCCAATCCACTTCACCGAGGCCGGATCGAGCAACGTGGCCACAGCGTCCCGCGTCTCCGCAAAGAGCGCGCGCGGACCGGTATGAAACAGCAGCGGCTCGTCGTCACGCACGAGAAACTGATTGAACTGCAGATCAAATTCCGGCACGAAGGTCGAAATCCTGAATACATCAGGTGCGATTTCCGACACAGTTGCCATGAGAACCTCCAAGAGTGGCGGAAAAGAGACCGTAGGCTAACGCCAACGTTTCCTTGAGTCAATGCAAACAGGCTGCCGGAGTTCATGCGGAAACCGCTTCGCACGGACGAATCGATCGGAATTAAGCCTATGTCCAAGCTTTTTACCTCTTTCCCGGGTCTGGCGAGATCCAAACCGTCTGCTAAGCTTGTCTTAGCACAGGCACCGAGACCTCGATGCAAAAAGGGGTGTTACGATGTGGGTTCGTCTTGGAATCTGGCTGTTAATGGCAGGGATGTTCTGGGGGTGTACCTTACTGAATGGGACATCGCAGCCCAACTCTGCGCCATTATTTCAAGCCGATGCCACCGACACAGCCACCTTGGAAGCCGTACATCGAGAACAAGAAGCGCTGCTGAGCACCTGCATTCAGCGCCGGTCCTGTGATCAGGTGCATTTCACACGTGCGATGCTTGCATTGTTCCAGAATAGAGAGACAGCGGCAGCCTCCTTTCAGCAGGCAATTGCCGCCGCACCGAATGGTCCATTTTCGGATTCGAGCGCACTCTGGATTCGGTTTCTCTCCAACCCAACCCTCTACTCGGCTTCGACCGACAGGCCCAATAGGGCACTACTGGAGGTGATGGAGGGAACCGTGCGCGTATGGTTGGGGCGACAGCGCGTCGCAGGGGAAACTGTCAGAGGCCTGGACCCAACTGCTTACAATCTTCGGCGGCAGATTCGTACCCGTGATAAGCGGATTGCGGAGTTGACCGATCAGCTTCATGCCTTGAAGCAAATCGATCTGGACTCGCATGGAGCCGGCAAGCTGAGTCTCCAGAGACCTCCGTCCAAGTAATCACTTCTGAAGCACCTCCACTCTTGGCCACATCGACTGCCCCATATCACCTATACTCCCGGCAAGCCCCACCCGCTCCGTTACCCATTGTCCGAATCATCCGCATCCCCGTGCCACAAGGCCTACTGTCCAGCTCTTCGCATGACAGGATTATTCTTCCCATGCTACAGTCTCCCACACAGAATGCACCGGGCCGTCGGATTGAACTCTCGCGAGTTCAAGACGAACACCTCAATACTATGCCTGACCCTCATTCTTTGGCTGACTTTCTCGATCTGCCAGACCGTAGGACACAGGATCCAGGTACGATCCAAGACATTCGCCACGGAAGCGGTCCCTGACGTATCCGCCATGCGTCTCTTAGTCCTTTCGCAAATTGCCGACTGGGACTTTGGCCCGCGGGTGAAAGCGGGCGGGCATGAGATTGTCGCCTGGGTACGCCCCACATGGGCGCGAGGCGAGAGGTATAGCGAGGGTGCTCAGGCGCTGAGAACCATGTTCAGAACGATCTTTTCCGGACCAGAACCGATCCGGACCATTCCACCGAAGTTCGATACCTGGACATGGCTTGAAAGGGAAAAGATCCCACGTATTCCCTGCCCCAATGTCAATGCGCCAAAATTTATTGAATATGTGAAGGGTTTGAACATCGATCTGATCGTGTCCAGTATCTTTCCTCAGATTTTAAAGGCAGCCATTCTCCGCGTCCCTCGTCTAGGCGCCATCAATTGTCATCCTTCTCTCCTCCCTCGTTATGCAGGACCACAGCCGGAATTTTGGATGCTGAAGAATGGAGAATCGCTTGCGGGGATCACCGTCCATATGATGACGGAGGGCATCGATGCAGGGGATATTGTCGCCCAACAGGAACTGACTGTCGGGGAGAACGAGAATATCGGGCAATTGGTGCAGCGACAACACCATGCAGCGGCCAGGTTACTGACAGAAACCGTCAATGCGATGGCGCAAGGGACCATCGAGCGCAAGCCGCAAGATCTTGCGGAACGCAGCTACTTTGGAAAGAGGAAAGCGACGGATATCATGGTCGATTGGAACGGGACTGCGAGACAGATTCTGAATCTCTTGCGCGCACTGCAGCCCTATGAACCGGTCACAGCCTCTCTCAACGGTCACACGATTAAGATTTACGAGGCGAAACTTCAAGAAGGGGCTGTGTCAGGGGGAGTTCCCGGACAAATCATGGCGAAGCAACCGGGGAAACTCCTCGTACAGACCGGCAAGGGGTATCTAGACATACTGTCCTATGAAATCGCCCCGTTTCATGGTTGGATGAATCGTCTTCTCCAAAAGATCCTGGTGCCGTCCGTCGGTTACCGGTTCGACCTTTTCCCCGCAGCATCGGGCCCGACACCTCAGTCAACATCGTGAGCACCCTATCCAAACCCGATGAAAAGAGGCTGTGCACTCGACAACGTTCGATGGGTCAACGAGGGAAACCTGCCGGGGAATATCCGAGATCTCATGCACCGACAAGGCTGACCCGAACCTATTTATGGCAATATGATAGCTTGCTCTGAATAGCCCAGTCCTTTGAGGGAGGTTTCCAGGTGATCGACCATCGGCGGTGGGCCGCAGAGAAAGATGACCGTCTCGGCATTTGGAGAGGGAAGCTGCCGGCGAAGGACGTCTTCGGTGATCCGTCCGCTGCCCTGTGACCATCCAGCGGGCGGCTGTTCGAGAATGTGGTAACAGTGAAAGTTTGAATGTTCGCGCACATTCCGACTCCACTCCTCCCGGAAAATAATGTCTGCCTCGGTCTTGTTCGCGAAGACCAGGAACAACTCAGCATCCAAGTGTTGCGCGAGAATCCAACGAATGATCGAGATCATCGGCGTGATCCCGGTACCGCCGGCCACGAAGCCCACCTTCTTCGCCATGCCGTCCACCCAATGGCCGCCCTGGTTCGGTCCGCTCATCAGCACAGGATCCCCGACCTTCTTCTCATGGAGGTATTTCGAAATCAGGCCGGTTTCGTAGCGCTTCACGGTCAAGTCGAAGTGCCCCGTGATCCCAGGCAACGAGGACGGCGTGTAGGGTCGTTTCACCGCCTTCCCGTTGATGCTGGCATGGACGTACAGAAAATCACCCGGCAGCATGTCTAACGTCGCATGATCAGGCAGACCAAAGCGGAATGTCTTCGTGTCGTGAGTGACGTGATGAATAGCCGTGAGCTCGTAGGACATCGGCTCTTTGGTTTTGATGCGTGTGACTGGTTCCATCTTCATCCCTCCATCATGCGGGCTCAATCATACAATCACGACGCGATGGCCGCAACATACTCTCGGCCCCATCCGTTGTCTTTTCGGTCCCTGGGTGCGGTGGCAGGCTCGGCACGAATCGTCATGAATGACGCGCGCTCACCTCTTCCCCTTGAACAGAGCTAGCGCGCAAACACCAGCACGCTATTCGCCGGAAGCACGACCGAGGCTGAATAGTTGAAACCATGCAGCGGCTGCGGGTCGGCAACGGTGCGCCCGCCGTTGCCCACCACCCCGGCATTGACCCAGTTCTCATACACATCGCTATTGAAGACCTCCCGCCACTCCGCGCCGCCTGGAAACCCGATGCGATACCCCAAGCGGGTGAAGGTTGCCAAGTGCAGCACCACGATCACGTCGTGGCCCTCCCCTTCTACCCAGCGATGGAACGCGAGCACCCGGTTCTGATCGTGCACATGCACCACGCGAAACCCCTGTCCGCGCAAGCCGGGAAACCGCCGGCGCAGATCGAGTAATTCCCGCGTGAACCGCAGATGATCGAGCATCTGCTTGTCGCCCTGATCAAGGCCGGCCCAGTAGAGGAGCAGGTTTCGATGCGACACGAAGTCGTCCGACCATTGCTTATCTTCCAGAAATTCCTGGCCCATGAAGAGCATCGGAATACCCGGCGCGGTCAGGCTGAGGCCGGTCGCGACGCGCGCGCGGCTCCGTGCGAACCAGGAGCGCGGATGGTCCGGATCGCCGAGTCGGGCAATGCGCTGCTCCCGTCCGTTGTAAACGATGTCGTGATTTTCCGGTCCCTGCACAAAGCGCCATGACTCGTTGAACCCCTCGGGCCAGAGATTCATGGCCAAGCCCGTCATATTGAGCGGGCGCTCGTCCGCTACGCCGGCATTGCCGATGACATCGCGAATCGCGATGCGTAAGCCGTCTGTCAGGGTGGTGTCGAAGCCGGCGCCCTCCGACGGCGGCTTGACGACATACGGGTTTACATTCCAATACTCGGCATGATTTAAGGCCTCCGGACGATGCGCATGTAACGTCGACGTGAGATCCTGACAAAAGCGCCAGCCTTGCGGCGCACCGTCGCGGTCGATCACACTCACCTGGTCATAGCGGAAGCCGTCGACACGGTATTCGTCAAGAAAGAATCTGGCGTTCTGAATCAGGAAGTCCCGTACCTCCGGCTTGGAGAAATCGAACACCAGGCCGCCCGCATGGCCTTTATCTGTAAAGTAGAGTGAGTTCCACTGCCCGCCTGCCGGATCTTGGCGGTCGAAGAAGTACAGGCTCTGGTCGCCGAACTCGCCGCCTGCGTGGTTGTAGACCACGTCGAGCAACACGGCCAGTCCGTGGAGATGAGACAGTTCCACCAGCGCCTTGAGCTGATTCATTTCCCCGCATAGATCCTCCATCCGATACCGACGCAATCCCTTCGCATCGAGCAACCCGTTCATCTCCGCAAGATAGGGGGCGAGATCGGCGTCCGCTACGGCAAAGTCCATTTCAGGAGAAAAATAGTCGGTGCCGTTGTACCCGAGGCTGAAGCTGGTTTGAAATTCCTGAATGGGCAGGAGCTGCAGAGCCGTGACACCCAGTTCGGCGAGATGGGGCAGCTTGCACGCCACATCGAGAAACGTCCCCTCTTTCCGTGGGAGGTTCGGTGTGAAAAAGGTGCCGACGTGGAGCTGATAGATGGCGAGCTCATGAAAGCGCGGCGTGACATAGCCGGTCTCACACCACGGAAAATCGGACTTGCGGATGACACAGTGGCTCGGGAACGGCGCCGCGAGCTCACGGGCGTAGGGATCGCGTTTGAGCCCTTCGCTGCCTTCACCGACAACATAAAACATGTAGCGCTGGCGATCGCGCACACCGACTATAAAGCCCCGCCAATACCCGAGAGTATCGCGCGTGAGCAGACCTGCGTCGGTGCGCCGGTGACCATTGAAATCGCCGAGCACATGTATGGAGCGTGCATGTGGCGCCCAGACACGAAATGTGGCCCCGTCGGCAATCAAGTTCGCACCCATCGGGGTGCCTGGATGAATGTGGTCGAGCGAGGCCGGCATGCACGTACCGTCGGTTAGACACGTTCATGCTAGTCCAACGATCCGGCAGGTGGCAAGAGCGTCTGCCGAGGTGCATGACCAAGCCACGGCCTCGGTTACTCATCGCTGGAACGTGAGGGGTTCGTCGAGAAGAGGCCGGTATCTGTGCTAGAGTCCGGCCTGGACAGAGGGAGACTCCATGGCCCGACCGACATTGCGCGTTGCCTTCTTGCATCTGGCCCCGGTGCCGGGGGATCTCATCCAGAATCGTCGTGCGATCGAAACCGCCATCATCCGTGCAGCACAAACAGGCGCAACCTGGATCCTTACTCCGGAACTCGCAATCTGCGGCTATACCTTTGCCGATACGCTAGGCACAGACTGGATCGAACCGCAGCCGGATCAGTGGGTGTCCACTCTGTGCCAGCTCACTGCCCGGCTTCGAATCACGCTCTTCCTGTCGCATCCCGAGCGGGACCGCAAGACCGATACACTCTATAATTCACTCTTCGTCATCACCCCGGACGGATGTGTCGTCGGATCCCATCGCAAGATCAATACGCTTCGCGTCGGATCCGAAGCCTGGTCGAGTCCGGGCAATCGTGCTGAACCAATTGCACTCCCAGCCTTCGGTCGCGTCGGACTCTTGATCTGCGCCGATACCTATACCCCCGCAATCGCCAACAGCCTCAAAGCCCACGGGGCTCAGGTCCTTGTGTCATCAGCAGCCTGGGCGCCTGGACTGCATGGCCCAAACGGCGAATGGGAACGATGCACGAAAGATACGGGATTGCCGTTGTTCGTCTGCAATAGAACCGGTCCAGACCGTACCCTGAATTTCATACAGGCCGAGAGCGTGGTGGCCCAAGAAGGAAAACGTCTGTTGGCCTTCCAATCAGCGCGCGCCGCCATCTTCATCATCGACTGGAATCTTGCAACCAACGCACTCGCCTCCCCGCGGTTCCAGCAGATCATCTTGTAGCCCTTCAACCTCTCAAATGGGCGGGCTCATATATCTCAAACTTCGCGCCTCGATCAATGAATCTCCAATGATCCTTCCAAGCTTGCTCGTGTCTCTCTTCGGAGGGTAGCCTGTTTGGTCTCTCACTGCGCGCAACTTTCTCGCCCGCCCACCCCTGGCACACCAAGGCGTGCCATTTGCCCGACGAGGGCCTTCCGAGGCCGCGCGTTGCGCGAGCAC
>OELA01000081.1_pt1 | contig 13279 bp, 14 predicted proteins | sample 1503161 | NCBI WGS metagenome assembly OELA01 (sample SAMEA104379559, study PRJEB20068) | metagenome | biome: 1000743; feature: 77; material: 1998 | place: USA | collected 2012 | depth 25 m
CCTTCATTGATTTTCGTCACATTCCCTTGAAACTGATTACGTGCGCTGAGTTTCATGATTGATTCTCCTCAGTCTTTAATGACCATGACTTCAGTCGCTTTCACCAGGGCCATGGCGGTGTCTCCGACCCGGAGCCCAAGTTCGTCAAGCGCATCCCGAGTAATCATGGCCGTAATTTTATGTGAGCCGATATTGATATCTACTTGCGCCACAATCGCGTCCCGTTTTATCGCGGTGACTTTCCCGGTCAACTTGTTTCGTCCACTGACGTCTGCAGCAGGATGAGCCTACCCACCTCCCTTCTTCAGATCCCGGTATTGGTCGCACATCGAAGGCCGAGTCACTACCGGAAGCTCCACAACTTTGCTCACTCGCACAGATTATAGCGTAGAGGTTTCATCTCAATCGGCCATTTGTTCGATGAGGGCCACAGCTTTGATATGAGCAGAGAGTCGCTGCCCCGTTTTGAGGCCAAGGTTTGACAGGGATTTTCTGGTGATGGTGGCCACGAGGGGACAGCCGATATCGAGCAGCACATCTACCGTCGATTCATCTGTCTCCTTGATCTCGACCACCGTCGCATCCAGGATGTTCAGCGCGCTTGTGGCCACAGAAGCGGGACCAAGGACCAAACTCACATCGCTCGACAGAATGTGCGCTCGCATGGGCTCTCCCACATCGAGCGATTGAAGGGGGACATACAACGATTGGCCCTTGAATTCCAGCCGCGTCAGGGAAAACTCCGGCTCGTGAGCCGCAACGGTTGCGTCGATGACCGCACCGATCGGATAAGGCCCCAATGACCTATGCAGATCGAGCCGGGAAAACACCTCGCTCAACGGCCCGAGCGCGACAATCTTGCCACGTTGGAGAAAGGCAACCATATTCGCCAGATAGGTCACCTCATTAATAGAATGGCTCACGTATACGATTGGAATGTGCAGCATCTTATACATCCGCAGGATGAACGGAAGAATCTCACGTTTCCGTTCAGTATCCAGCGACGAAAGAGGCTCATCCAACAGTAAGAGTCTGGGACTGGTCAAGAGCGCCCGGCCTATGGCAACCCGTTGCTGTTCTCCACCTGAGAGCTTATGGATCCGGCGATCCAATAGTGGTTCGATGCCGAGAATGTCGATTACCTGTTCCAGGGTTACTCTCCGCTGTTGCACCGGTGTGCGATGGAATCCATAGGTGAGGTTTGAGCGCACGTTCAGGTGAGGGAATAACCGCGTGTCTTGGAATACATACCCAATCGGACGTTGATGGATCGGCAGATAGATACCTTGTGATTCGTCCTGCCAGATTTCGTCGCCGAGGCGCAACAATCCATGTGGCGCTCGTTCCAATCCGGCAAGACAACGAACAACTGTCGTCTTGCCGGACCCGGAAGGGCCGAACAGCGCAAGAATTCCCGTCGCCGGCACATCCAACTCGACGTTCAGTTGAAAGTCTGAATAGACGACATCAAACCGCGCAATCAAGCGGGTCATGATACATGGATGGGAAATTTTCGATTGAAGATGTAGACGCCCAAGAGGACAAGAAATGAAAATACAAGCATCCCGGCGGAGATGATGTGGGCCTGGGTATATTCCATGAGTTCGACATGGTCGAACACGCTAGTCGCGAGAACACGTGTCTGTCCGGGAATCGAACCGCCGACCATTAAGACCACGCCGAATTCTCCCATGGTGTGGGCGAATCCTAGCACGATCCCCGAAATGTAGCCACGGAGAGCCAACGGCGAGGCGACGCTAAGAAAGGCATCGAAGGGAGAGGCGCGCAAGGACCAGGCGGCTTCCAGCGGCGCCTTGCCGACTGCCTCGAAGGCCGCATGCAACGGTTGAATGACGAACGGCATTGAATAGAATGCCGATGCGATAACTAAGCCCCAAAAGGTGAATGCGAATGTGATGCCGGTCAGGCGGCCGATGGGCCCATAGGGTCCCAGGGTGACGAGAATATAGAAGCCGAGTACTGTAGGTGGGAGCACGATTGGAAGCGCAACCAAAGCCTCAACAATCGTCCGAAACTTCGACCGGGTATGGGCAAGCCACCATGCAATCGGAGTTCCCACGATCAGCAGCACGAGCACCGTCATACAGGCCAGGCGCAATGTAACCCACAGAGCACTTATGTCGAGTTCGCTCAATGCCATCCACTTCCTCCGCTTTTACTCCACTCGATAGCCGTAGCGTTCCATGATCGATCGCGCCTGCGGGCTATGCAGAAAATCCATCAAGGCTTTTGCAGCAGGATTGCTTTCGCCCTTTATAAGGAGGATCGCATCCTGCCGGATCGGTTCGTGGAGACTTTCCGGGACATCCCACCGGCTCCCTTTGCCCTTGAGTTTTTGATCGAGCACTTGTGAGAGGGCCAGAAAACCCAGCTCTGCATTTCCCGATTCCAAAAACCCGACGGTCTGCCCGAGACTCTCTCCCATCACGATTCTGGGTTGGAGACTCTCCCATAGGCCCATCTTTATCATGGCCTGCATCGCTGCCACCCCATAGGGTGCCAGCTTTGGGTTCGCGATCGCCAGATGTTTGAACGTGGCGGTCTTGAGGGTTTCCTGGCCGGTCACCAACGCCGGATCTTGACTCCAGAGCACGAGGCGGCCGACCGCATAGGTGAACCGGCTCCCCTTAACACCAAGGCCTTCGTCTTCGAGTAACTTGGGCCGTTCATCGTCGGCGGACAAGAACACATCGAATGGCGCAGCATTTTTGATCTGAGCATAGAACTTCCCGCTCGATCCGGCAGTGATTTGGACGCTGTGTTTGGTCCCCTTCTCAAACTCCGCCGCAATGTCTTTCATGGTGGAGACAAAATTGGCGGCCACCGCCACCTGCACTTCTTCCGCCTTGGCACCCGGCGCGATGAACAGCCAGACAGAGAGGCACATCAGACACGATACCACCCATAATTGTTTCCGCATCGTTGTCTCCATCTCTACTTATATTGATTGAATCCGATCATGAATCCCTCAGGACCGAATACTTCTAACCGCACGGCCTTACGATCGCCACGTTTGACATCAGACTTCAAGCGGAATCTGATGATTTTAGTCCGCTCCGCGTCTTCGAGTTTGGCGACAGGAGACTCGCTGATGAGTCGTTCAAGTTCCTGTTGAACGGCCGCCGCATCCTGCACGGTAAAATTGATTTGTACCCACCCAGTCGATCGCGGTGTTGGGATGTCCTGCCGTACGATAATCACAACCCCTCGATAACAGTAGCCTCTGAGTCGATCTCGGCCGGGATGTTCGTGTTGTTCAATCACGGGCGCTTTCAATATGCCGAAGAACTGTTCATAGGAGGCAAGATCTGAGGTTTCAATTTGAATACTGTCAAGATCAAGCGCGGAGACACGGTTTTCATGGCCACAGAGGGATGCTAGATCCTGAGTTGCGACGGATGGCGAAGAATGCCCTTTGTGCAACGAATCAGAACCCTCGTCGGAGAATGCCACAGACGGCATGAGCATTGAGAGCAGCACGCCTAATGATGCCCATCCTCGCCAGTTCAAGATTTCACCTCAGGACACCGGATATAAATCCTGGTCATCAATCCATTCCGGCCTAATAGTTCCAGCAGGATCGCCTTGCGATCACTAAGCACGGACACTCACTGAACCCATACACCCCGTTGCCTCAGAAAAACATCTGATACTGGACCATGAACGCTTGACTGACCAGATCACGACCCGAACCAGTTCCCGGCCCGTCCACAACAAACACGTTGGGTACACCGCCTGTGGTTCCGACATTGACCGCATCTGGAGCGCTCCGACCAGCGGCGAATCCCCCTGTGCCCATCGTAATATTTGAATATTGGAACACGATCTTGTGATCGTATGTTGAGTGGAACGAGTACGTGAGCGCTGCATCGAACTGTCTGATCAAGTCTTCGCTCGCCTTGGTGTCCGGATCCCATAAGGCGTATCGTGCCGCGAATTCCAGTCGTTTTGGAATCAAATAGTACCCTGACTGCACATACCACCCGGTAGAATTTCCCAATTGTCGCGGTATATTTCGAATGACCTGCTGACGCAGCGTATTGTTACGGAAATAGAACTCGCTGTGGAGCGACCATCCGCGATACTTGATATTGGCATCCAAGGTCCAGGTGGTGAGATTCATGACCCCGTTGCCCAGCAGACGCCCATTGCCGGTTGCACCCAACTGCCGCTTGGCGATCGTCAGATCGGTCAAATCCGCCTGCAGGCTGAAATTCGATCCCGCAGGGTCGGCCGAATCCAAGGATGAACTCGTGTTGATGGCAGGGTTGTACGAATACCCGCCGCCCACGGAAAGTTGCGGTGTCTGCGAATAGGCCAAGTCCCCCTCAGCATAGCCCGGGTTTCCCAGAATGTTCCAATTCAGCCGTGCTACGTACATGAGCTCGTTCGCATTATTCCTGAAATTCGCCCCGACGGCATATTGCCGTCCACGAAAGTTATCACTCCCATCCACCCCTTCGGACTGAAAGGATCCGAGGCCGGTGACGCTCGGGCCTTGTCCGTTGAAGACACCGAAGTAGTAATTGACCGGCAGATCCGGGTCATTGAGCAGTGTAATTCCAATGTCCCGCCGATTGAGGCCGCTCGCGGTGAAGGCATCCATCACCAATGCCCGCTCTGCGAACTGCATCGATGCGGTGCTGTTGATCTGGGCACGATTAAAGAGCACCTTGTATTGCCCGGCCCAGACATTGACCCAACGCCAGCGAGTCACCTGGAAATTCCAATCGAGCAATTGAACACCCGCCCCATTAGCCGCATCCTCACTACTTTCCGCGCCTAGCTGGATGTAATACTTGAAATCCGGGTCGAACAGATGACCCATGAAATAGAGGCGCGCCCGGCGAACCTGGAACGTGTCGGCACTTCCTTCAAAGCGCGACGCGCGCAGGTTGCCGAACACGCCGAGAAACTGCGGAAAATTCTTAAAGTCTCCCAACGTCCGCGACAGGGAGTTCTGCTCCCAGTGGGTATAGCGCAACTGCGTCATCGCCCGAAACTTCAGAAAAAACGCGTTGTCATTGAACGATATGTTCATCCCTTTCTCGTACCACACCTTGAAGTCCGGAGCGGCCGCTCGCGCGCGGGCTTGTGAGGCTTTTCCCACCTGATCGAATTCTTCCTGCGTAATCGTTCCCTGTTTGACCGCTCGTTCAAGCAATAGACGGAGCGCCGGGTCCTGGTCTTCAGCGAACACCCATTCTCCGTTTTTTTGTATCATTCGCCCGGTGTCCGCTGCCCAGACCTGTGGCCCGTCAAACCACCCCTGCAACCCTATCGCCCACACCAGAAGACAGCCAACTACATGGCGCCACCAAATTCTCCGATTCATGCCTGGCACCTCGCCTCTCCTCTCATTTGATTGCTTCCTCATAGGCCCATGCCGAGGACAACCCCCCGTTTCGCCATCAACAGCAGTAATCACCCACCGCCAGGCGGTGTGATTGTGTGAAGATATTCGCGAAACTGAACGGCTGCGGCGCCGTCAGCAGGGTCCTTCACCCAGAATTGTTGAGATTCGAAAAACACGTCGTACTTCGGTGGGGCAGGAGGCACTTCCGGATAGAAGGGGAGATAACCATGGGTTAATGATTGCGGTTGAAGATTCCGCACATAGTCGAGACTGATATGGAAAAATGGGTCGCGGACCGCAATCCACCCTGACGTGACAATCCGTTCGTAGGCTGGATTCAATCCCGGCTCATACAGCGCAAATGCGATCCGTTCATTCGGGTTAGCCATCCTCAGTCCTTCAACTATGTACGGCGCAAGTGCCTGGAATTCTTCGGCTCGAAACAGTCGTTCTGACGTGGCCGTCTTACCAAAGAGACGCAAGGGCCATGTGGACGGTTGTTCGCGAGCCGACAGTCCCTTGAGTACCTTCGCTATGTCGGCGGCTTGGAGTGAGATCGGATGGGAATAGCCCTCATCTTTTGCAACTTGCTCGATTCTGATCGCCAGGCCCTGATCTTCGTGAATAACCTGGATCGGAACGGGAAGTCGCGCGCAGCCGATGGCCAGCAGACAGAACAGCGCCAACCCGAGCCGGCTTCCGACGAAGCGGCCAGGGCCGCACTGTGGGTTTGCTGTCACATTCATGCAGAGTAACCTCCTTCCGACTTGCACATTGAATTTGGATCGAAATTATCGAGATATCGAGGGCGAGACGATCGGGGCTTTGGTCGACGCCGTCTCCACGAGCTGTGAGTCCTGCATAAGTTCGTAGCCTCTCGCTTTCAAGGCCTGCTCTCCTTGCGGGGTGCTCACGAATGCCAAGAATCTTTGCGCGACAGGATGATCCTGCTGACCGCGCTTCAGCGCGAATGCATTCACCGGCGAGAATGCACCAGGCGCAGACACCGCGTGAATCATGACCCCTTTTGCCGTCATTGCATCCTGCGCGAATACCAGACCGAAATGGGCCTTTCCACTCTGCACCAGCGCAAGAACCTCTCCAGCATGCTTGGCGAAGACCAGACGCTCGGACGGCTCTGCATTTAATCCGACAGATTTGAGCAAGGCATGGGCGTGACGGCCGCAGTCGAGTTTTTGAGGATCGGGAATCGCGATGACAATCCCCTGCTGCTTCATCCGCTTGACCAAGGCACCTGTCGAACCGAACAGAGCAGCATCCGAAGACGAGGCCACCACCGCGAGCGGGACAGAGATGGCCGGCGTCGTTGCTGACCGACGGGCAACATCCCGCGCCTCCATCCATTCGATGAGTGATGAGTCGTCCGATACCACCAACTGCACCGGAAGGTTTTTGATTGAACCCTTCAGCTCAGTCTCCGAATTGACCACGATCCGCACACGGTCTCCCGCATGCGATGCCTCGAAGGCCTGTGCGACAGCATCCACTGCGTCGACCACACTCGGAGTCACCGCGATCGTCAGTGTGCCTGCATGCACGGACGAAGCCGTCAACCAGACGCCTAGCATGACCTCAATGAAGATCCTCACGCTTCGGGGATCTCTGCCAATACGTCGTGTCATGACTGTCTCCTTAGTAGTATTGATGCGATAGCGAATTTCATGTCGCGATGAATTCTCCTCAATCGTTGCGCTGAAGATGTCTTGTATAATGTACATTAGTCATGTATACGCGCTCCTATGAGCAAAAAAATATCAGACGTCATTTTCACAATGTTTGCAGCTTGCCCGTGTCCCTCGTGTCATAACCTCCGAGCGCCTCGATCTCTCCCCTAAACTGGCGGCTGACGATGGTTTCCATGAAGATAGACAGGCTGGGATGATCCGTCATATATGCTGTTGGAATAACGAAATCGTACCGCGCTTCCTGAAGAGGGACAAAAGTGAGCCCAAGAACCCGCGCTGCCGACCGAACTCCAATTCCGACATCGGCTTGACCGTTCGCCACGAGCCGTGCGACCTCCAGATGGGAGCCAACAATTCGTTCGTACCCGGTGATCTGGTGCGGCAATATGCCGACTGCACGGATCTTCTGATCGAGCAAGTTTCTCGCCCCTGCCCTCTCTTCGCGATTGATGAACGTCACATCCTTTCGAGCAAGATCTTCGACCGTACGAATCCCTTTAGGATTTCCCTGACGTACAATCAATCCTTCCTCCCATGAAGCAAATGTAATGATGCGGTACTGATCTCCGCGCAAATGTTTTCGAAGATACGGAAGGTTGGATTCTCCAGTTTTCTCATCCACAATGTGCAGACCGGCGACGTGGACATCTCGGCGTTTCAGCGCATCCAGAGCAGCACCGCTTCCCATCGTCCACCCAGCTACTGTGGCAGTGTCTTTATACCGCCGCAGATACTCGCCGGCGAGAAAGACCGCTGGGTCACAGCCGGCAATGGAAATTTCCTGCTCGATAATACGACGATCCCTGAGAAGCCGCACCCGAGCCTGCTTTGGCAATTTGCCCCGAGTCCCGAGAGTCTCATGAGTGCCCAACAACAACCCATCTGCCGGAACCGTGTAGGTAAGCAGCTCTCCTAAAGCCGTGACCGGCCGAATCACATACCGGTCATCGATGCGGGCAACCTTGACTCGTACCGGCGTATGGAGACTCTCCGGTTTATGCTGTTCACCAATAAATTGTCCGGTGATGACCTCGCCTGTCGCCCGCAGACTGAACAGGTCTTCGACCCTGCAGCCGAGCGCGCCCGCCAGCCGCAACGAGACACCCGTCGTGGGAAGATATTGATTCCCTTCGATGGCGCACACGGCCTGGCGGGTGATCTGGGCCGATTTAGCCAGGTCTCCCTGAGACAGACCTTTCGCCACTCGGAGCGTCTTTAATTGATTGTCGATATTGCCGGCTGGTTCCGCCCGATGTCGTTCTCCCATGCGCCATTAAATACATTTATACTTGACACTTTGTCAAGTATAAAGTTACCAAAGAATGAGTTGGGCCGCGCTATGGCATGGACAAGAACGCTGCTGTGCCGGTTAGGAACCTAGGAGTTATGGGGACCGTCAGTTCGTGCTACGGAGGAGCTGGCTGCAACTCCGGACTATCGACTGCAGCCAGGATTGCGGGGTGGCCAGCGGAGTCGCGCCGACCGTCTTGTACGAATATACCTAAATGTGTTTGGAGCCCTCAGCGTGTCGGAATTCTCCTAACAAAGCGCTTTGGTAGCCGGCGTAGATCAAAGGCAGAGCAGCGGTTTTGTAAACCGGTCTGCAACAAAAGGCCCCTTGCAATCTTCAACGGTTACAGGGGGTTTCTTATTGTCTCATTGGGTGACGTAGGGTGGCTTGAGGTGAGCGAGAAACCATCGCGGGCACAAAGACGGGTACAGATTCCAGCAAGGATGAGCAATGCCACCATTTCCCAGTCGTGCTTTGCACATTTCTTAATGCAATCCGAGAATGCGCCTCCCTGCGAGGCTATCATGCCTTTCTTGATTCGTCCCCTCCCCCGCTATCGTCTGCACTACTCCGTCCCTACCACGCTGGACCATTCCAAAAACCCTCACACCCCGAATCACGCCGCCCTACTGTTCGTCGGTTCCTCCGCTGTCATACCCCTATCGCCTGTTGCAGCCTCTTCGTCTGCTTCTCCCCAGATCCGGCGCATCAATACATTCAGGACCGCACCCAAGCCCGCGAGAAGACTGAGTATCAACAACTCAGTCCCGAGACTGAAAATCCAAGTGTGACACAGCCATGCACCACACATGACCGCACCTCCTGAATTACTAAATTGTGTGGATGCCGGTGCCCGAGTTCACATCGCATCCTCAATCTGCCGATACGACACTGACGACGCAAGGTTTATTGAAGTGGATGAATCATCAACGCATGTCCATGATCGTCCACCTTTGCCACAATGCGATCTCCTTGGGTCAAGCTTCCGCTCAATTGCGTATTGTTGTCAATATGCAAGCGTACGACATCACCGTCATACTTCCTGACTAGATACTTATCGTGTTTAATCTGTAATACTTCGCCGTATGTTGTCCGGGAACCCTCCGTGATTTCTTCATCTCTCTCCGCGAGACCAGCTTGTCCATCCACATTCTGTTTACTCTTCAATTCTTTCAATTCTTCGGCAAAATTATTTATTGCCTGCGCACCATGGGGTAACCCCAGGCATAGCACGAAACCGCAAGACACAAAACCGACGATTGTGCGGCGAAGAGATGCCATCGCATCCTCCTTAGTACAGTTACATGGTGGCATAGTAGGGAGCGTGTTGTTCCGAACTTTCTTAGAGCAGTCATCCTTTCAGGCCCATCTTTTTCAGACCCATCTCCATGCACATGCCTAAGATTCCAATCATAATGAAGATGAAGATTGCCCCGTAAGCCAGTGCATCAATCAAGGCTAGGTTCACCATGACGGTCCTCCTTTTCGTATTGATAGGCAAGAACGCATCGAGCAATTGGAGAGTTGAGTCAGCAGCAAATCTCCTGCCACCTATTGAGGCGGCAGGCGCAGTCATGACTTTTCGCAAAACCGTCGGGACGTTAGAGTGAATCGCAGAAACGGGAGGAAAAGCAGGCATGATCTGTTAGGCGAACATGTTGTCCGGCGACGGACATTCTATCCTCGTATTGCTCGTACCCGTGATGTCGGAAAATATGCGCCGGAGAATATGGTCCTGGAAGGGCGCGAAGAACTAAGCGCGAGAAGCGAAGATAAGGCTTGCGGGCTGATCGCCAGGCGCCCGGCAGTCAGAAATATGGAACGCGCCGGCGGTATGCGATCATGAGCGAGTGAGACATCCAGGATGCGATGCGCCGACTCCTCGGGCACAATCTGGGCACAGTCCCCTCCCCGTCGGTTGACATCGCGTAAGTAAGTGGGTGATATTCCTCGCAGGCTGGCGTAGCTCAATGGCAGAGCAGCGGTTTTGTAAACCGCAGGTTGGAGGTTCAATTCCTCTCGCCAGCTCCATGATTCAGCGTTTTATGAGTTCTGAAAACCTAAAAAGTAACAGTTCCGGCACTCGCTCCTTCAATCCCAGAGACCTCTTGGGCAGCGCCAGGAAGTTGTCTTGACACATTTGGGAGACGTCACTTCCCTCCCCTGCTCCAGTGAATAACTCCGACCAATCTCCTTTACCACCAGCACCAACCATCCTTGACTAGTTCCTGGTTGACCTTAGTGCCATCCCGCAGGAACACATCTCCAAGGGTGCGCCCGTAGTTGTCCTGGCCGTCGGTCTGGAGGATGATCTCTCTCCCGAAGACTAACACTGACGCAGCCTGCTTGGCTCGGATGCCGAAGGCTTGGCCCTTTTCGGGGCAGTCGATACCGCTGAGGCGGACATGCTAAGGGTAATGATTGCGGAGGACTTCGATGGTATCGCCATCGAGGACGGAAACGACGGGGCCGGTAAAGCCGGCGATAGTCACAATGGGAAACCACAAAGACAGCAGGAAGTGTAGGAGGACTCCCTGCACGAGAATAGCACGCACGAATCGCTCGCACATGATCTTTTAAAAGGTTTGATGCGGCCCCTGGGGAATGTGAGAAGCGGTCTATCAGCACTATCCCATAGGAAGACGTGCTTGGGTGGGAACCTCGTGGGGCCGCGCCTTCACGCGATCCTGCTGTGGGGCCCTTGCGGCGCGTAGCGCGTCAGCACTGGATTGCCGGTCTAACGGGAGTCCCAGTGTGATGGTTGTTCCCCGACCGAAGATGCTGTCGACCTGACACCATCCGCCCAGCATCGTCATCCGTTCGCGAATATGCGCGAGGCCGAAATGCCCGTCTGCCCCCGTGCGTGTAGTAGCGGACGTATCGAACCCGTGTCCGTCGTCCTGCACCTCGATCACGAGGATCTTACTTGAATCCACGCTCATGGACACCTTCGCCTGGTCGATCATCGCGTGCCTCATCACATTGATCAGCAGCTCACGGATCGACTTGTAGAGCAGCACGGTCTGATCCGTTGGAAGCGCCGGAGATTCAGAGGGGAGGTGAAGCTCAACGATCAACCCTTGCTGTGACATGTGTCCGGCAAGCCATCGCACGGCCGCCGGTAATCCTGAATGATAGAGTTCCGGTGGACAGAGCTCGGCGATCAGCGTGCGCACGTATTGCTGTGAGAGCTTGAGGACCTCTGTGGTCTCCTGAATATATTGTTCTGATTTGCCAGGAGCCTGACTCATGGAGCGTTGCGCCAGGCTCAACTTGATCTGCGCGAGTACGAGCAGCTGCGCAAGATAGTCGTGCAGTTCGGAGGCCAGCTGGCGCCGCTCCTTGTCTTCGGTGACGGCCAATTCTGACACGAGGCCACAGAGGTCTGCGCCCAGCTCTGCGTTGGCTCGGCGCAATCGTTCTTCCTTGTCTTTGGTTTCCAGGATGCGCTCGGCCTGGCGTGCATACAAATCGACAAGACGGAAGTTTTCTTCAGAGTCGATCGAAGGCCGGCTGTGATACGTGGTGATAACGCCAAAGACGCTGTGATCGGTTCGGAAGAGTGGCATCGAGTGAGCGGACACGACGTCGGACGGCGCCAAGAGCGAAGCCAGGTGTGCACAGGCTGGGTCCGTGGCGATGTCTTCAATAACAACCCGCTCTTTTCGGTGAAACACCGCGCCACAATGGGACACATCGAGAGGTACCTGGTGGAAATGACGGGAGCACTCTTCCTGGTTAAACCCGACTTGGGTGGCGAGCGCTAAGGTACGGTGCTCCGGCTCATACAGCTGAATCACCCCCTTGTGGGTTCCGAGCAGGTCCAGCACGGCCGTGAGGACATTCTGCAGCATATGCTCGAACCCTTCTTCGTTGAGGAGTCGCCCACTGAGTTCGTGCAGATGCTCAAGTCGCTGTTGGGTGGCAACCGCCTCCAGTCGAGCCTTCTGAAGATGCGCGATCGCGTACGTCATCGTCGTGGCGACCAACCCAAAGAAGGCGAGGGAGCCGAGATCCGCTGGAGTGGTATGGAAGCTCTGGAATGGGGCAATCAAATAATAATCGATGAGGACAACGGACAGCAGGGTGGCGAACAGCGCAGGACGGACTCCCCCGTACCATGCGGTGACCATGATGGCGGCGAGAAACGTAATAAAGGGGGGCGTCGTGCTGATATAGGGCTGGATGACCCATATTGCTTGGAGCGCAAGAAAGACCGTCAGAATCGCGAGGGGATACGAGCGAATCCAACGGAGGTCCTTCAGGGGCATCGGAGATCCCGTGGAATGTGGTAGTTGATTGGGAGAGTCTAGTCTTTTCTCAAAGGGTTTTGCGAGAGGAAATTTACTGGGTGTAGCCAGTACCAGACAGTGGTCACAGGCACAGCGCAACTCAATCCAGAAATGGTGCACGGGTGGATCTAGAGAGGCATGGGGCCTCGCAGAGACGGACAGTTCACCCCCCGGCAGGGGCCAACCTCGTGCTCATGGTCTACGCACATGCGCATTGGTCGGCGCTCCTAAGCCCCGTACTCCTCGGGGTCGTCTGTCTTGTCGCGGTTGCCTTCGTGTGGAGCCGCATCTATCCTGGCCCCGCACACTATCCAGTCGCGCCGTGGGAGCCTTCGCCTCCTTCACCCACCTGGGGCGGTTGGGAACAACAACGATGACGCCATACCGAGAAGCGAAGTTCGATCGTTACACCGGCGCGATCCTGTTCGAGTTCCAACCGCCCGGCATGTCTACAGACGAGTTTTGCTTACGGCTTGATCAGTTCTTCCTGATGCTCCCACGTAAGTTTCAGCATGCGGTGGAGATTCGGAACCCAGATCTTCTCGGTGTGCCCTTCTCTCTCATGCTGTCACGGCATGGTGTCGCGCACGTCTACAATCACTGGTCCGGCATG
>OELA01000451.1_pt5 | contig 13165 bp, 12 predicted proteins | sample 1503161 | NCBI WGS metagenome assembly OELA01 (sample SAMEA104379559, study PRJEB20068) | metagenome | biome: 1000743; feature: 77; material: 1998 | place: USA | collected 2012 | depth 25 m
AGATCTCCCGGCGAGGGCAAAAATTCGGCGATGACTTGAAACCGTTTGTCCCAGGTCATGCGCCAGACTTTTCCCGTCGTGAAATCCGACACGTACATATTACCCCAACGGTCGAAATCCACCCCGCGGAGATTCTGAAAACGGCTGGAAAAGAATCCGTTGGAGAAAAGCTCCGTCACCACACCTTCCGGCGAGATCTCGGAGATCTTGCCTTTATCCCAGCTCACCGCAATGATCTGGCCGGACTTGGGATGGATGACCAGACCCGAGGGGCCGGCCAGAGCGGGGTCTGTGACGAGTACAGAAATCGTCTGGGCGGCCAAATCCACCCGGTAGATCGTGTTGGCTTTTTGATCGGAGCAATACAAGTGACCCTTGCCATCGGAGGTGACGTCGCTCAGGGAGGCCTGGGGCAGCATTGACGGTGAGGCTGTCGATGACCGAATGGTGAGTGCGAGGACTGGCTCACCGGTGGTGGTGTCAAAGCCCCGTAGGGTGTTGAGGTCGGCCACGTAGAGGACGTGTTCCACCACGGCCATGCCTTTGGGGGCGTGGAGGATGACATCTCCCTTCCCGCCCTGGATGAATTTGAGATTCAAGAGTTTTCCGTGAGGATCGAGTTTGGTGATAAATCCGTTGTTATCGGCAGTCTCCGCCTCACCGTTGACGCTCGAGATGAAATAGCCCTTCTCGATGGGATCATTCACGAAGCTATAGGGAGATTGGAGTTCCGTCACGGTAATTTGGGCGCCGAGTGGGCTGACGATCACAAGGGGTATGGTCCAGATCAGCCAGGCGGCTGGATGGCTGATGACGCGTATCAGAAGGGACATTACGGAGGAGGTGTTGTTCACAAGGTAGACGGCTCAGGTAGATAGCTGTTGATCGTGGTTGACGAATCCATCGTAGCTGTCAAGCGAAGAACCTGTCAAGAAACGGACGTGAAACGTGAAAGGTTGGGCGCGAAGCGAATGGAGAGAGCATGGATTGTTTCCACTTCTTTCTTGGGTCTCAGGAGGTACATTTCACGCATTCCGGTCGTTGACTTGATCAAAAATGCCCTGCTATGGTGCCTTGATTTTTTCCTAAGGCTCTCTCAACGGAGGAGGAATCCGTGGCGGCACGATTGATCGACGGCAAAGCATTGGCATTACAGGTACGCGAGAAACTCGCAACCGAATCGGCGGCGGTCTTGGCGAAGACCGGGATGAAGCCCGGCCTGGCAACAATCCTGGTCGGCGACGATCCCGCCTCGCATCTCTATGTGAAGAGCAAACAGAAAGCCTGCGATGCGGCGGGCATCTATATCGATGATCACAAATTGCCGGCGAGCACGACGCAAGCAGAGTTGTTGGCCTTGATTGAAAAGGAAAACGCCGACCCCAAGATCCACGGGATACTGGTTCAGTTGCCGCTCCCAAAGCATATCGACAGCAAAGTTGTGCTCGAAGCGGTGTCGCCGGACAAGGATGCAGACGGGTTTCACCCCTACAATTTCGGTCGGCTTGTCGAGGGGCATCCCGTGTTTGAAGCCTGCACGCCGAAGGGCGTCATTAAGATGATCGAATCCACCGGCGTGAGTATCGAAGGCAAGCGCGCCGTCGTATTGGGACGGAGTAACATCGTCGGCAAGCCGTTGGCGCTCATGTTGCTCCAGCGCAACGCCACGGTCACGATTTGTCACTCCAAGACGAAAGATTTGCCGGCGGTCTGTCGCGAAGCCGAGTTGCTGTTGGTCGCGATTGGGAAAGCCAAGTTTGTCACGGCCGACATGGTGCGTGAGGGGGCGGTCGTGATCGATGTCGGAACGAACCGGCTCCCCGACGGGAAGGTCGTCGGCGACGTTGATTTTGAACCGGTCAGTCACAAGGCCGGCTGGATCAGTCCTGTGCCGGGCGGTGTAGGGCCGATGACGATTGCGATGCTGCTGGACAACACAGTGGAGTCTGCGAAGAGAATGGCGAAGATGTTATAGAAGGATGAGGGCTCCCTTGCTGGTTGCCCGCGCACGATCAGAATGTGCTCGGTCAATGCGCGCAGTAGGGAGCCCCCAATCCTCCTACAACACAGGGTGAGGTGTAAGGGGGTACGGAAAGAAGATGAGCCGGGAACCGAGGCGATTACGAGAGGTGCTCGATCAGGGACGGTTTGCGGTCACGATTGAGTACAATCCCCCAAAGGGCACCAACATTTCAGGCGTGTTGGAGAATGCCAAGCAGTTGGTGGGGCGCGTGCACGGGGTCAACGTGACGGACAACACGGCCGCCGTCGTGCGGGCCGGGTCTCTTCCTGTCTGCAGACTCCTCTACGAACTCGGTCATGATCCGGTCATGCAGATGACCTGCCGTGATCGCAACCGGATTGCGATACAGTCGGATCTCATGGGCGCCTCCATGCTCGGCATCCAAAACATTCTCTGTCTCACCGGGGACTATCCGACCGTCGGAGATCACAAAGAGGCAAAGCCTGTCTATGATCTGGATTCCGTCCAAGTCATGCAGCTCGTGCAAGGACTCAACAACGGGCGAGATCTTGTGGGGAACAAGTTGGATGGTGCGACGCAGTTTACCATTGGGGCTGCAGTGACGCCGGAGGCCGATCCGCTGGGCCCCATGCTCGCGAAATTTGAAGTGAAAGTGAAAGCAGGCGCCCAGTTTTTTCAGACGCAGGCGATTTACCATCCGGAACAATTTGCGTCCTTTATGGAGGCGGTGCGTCCCTTCAAAGTGAAAGTGCTGGCTGGCATCCTTGTTCTCCGGAACGCCAAGATGGCGGAGTTTATGAATGCCAATATTCCCGGCGTGTCGGTCCCCCAGGAAATGATTGACGAACTCAGGGCTGTTGGCCCAGAGCGTGCAGAAGATGTGGGGGTGGACATCGCGGTGCGGACGATTAAGGCGGTGCGGTCGCACTGCGACGGGGTTCATATTATGGCGATCAAGGCCACGCACCGGCTGGCTGAGATCATCACCAAAGCGGAAGTGGGTTGATGACGATTCCCGAGTTTCAGCGGCACAAGCGCGACAAGAAGAAGCTCATCGTCGTCACGGCCTACGACGCGCTGTTCACACGCATTGTCGAACAGGCCGGGATTGAGACGATTCTTGTCGGGGACTCACTTGGTGTGGTCGTGCAGGGGAAGGCCAATACGCTTTCTGTGACGATGGACGACATGCTCTACCATACGAAGCTCGTAGCGGGGGCGGCCCAACGAGCCCTCGTGATCGCTGATATGCCCTTCATGTCCTATCAAGCCAGCCAGGAAGACGCACTTCGCAATGCGGGACAATTTCTGCAGGCTGGGGCTCAGGCAGTCAAGTTGGAAGGTGGCGCAGCTGCGACCGATCGAGTGGCTGCGATGACCAGCATCGGCATTCCGGTAATGGGACATCTCGGAATGACCCCACAGTCGGTTCATGTTTTAGGTGGATACAGGGTTCAAGGGAAAGGAAAGGGTCAGGCAGCCACGTTGCTGGACGATGCAAAGGCTCTTGAGGCAGCTGGGGCGTTTGCGCTGGTTCTTGAGGCCATTCCTGCGCAGCTGGCTAAGACCATCACCAAATCCGTGTCGATTCCCACCATCGGCATCGGCGCGGGTCCTTACTGCGACGGTCAGGTGCTGGTCCTCTATGATCTCCTCGGACTCTTCGATGATTTTGTGCCCAAGTTTGTGAGACCATACGCGCACCTCAAGGCGGATGCGCTTCAAGCGCTCCGACGGTACAAAGAAGAGGTTGAGCAGGGCAAGTTTCCGAGCGACTCCGAATCCTACCACTAGCAGGCTGACCCCAGCGAAAAGTTTGCAGATTGCAGTCTTCATCCGAAACTAGATCTTCGAAGCCTTAAGCGAAGAAGGGGTCTCACGCGCAAGGCGAATTTGATAGGGCGTAGAAGTTGAAGGGTGCGTGGAAATAGCCCTGCACGCTTCAGAAAGAGCGATGACGTCGATTCCCATATAAAGCCGGGGCAGATGTTGAAGACGTGAGAGCCCGCTACGTGCGAGTTTCTGCGCCGCCTGTTCGTTGCCGAGGAATCGCTTGAGATTAGCGGCGGCGACTTGGATGAGGGCTTGAAAGAAGTTTCCCTGCATACTGTGGTGCCCCACCGCGTGCCACAGTCCCTCGAAGACCTCGTGACATTCCCACCAATAGGCAAAGTTATAGAGGTCGATTCCATACAGATAGTCCTCCGAGCTTTGCCATCGCTCAGCAGAGAACTGTGTTGGTTTCGGCTCCGGCAGACCGTAGGAATGTCCGCTCGGATCATGGCGTGGATGTGGGGTCCTTCCAGGCACAAAGCGGTATAGGGGGAACGGACGGGTTGAGTACCGAGGCCAGTGTGGATCTGGCGGTTCCGGCTCAGTCACCGTTATGCTCAACGTGGTTACAGTCGACTTGAAATACTCTCCTGTCCTCCAACCGTATTGCAGTGAGTTGTCGCCCCCATACACACCCGCTGTCGATGGCCAATAGATTCTTCTCGCAATGGAGACCCAGAGATGCCCAGTGCCCGCAAATAATGGTGGTATCCCGTCGTTCGCGGTTCTCGATTCTAAACCATGGAACGAAGCCGGCAGGAATATGATCTGGTGGGCCGGAATACGATGATTCCATTATGCCGTCAGCCGTACAAGCCCGGAGCCTCGTGAGAACCTTGATGATTGTGGCAAGTCTGATCGGGCCGGTCAGGTTCGATGACCATTGCAGGTGTTTGCTGGGATAGAGTGCCTGGAGCACATGTTTGTAGTAGGGTCCCCGTAGTTCGGTTTCGACCTCACGGGCCAGCTCCCCAGCCTCACGTATGGACCACTGCGGCAGCAGTCCCGCATGTACCATAACGAACGAGGATTCGTGATAGAGGAGGCGTTGTTGGCGTAACCACCCGAGTAACTCGTCACGATCAGGGGCATCAAGGATTGGTTGCAGGGTGTCTTGCGCGCTTGGTGTTGCGATGTCTTCAGCTACGGCCAGCAAGAAGAGATCATGATTGCCAAGGACCACGACTGCCGATGTTCCGAGACTCTTTATGTACCGCAGGACCTTGAGCGAGTCCGGTCCGCGGTTCACAAGATCGCCGACGAACCAGACGCGGTCTGATACGGGGTCGAATTGAATCTGTTCAACGAGGCGTTGCAAGGCGTCGTCGCATCCCTGCACATCGCCGATTGCATAGGTGGCCATAAGTTGAGCGAGTAATTGGGCAGAGCGTAGCCTCCGCAGCTCCAGAAAACAAGGCACAGGAGTGAGGATGGCCGGAGGTGCCTGGGTTGTTGGCCTATGGCGGTTTTGGATCAAGCCGTGGCAGGCTTGCGAAGCGGCTTGGGTATGGATGCATCGGATTGGTGTTCGAGCGGAATGGTAAAGTGAAAAACACTGCCACGGCCTGGTTTGCTCTCAACGACGATGGATCCGCCCATCAGTTCGACAAGCTGCTGACTGATTGCGAGCCCCAGTCCCGTCCCTCCGTGTTTTCTTGTGTTCGATCCATCTGCCTGGATGAAGGGCAGGAAGATCCGTCCACAGGCCTCCTGTGCGATGCCGATCCCCGTGTCGAAGACGGAGAAGCGCACCCTGACGACATGGCCGTCTTCTCCCGCAACGTGGGCTAACGTGGCGGGAAGCTCTGAGTCAATTGGATTGTGTCTATCCGGTTCCTCCGCCACTTCTGCACGGATTCCTATCTCGCCGTGCTCGGTAAATTTGACGGCGTTGGCCAGCAGATTGATCAGGATCTGGCGCAATCGACCAGAGTCTCCGTGCAACCATGTCGGCACCTGTGCCTGGATCAGGCAAGATAGTTTCAGCTCCTTGATACACGCACGTGGTTGAAACAGGCCGACGACGTCTTGGAGCAGCCGGTTCACGTCGAAGTCGACTTTCTCCAGCTGCAGGTTGCCTGAGTCGAACTTTGAGAAATCCAGAATATTATTGATGATCAAGTGGAGCGCTTTGCCTGAGGTGCGAATGCTGTCCGCGTAGTCATGTTGTTCAGGTGTCAGGTGAGTATCCAGAAGTAATTCGGTCATGCCGAGGATGCCGTTCATGGGCGTCAGGATTTCGTGGCTTACGGTGGCAAGAAATTCCGACTTGAGACGTGTGCCTTCGAGTGCTGCATCGCGGGACTGGGCCAGGCCTATTTGGCTGGTCCGCAAATCTTGTAAGACCCGGCTCGACCGCACGATGTAACGGACGCGGTGCGTGAGCAGCAGTCCATTCAGCGGTTTGGTCAGGAAGTCGGTGGCGCCGGCGTCGTAGGCCTGTGTGATGGAGCCGTAATCGTCCAGACCGGTCATGATCAGAACAGGAACGTCCTCTCCCCTTGGAAGTTTTCGAAGCGCTGCACAGGCCGTAAACCCGTCCATTTCCGGCATCATGATATCGAGCAGCACGACGTCCGGGTTGAGCTGTTGAAACGCTGCCAGTCCTTCCCGCCCATTCTCAGCTTCTTCGACGCTCCATCCAACGTTTTCCAGCGCTGCGCGCGCCATAAGTCTGTTTACCGCATCATCATCCACAATCAGAGCGAGAGGGGGTTCTCGTTGATCAGATGCCATGGGGTGTTTCCTTGTTGAGTGTGGCTTGAAAGATAGAGCAGACGGCTTCGAAATCTCGTTCCAAGTGCCGAAAGTGGTCCGAGGCCCCCTCTACTCGATGGCTGCGACCCAGGGTCTCCAGTTCTTTGCAGCGGGCTGCCAGGGTCAAGGCGCCCAGAGCGGCGCTGCTGGATTTGAGGCGGTGTGCGATGCTGTGAAGTGTGGCCGGATCGTTCGATTCGACTGCGTGGCGTAATTGGTCGACTAGTAGCCGGGAATCCTCCAAGTATCTGGCCAGCAATTTTCCGAGCGGGTCGGGATGTCCTGGTCGCTTCAGCATCCGGATGGGTTCCCAGACTTTGTAATCGACCACGCTCATGGACTTGATCTGTTCCTCTTGAATTGTCGCTGCTGAAGATTTGTACAGGGCCTCAGCCGAAGCCGGTTTCATATATCTTTGTGACGATGACGCGTCAGTTCGACTGAGCCAATGATTCAAGATGTCCTTCATCTGAGCGTGGGAGAACGGTTTGGAGAGATAGTCATCCATCCCAGCCGCTAAACACTGGTCCCGGTCTCCCGCCATGGCGTTGGCCGTCAGGGCAATGATCGGGATGCGCGCGGCATGCGTCTGTTGCTCTCGCTCGCGAATGCGGGCCGTGGCCGTGAAGCCGTCCATGACGGGCATCTGGCAGTCCATGAAAATGACGTCATAGGCGCAGGTGGCGGAGACCTCCAGGGCTTGCTGGCCGGTTTCTACGCTGTCTACGTGGCAGCCGAGCAATTCGAGCAGCCCCGTCGCGACCTCGCGGTTGACCGGATTGTCTTCGACCAGGAGTACGCGGCCCCTGAGCACCGGAGATGTGAGGAGCTGCGGCCCGTCCGCGAACGGCGTCGCGACGGTCCCCTGTCGATAGCGTTGAAGACAGTCCCGCAATGTCGATTGTCGGATCGGTTTCTGCAGCCAGGCGACGAAGTCGAGGGGTTCGGTCGTCTTATCGTGTGTGTGGGTTTCCCTAGAACTGAGGGCCAGGAGGTCGATGCGGCGGAGGGCGGGAGTGGTCTTAATAGCGCGAGCGAGCATGAGGCCGTCCATGTCGGGCATGTTCAGGTCGAGAATGGCCAGGTCGATGGGGGTGGGGGTGTCCGCGTCCTGCTTCAAGCGTGCCAAGGCGGCAGCGCTGCTATCTGCACAGACAGTCTCGGCTCCCCAGGATGTGAGAAGCGCATTCACCACAAAAAGATTCGTCGGATTGTCATCCACGATGAGGACCCGCAGGCCGCGTAGGAACTGATTGTGTGCGGGCTGGATGCCGTGTCGTTGCGCGACACATCCGAGCTGTATGGTGAACCAGAAGGTGGAGCCCTGTTCTGGCGCACTGGCGAGGCCGACCTGTCCCCCCATGAGTTGCGCGAGTTGCTTCACGATCGCCAACCCGAGTCCCGTGCCGCCGAATCGCCGGGTGGTGGACCCGTCGGCTTGGGAAAATGGGGTGAATAGGCCCGCCTGCGCCTGGGGGTGGATGCCGATGCCGGTGTCGGTGATGGCGCATTTCAACGTCAGCTTCCGGGCGTCCTGCGCCAGGAGGTGGAGCCACACAGTCACCTCGCCGCGTTGCGTGAATTTCACGGCATTGCCGACCAGGTTCAGGAGCATCTGGCGGAGCCGGGCCGGGTCACCGATGGCGAGGTCAGGAATCTCTGCAGGGAGAAAACAGGTCAAGGCCAACCCTTTTTTCTCGGCAGTATCGGCAAACAGATCGACCGCATCTTCAATCGTCTCGCGGAGATTGAACTCGATCTGTTCGATCTCCAGTTTGCCGGCCTCAACCTTCGAGAAATCTAAAATGCTGTTGATGGTGTTGAGCAGGGCGGTGCCGGATCGGTGCACGCTGTCGGCCAGGTGCCGTTGCTTGTTGGTCAATGAGGTATTGAGCAACAGTTCAGCCATGCCGAGGACCCCATTCATGGGCGTGCGGATTTCGTGGCTCATGTTGGCGAGAAACTGCGATTTGGCCACGTTGGCCGCTTCGGCGGCCTCCTTGGCCTTGCGGAGGGCCTCTTCACCCTGCTTTCGTTCGGTAATGTCTTCGGAAATGCCCAAGAGGTATTCAGGTTGTCCCTGTGCATTGAAGATGGGAATCTTGCGGGTATGGAGTATACGGGTGCCACGGTGAGCTGTGGCGATGGGTTCTTCCGGGATGTCTTGTAGGCATTGTGACTTGATGACGTCACGGTCTTTCTGTGTGAGGAAGGCGGCTTCACTCTGAGGGAAAACGTCGTGATCCGACTTCCCGAGGACAGTATCTCGTGAGAGCCCGGTCAAGTCTTCCGCTGCTTTGTTCCATCGTACGAACCTGAGGTCGTCTGTGTTTTTAACGAACACCATGATGGGCAGATTCTCGATCACGGAATTGAGGAAGTTCTTCGAATGCTCATTCTCAAGCTCTGCCTTGCGCCGATTCGCGGCTTCGAGTACCAGAGAAATGGTATTGGCGACCGACATGGCAAATTGTTTTTCTTCCAGCATCCACTGCCGAGATGGGCCGATATGTTCATGCCAAATGACGCCGGCCAACTTGCCTTCCAACCAAATGGGGGTGTCCAAAACGGAGGTGATTCCAAACGGGACGAAGTAACTGTCCGCAAATTCGGAGGTTCTAGCATCAGTCTGGGCCTGATCCGCAGCGATAACATCTCCTGTTGTGAGTTTCGAAAAATATCGCGGGAAGGCGGTTACGGGAAGCTCGATTCCGCTCGAATGACGATGGGTCTGCTGTTGGTAGAGATCGACGCAGCGAATGGTGGTGTGCGACTCGGTAAAAAACCAGATGCTGGCTCGATCGACCATGAGGCTTTGTGCGGCCACTTGCGATATGATTCGGAAGGCTTCGGCGCGTTGTCCTCGGTAGATATCCGCGTTGGTAGCCAACTCGAGAAGCCCTGCTTGCACACGCCGGAGCAGGGAGGTCTTCTCAGCTTGCTGAGCCTCCGCCTGTTTCTTGTCCGTGATATCCCGAAAAATCAGTACGGCGCCGTCGATTATGCCCTCGTGTGAGACCGGCGTGACGGTCAGGGAGATGGGAATCGATTGACTGTTTTTTCTTAAGAGGACGCTATTGTCGGTTCGATAGTACATTCCTAATGTGAGTGGCGGAATTGATGCATTGATGATCAGGTACTCGTTGTTAAACTTTTCGAGCTTGGGGGAATCCGGTTGGTATATCGGCTGGCCCTTCAGTTGAGCGAGTGGAGCATCAAAGAGGGCTTCGGCCTGTGGATTCATGATGAGGATCTTCCAACCCTCATCGACGACACACAGGCCGTCTCCGAGTGAGTGCAGGACTGCTTCGAGCTTGTTCCGTTCCTTCGCTAACCCTGTCTCGCTGGAGCAACGAAGTTCTTCGTACAGCCCTTGCATTTCCCGCGACGTCACATCGAGCGATTGTTCCAGCAGCGTCCGGCCTTGGTCTCCTTCGGTATAGCTCTGACTGATTCGCTCAAGTGCCGTTCGCCAGACAGCCGTGTCTGTTGGACAGCGCTCGGGATTGAGATCCAGGCGTTTAAGTTGTCGCTGCAGGAGTGGGTGCATCGTCAGTCTCAGGCGGCCTCAGAGATAGTGGTCAACGTCATCGTCTGATTATGAAGATCGCAGTACCCCGTGGCGTAAGGGGAGATCTCGCCATATGAATAGAATCCGATCTGTTGTGCGCCTTTAGGCAATACATCGAATGTCGCTTCGATTTCCTCTTCGGTACGTTGGCCGAGGACCATTCGGCGTCCGACGCAACTGATGGCGATGGAGAGTGTGGGGGAAGAGTCTATGCTGATTGGTGCTGCCAAGGTGGCTGCATCCGATGCGCCCTGAATCAAGCGATCGAAATTTGCGCGCATGAATTGGGCATAGGCTCCCTCCGGCATATCTCCTGCGAAGGTGAGGGATTGGGCCGTGTGGTCAATAGCGAGGATGGTACGTACAAGGCGTTTGGCATTCTCCTGTGTCTGCCGGATGGATAAGGGGAAATGCAGTGCCGTGCCAGGAAGCCCACTTGCGAGCTCACCGAGGTAGTCTTTGTAGAGCTGGAGGGCCGGCTTGTGATTGAGCTCATACAAGACGTTCCCTTGTGAGCGTGTGATCAGCCGCTCTGGCCCAAAGAGGTCCCATCCGCCTTTGGACCCGTGGGTGAGACGGACGGCGGTTCCATACAATCCAACTGCTGTCACGTAACCCCCGGCGGGAAGACCGTCTTTGAGGACCCAGGTTCGTTTGAATCGTTCACCGTCACCGGCGAGGCCCCCGGTTACCACAACGTTCGTTGGAAGTACGGTGTTGAGTCCACGGATGAGCTCACTCCCATTCACTCCCAGCCCATCTGAGAGGACCAGAACTCCTCGTAGCCCTGGGGCGATGAGTTGGTTTGCAAGGGATTGCGCGGCTTCGAACGATTTCCCAGGATCTGCAATCGGTGCCGAGATTGTGCGAACTGTTGTATGGTCGAATTGGAGGAGAGCAACGACCAATGTGTCGTCTTGGACATGCGTCCCAAAAATTTCCCCAGAACTGGAGCACCCGATAGCCGCAGCTCCCGGGTATGCAGCCAGGACCGATTGAACGGGAGCTGGTGCATCAAGCAAATGAGACGGTCCGAACATGATGACCAGCGTCCGGTCCGGCTGTTTGAGCGGGATGCTTGGTAGGGTAGCCTGCTTGGTGTCCGAATACGAGAAGGTCGAAAGTTTCATGCTGCCTCCTTAGCGAAGGCGGCTGTGGCGTAATCTAGTGTCCATGGAATTATGGGAAGGTCACCATAAGGCCACTTGCCGCTTATTGTGATTGGCACGCACACGAACATAGGCCGATCCCGAGGAGGGTGGCCGGGTTTATCTCTGTATCTCATTATCGGATAGATGCTGTTGGTTCTTGATAGATTGGACCACACCGGCTACTGGGGGATATTGATGAGAGGTACGATCGATGAAGCAGGGGGGTCTGTAAGATAAATGGAGTTAGAGATTGCCAGATTTGAGCGAGACAAGACCAGGCTGTTACACAAGGATGCGGGAAAGGGGGGAGAAGTTACCTGGGATATTTGGCTTCGATTACACTGCGTAGTCCTCCACGAGCAGCAAATTCTCCTGTGACTTTAGCGTGCACAGGTCGGCAGACTTTCACGACGTCGCATAGGATACGGTTGACCGCGTTTTCATAAAAGATGCCGAGATTCCTGTACGCATGGAGATACATTTTCAAGGACTTCAGCTCCAGGCACTCCTTGTCAGGCATGTATTGCAGCGTGATGGTGCCGAAATCCGGCAGGCCGGTCTTTGGGCAGATTGCGGTATATTCAGGGATCTCGATGGTGATTTCGTACCCCTTGTATTGGTTTGGAAATGTCTCAATGCCCGGCAAGGGAGCGGTAATACCACTCTGTGCGTGCCGCGCGTTATACCCCAGCTTCGTGGTCCGCTGTTTTTTTGTTGACCCCTCACCCTTCACTCCTCACCCCTCACGTCTTCTAGACTCGTTTCATCCACTCCACTTGGCCGATTTTTTCCAATTGAATGTAAAGGGTCACCCAGGGGCACGTCATCTCCGGGTAAACCTCACACAAGCCCCCTTTTCGCACGCCTCCGCAAGGGCCATGGCTCATGAACTTCGGGCATTCGGCTTTGAGCGAACTGTCGGGAATCGGGGGACGCTTATGGATCCCACCGGCGTGCTGAGCGCCTTCGTCTTCCCCAGGGATGATCACGCATTTTGACATAGGAGTCTAGTCTAGACATGTTTGACGGAATCGGCAATCTCTCTTTGCAATGCCATGAAGCTAGCGTGATGTGGCAGATGCGAAAACATCATGAAAATGCAAATTGTTAGGGCGAATGGCCTATGAGTCTCCAGAGCGCTAGGTCTTCTTTCTGGCATGGTGGGCCTTCTGAGAAGTTGCGTTGATTATCAAGAATTTATAGTATGTTTCTGTTACTATGCGGGTGGAGAGGGTATCGACGTTTCTCATTGACAGTCTTTTTTGGGCTTTGCTACCATGGGTCCTCGTGTGAGCGGTTATGAGCGGATGAACCCCATCCATTCAACCTCGAATTCCTGCGGGCCTGCTGCACCTAATTGTGTTTTTCCGTTAGGAAACATCATTCTGTTATAACGAGAGAGGGAGGTGTTCCAATGAGTCTTGACTATGTAAAGTTTTCTGGTGGATTTGAGAAGTTCATGCCCAAAGAATATCGGGACATGGTTGAGCATGGTCCGTTCGGAAAGAAAATTTCGGTTTCCCAAATGGGAAGCTTTAAGGAAATTCTCGAAGAGCACCCCATGTGTGCCGGTTGTGCGATGACTCTGTTCATCCGACTGGCGATCATTGCGTTCCCCAACCCAGAAGACACGATCACCGTTGGAACGGCAGGCTGTGGGCGGTTGGCGATTTCACAGGCTGCGATCCCGTTTGTGTACGGTAACTATGGCGATCAGAATGGTGTCGCAAGCGGATTGTCCCGCGGGCTGCGGCTGCGGTTCGGTGACAAGCCGAAGGATGTGGTGGTCATGGCGGGAGACGGTGGAACGGCAGATATCGGATTTCAGCAAGTACTCCACTCCTGGTTCCGAAAGGAACGATTCACCAC
>OELA01000567.1_pt1 | contig 13101 bp, 7 predicted proteins | sample 1503161 | NCBI WGS metagenome assembly OELA01 (sample SAMEA104379559, study PRJEB20068) | metagenome | biome: 1000743; feature: 77; material: 1998 | place: USA | collected 2012 | depth 25 m
TCTGCGGTGTGCTCTCGGCTTTTGGACTCAATATCGAGGAGGGCCAGGTCTATACCTTTGTAGAAGCCTTACCCTCTCCACCGCCGCGCCGGGAGGCTCCCTCGGCGACCCATCGGCCTAAGGGCCGGCCAGGCCTGAGCCGCAAGAAAATCGTCGATGTCTTCCTTGTCCACCCCATAGAGCACACAGGCTTTCCCCCATCACAACACCAGGCCCTCCAACAGACGGTCACCGAGATCATTCAGCTGCTGGACGCTGGCAGATTCGACGAGGCGCGCCAATACGTCAACCGCCGGCTCGTCGAACGATTGGACAAACACCGAAGCGCCTTCACCGGCCTGCTCCATATGGTGCAGATCACCTTCGACAATAGCCAATCACCGACCGACACGATCATGGACATCCAATCGGATGATACCCCGGCCTTCCTCTATGCGCTGGCAAATGCGCTGGCCATGCGCAACATCTATATCACCAAGGCCCGGATCGAATGCGACGGCGTCAAACTGCGTGATCGTTTCTATGTCAGGAATCGCGATGGCCAGAAGCTGCTCAATCCCGCCGATCAGCAGCAGCTGCGCCTGACCGCTGTGCTCATCAAACAGTTTACACATGCCTTAACCTGGGCCTCCGACCCGGCCAAGGCGCTGGCATCCTTCGACCACTTTCTCGATCTCATCGTCGCGGAAACCGGCAAGAAAGGCAAAAACAAAGCACTCGACTTCATCAGCGACAAGAAAACCTTTCCCCTCCTCGCGCGGCTCCTCGGAGCCAGCGACTTCTTGTGGGAAGACTTTCTGCGCCGCCAGCATAACAATCTCCTTCCACTACTCACCCAATACCGGGATGCGCCCCTCATCAAACCGCAAGCGACCCTCCGGAAGGAGCTCGACCGTGCAGTCGCTCGCGCCAAAACAGACGAAGCGCGAAAGGAAGCCTTGAATCGGTTTAAAGATAACGAGCTGTTCCGAATCGACATGAAACATATCGTCGATGCGTCGCCCAGCTTGACCGATTTTTCCCTGGCCCTCACGCAACTGGCCGAGGTCATCATGGCCCGCAGCGTCGTCGATTGCCAGACGAAGCTGGGCCGGCTCTATGGCCGCCCGCTCCTTCGAAACCGGAAGCCCTGCCCCTTTGCGGTACTGGGCTTGGGCAAATTCGGCGGACGGGAACTCGGCTATGCGTCGGACATCGAACTCTTGTTCGTCTATGGTGGGGAAGGGTCCACGAACGGCAAGACGAAGCTGGAGAACTCGGAATATTTCGAGCGGCTCGTTCAAGAACTGCTTCAGTGGATCGAAGCGAAACAGGAAGGCATCTTTCATCTCGACGTACGACTGCGTCCGCACGGAGGCAAGAGTTCGCTGGCCAATGTATTTGAGGCAGGCCGTGACTACTGTAGTCCCACCGGATACGCCGCGCCATTCGAACGGCAAGCCCTCATCAAACTCCGCCATATCGTCGGCGATGTGTCATTGGGCCGACAGATGGAAACGCACCGGGACTCCTTCGTCTACGGAACAGATCCCTGGGATATTCCCGGGGCAGTGGAGCTCCGGAGACAACAGCTGAGACAAATGGTCAAGCCGGGCCAGGTGAATCTCAAGTATAGCGCGGGAGGACTCATCGACATCGAGTATGCTGTGCAGTACCTGCAAGTGATACATGGTCACGACCACCCAAGCCTGCGTACGCCGAATACACTGCAGGCGCTCGCCGCACTGGTCAAAGAGGGCTTGGTCTCGCGTACCGACGGAGAGATGCTTCGAAAAGCCTACATCTTCACCCGTATCCTGATTGACGGCTTACGTATGGTCAGGGGAAACGCGAAGGATCTTGTCCTCCCGCCGCCGGATTCGGAAGAGTTTATCAGTCTGGCCCGCCGCGTCGGCTACACGACGGACGATTGGCGGGCTTGCGCGCGCCATTTACAGGCAGATATCGCGCACCACATGCAGGCAACAAGTGAATTCTTCACACAACACTTCGGCATCCTCTAGCAGATTTCGAAAAGCCGTCACAACAAAAGAGCGTCCGTCTCCCAGTCGCGAGAGACGGACGCTCTTGTCTTTCTGTGCTTTCTATCGAGTGCCTTATCGATATGTGATTCTTGCGTGAACCAACATATCACATGGCCGGCTGGTTGCCCTAGACATCGTAATACAAGACATACTCGTATGGATGCGGCCGTAACCGCATGGCATCGACTTCCCTGGTGCGCTTATAGCGTATCCAGGCCTCGATCAGGTCCTTACTGAAGACTCCGCCCTTAAGCAGAAACTGATGGTCCTGCTCGAGGTTGCGCAATGCTTCGTCAAGGCTGCCCGGCAGGGTACGGATTTTTGCCGCCTCTTCCGGCTCGAGATCGTACAGATCCTTTTCAGCCGGTTCACCAGGATTGATCTTGTTCTCGATCCCGTCCAACCCTGCCATAAGCATTGCGGGAAAGGCGAGATAGGGATTCGCGGTCGGGTCAGGAAAGCGCACCTCGATCCGCTTGGCTTTGGGGCTCGGTGAATACATGGGAATCCTGACGCCCGCCGATCGATTCCGGCTGGAATAGGCCAGCAGGACCGGCGCTTCGAATCCGGGGGTCAGCCGCTTGTAGGAGTTCGTCGTCGGATTGGTAAAGGCGGCCAGGGCCGGCGCGTGCTTCAGGATGCCGCCAATATAATAGAGACAGAGTTGCGAAATGCCGGCATACTCCTTCCCGGCAAACAGGGGCTTCCCATCCTTCCAGATGCTCTGGTGCGTATGCATGCCTGTGCCGTTGTCGCCAAAGATCGGCTTGGGCATGAAGGTCACGGTTTTCCCATGTCGGCGGGCGACGTTCTTGACGATGTACTTGTACATCATCAGCTTGTCTGCCGTCTTCACCAGCGAGTCGAAGCGCATGTCAATTTCTGCCTGACCAGCCGTCGCCGTCTCGTGATGGTGTTTCTCAATGTAGATACCGGCCTTCTGCATCTCTAGGACCATCTCGCTACGGATATCCTGTTGTGTATCGGTTGGCGGGACCGGGAAATAGCCTTCCTTGTGACGGATCTTTCCGCCCAAATTGTGGCCTTCCTGTCCGATATTCCAGGCGCCTTCTTCGGAATCGATGAAGTAAAAGCCGCTATGGCCCGTCTGATCGTACCGGACCTGATCGAAAATGAAGAACTCCGCCTCCGGTCCCCAGTAGGAGATATCGCCGATCTTCGTGCTCTGGAGATACTTCTCCGCCTTTTGCGCCACGAACCGCGGATCACGATCATAGGGCTCGCGCGTGATAGGGTCGAAGATGTTGCCGACGATGCTCAGCGTCGGAACCGCACAGAACGGATCGAGACAGGCCGTGGTCGGATCGGGAACCATCAACAGGTCGCTGTCGTTGATCGCCTTCCAGCCCCTGATCGACGAACCGTCCAACCCCGAACCGTCCTTAAAGAGCCCTTCACTCAGCTCTTCCACAGGGATCGAGAAGTGCTGCCAGGTGCCGAGCAGATCGACAAACTTCAAGTCCACAACCCGGACTTTGTTCTTCTTCGCAAACTCCGATACCTCGCGGGGATTCATTCCAACCAATCCTCCTTGTCATGCTCGATATATTATGATGGGGACCCTGTCGCGACGCGTTCCGATGCGCCAACCTGTCGGTCCATGAACCGATCGATGTCTTCCTTGACGGTCGAACGGATGGTCTCAAGACGAGCGGGGTCTTCGATCTTGGTCCCTTGCCGATCCGTCACATAGAACACGTCGGCCACCTGGTGTCGGCCGCCGGTGCGCAAGGACTGATGTATGTCGTCATCCAGTCTGGTCGAAATCCTGGCCGCTTCGACCGACAGACCGAGCTGAAAGATACTGTGGGTGATGGCATACAACAGTCCTTGCGTATCATCGGCAAACACATCGATGATCGTGGACCGGTCACAAGTCTCGTTATCGATCTGGACCTCAGTCGCCTCGCGAGTGGCAGGCAGCTGGCGAACGGAGGATAGACGGGTATGTCGGTTCATCAACCGCTCGACAGACTCCTCACCTTTCAGCACCTGGATAATCGTCTCGCTTATTTCATCCCCTCGTTCGGCCGGAGGAGCACCCGCAAAATCCGGATCGGTTGCCTGGAAGGTGTTCACCACGACTCCGTCTTCTCGGGTGGTGATCTGCGCGTCCTGAATCTGAAGCCCTTGGGAAGCCATGACACCGGCAATTTTCGACACGATACCGGGGGTGAGGTTGTCATGGGTGATCACGGTGTATTCGCAGATACCCAGTGCCTCGTTAAAACTTTCCTCGACCAACGCTTCCCCTGTTTTCAGCCTTCTGACTGCCCCCAGATGGGCTGCTATCCGCTTCGGAGCTGTTCCATACAGATATCGTAAGGGAAATTGTTTCAGTTGGGATTCAATCCAGTCGACCCCCACGACCGCAGGATCCGTGAACTCGCGCGCCACATCGCCGACCAGTTGCTTAAATCGCTCCGGGCCTGCCATTTCATCCCGCTCACCCGACACCACCGGCAAGGTGCGCAGATAGAGTTCGACGAGCAAGGATTCTTTCCACTTGGTCAAGACCCCCGGTCCTACCGCCGCAATATCGGCTGCGGTCAGCACCAACATCTTACGAAGGATGTCCGGCGTCCCCACCCCCTTGGCGAATGGTACAAGAACCTTCTCGTCGTACGGATCGCGCCGAAAGGCCGTGTTCGACATGAGCAGATGCTGATGCACGAGAAAGACCAGCGTACGGGTTTCCTGCTCGTCACATCCTAGTCGTTCCGCTGTCTCTTCCGCGATCACCTTGCCCACTTCACAGTGATCTTCCTTCCGTCCCTTTCCCAGATCGTGCAATAGGATCGCCAGATGCAACAAGTCCTTCCGCTTCATCTCCTGACAGACCTTTCCTATTACGCCAGGCTCATGGGCAAACGCCTCCGCCTTCCCTACCGCCAGCAACGAATGCTCGTCCACCGTGTACTTGTGATACTGGTTGAATTGCATGAGGCCTCGGAGCGGCGCAAAAATCGGAATGATCTTCTCCAGCAGATGCACGCGATGCATCGCTTCAAGCGTACTGGCAACCCCTCCCGGTCCGGCGAGGATCTTCAGAAACACATGGCTGACCTCAGGGGTCCGGAAGGCGTCACTCGACACACTGTCCATGTGACTATGGATTTCGTCCAATAGGTCGGTATCAATCTTGAGGCTGTGCGACCTGGAAAGCTCGAACAGTTGGACGAGCAGGTCAGGACTATCCAGAACCCGGGCCCGCAGCTCGGAAGGAACAGTCAGCTGCTGGCCGGTCACCAGAAAACAGCCGTCCACCATGGCGGACGGTTCGGCGCAAATCGATCGCTGGTCCGCAGTCTGGACCAGGCAACGGTCCACAAACCGGAGTAGGGCTTCGTGCAGTCCCATCGTATGCCGGTAGTACTGCTGCATGAAGAGCTCCACTCCCAGGAGGTTGGGCTGATCGTGGAATCCATACAGGGAGGCCAGCCGGACCTGTTCGTCGAACGACAGGATTTCCTCCGCCCTCCCGGCTTCAAAATGCAGAAACGCCCGAACACGCCATATGAAATCACGAGCCTCCGTCAACGAGAGGCAATCCTGTCTGGAGAGGAACCCGCGATCCGCCAGATCTAGTAGTGTCGAGGTCTGGAACCGGGCCATACCGGCCCACCGAAGCAGATGGAAATCCCGCAACCCGCCTTTGCTTTTCTTGACGTTGGGCTCCAGAAGATACACCGTCTGTCCAAACTTCACATATTCACGGTTGCGCTCCGCGACTTTTTGTTCAATAAACTTTCCCACCTCATTTCCGACCACTTCCTGCGCATATCGGCGATTGAACTCTTGGAACAGGTACGGACTTCCGGTCAAAAATCTGGCGGACATCATGGAGGTACGAATCGTGAGGTCCTTCCCCGCCAGATCGATGCAATCGTGAATCGTCCGCATACTGTGCCCGACCTGGAATCCTAGATCCCACAGATGGTGCAGCACCTCCTTGAAGAGGGCCGGTGCCGATTCGCCTGCCTCTTCGCGAAAGAGAAACATGACGTCGATATCCGAATAGGGAGCCAGCTCCCGGAATCCATAGCCACCCAAGGCCACCAGGCAACAGTGTCGGTCCCCCGCGACCTGTGCCTCCTCCCCGGACTTCCGCATGGCCTTCTTGTACCGGGCAATGATCAGCCTGTCCACGAACTCGGTCAGGGCCGTCATGACATCAGCCCCCGAGGCCCCGTCCAGCAACCGCTGCCGGAGCGCCGATCGGTACTCGGCCAGGGCGGAGACCGGCTCGAACTCTGCCTTGCGTAAGAGTTCGGCCGGTGACCCACTGATAGCCGGCATTGTCACAGTGCGCTTTCCCCCGTTTCGCCGGTCCTGATCCGCAGCACGGATTCGAGATCCGACACGAAAATCTTCCCATCCCCGACACTGCCGGTCTTCGCGGCGCGAGAAATGGTTTCGAGCACGCGCTGCACCATATTGTCCGCAACATACAATTCGATCTTCACCTTCGGCACAAAGTCGGTCGTATACTCGGCGCCCCGGTAGGTTTCGTGAGTCCCCTTCTGGCGTCCGAATCCTTTGACCTCCGACACCGTCATCCCCTGCACCCCGATTTCCACCAACGCATCCTTGATGTCATCCAACTTGAACGGCTTCACGATGGCTTCGATCATCTTCATAGTGCTGCCTCCCTCTCAGGCTCACCCGGCGACGCGGATCGTCCGCGTCGCCGGGACTGCCGGCACAGTGGTTTCGTCGATTGTATCATGGTCCATCTACTAAACGTGATAGGCTTTCTCACCGTGCTGGCTCACATCCAAGCCTTCTTGTTCTTCATCTCCCGTCACACGAATGCCGATGATCACATCGATGATCTTGAGAATGATCCAGGTGCCGATCGCCGTATAGGCCCCCACTGCGAGCACCATCGTGATCTGAGCGCCCATGAGTCCGAAGCCTCCGCCATAGAACAGCCCATCGGCCGCGGCACCCATTGCCTTTGAATTAAACAACCCTCCCAGGATGCAGCCGGTTGCTCCACCAACACCGTGAACCCCCACAACATCGAGCGCATCATCATAACCCGCGGCGCTCTTTATGAAGACCACGCAGATATAACAGATAATCCCGGCCACGAGACCCACGATAAATGCCGGGAACAGGGAGACATAGCCGGCTACAGGAGTAATGGTTGCCAGTCCGGCAATGGTTCCGGTAGCCACACCGAGCGCGGTGGGCTTCCCGCGATGCGCCCATTCGATCAGCATCCACACCACCGTCGCAGTAGAGGCTGCGATATGGGTCGCCACAAAGGCGCCCACCGCCTGCGCATTCGCCCCCAACGAGCTGCCTGCGTTGAACCCGAACCAGCCGAACCAGAGTAGACCAGCCCCCAGTACCGTGAGGGGAAGGTTATGAGGAGGCATCGGGGTGTTCGGATAGCCATTTCGTTTTCCCAGCATGATGCAGGCCACCAGCGCAGCCATTCCGCACGTGACGTGCACCACCGTACCTCCGGCGAAATCTGCGGCGCCCATTGCCCCCAACCATCCGCCGCCCCAGACCCAATGGGCCACAGGATAGTATACGACCACGGACCAGATACCGAGAAACCACAGCATTGAGGAAAATCTGATACGTTCCGCAAGGGCGCCTGTGATCAGGGCCGGAGTAATAGCGGCGAACATGAGTTGGAACACCATGAAGAGTTCGTGAGGAATGGTGGGACCGTAGGTCGGATGGGGAGTGACACCTACCCCTCTCAACATGAACCAATCGAGATTTCCAATCACTCCTCCCACGTCGGGGCCGAAGGACATGCTATACCCGAATACCACCCAAGCCATACTGCCCAGGCAGAGACAGATAAAGCTATGCAAGAGCGTACTCAGGATGTTTTTTTGCCTGGTGAGTCCTCCATAGAAGAGGGCCAACCCGGGAAGCGTCATCAACATCACCAACGCCGAGGAGGCAAGGATCCATGCCGTGTCCCCCGGATCCGCCTTCAACTCAGCTGGGGCGGCCGGCGCCTCGGGAGCCTGCGCAACCACATCTTGTACGTAGAGAGCCGTCCATCCTGCCACCATGACTAGGCAGATCAGAAGGACCGGCAGAATCTTTTTCATATTACCCATAGCCGATAGCATATTTGCATCCTTTCATCCCCTGGTCAGGACGAGGTTGTCAGTACGTCGATATGTTGGTCGAAATGGTCTGAGCGGCCCCCGATGGTTGTCTCACGCGACCCCTTCGCCCCGATTTGGGACAGGCGTCTCCATCGAAGCATACGGTGCTCCGTCTTGCGCTATCTCGAACCTGTCGAAGGATCGGCCTACCCGAGTGGATTAATGAACCAGCGTCTGAAACATCTGTTCCTTGCACGAGATCACCCTCAATCCTGCACAGGCTTGCCTGCGCCTGTCCCGCACAAGAGGTTGACGGCTCCTATCGTGAGCGCCTCCGTGGCCCATGCCACGGAGGCGCTTCGACCGAGCTCAATACAGGAACTTCACTTCAACTGTCAGCACACTTCTCTATCCCCTCGCTTAGAACAGATAGATGACTTGGAATCCGAGGGTTGTTTGATTGTTCGTCGCGACCGTGCCATTCAGGAAAGGTTGTTTGTTTGAATGGTCATGCCGAACCTCCACTCTCGTAATGAGTGATGGAGCCGGCTTGTATTGGAGTGTATTGGTGACCTCCCAGAGGGTCTGAACCAGTCCGCCACCCGTTGCACTATTAAATCCTCCGTTTGCACCAGGGAAAAACCCATTAGGAGTGGTAGCAGGAGTACCAGGAGTAGCACAAACATTCGTAGCGCCATTGAAATTCGAGCCGCCAGCGCAGGAACGGGCACCGCCTGCATCCTCCCAGATTTCTCCACGTAACCGGTAGCTGAAGGCATTGGGCTGATTCTGATCGTTGAAGTCATGAATCCAGTAGGTACCAAGTCCATTCCAGCGGGCGTTATGAGATCCACTAAAACCGCTGGCATTGCCCTCGTTCGCATAGTAGGGCTCAAAGACGAGAGTATCACTGTTTGTAACCTTTGCCGTAAGGATCGCTCCGACCACCGTCCGCTTGGCCGAAGGATCGCAGCCGGTTGTACCGCTCACGCAGCCTCCAGCGACTGCATTACCGCCGATGTTATTTCCATTCCCCTGTTCCGCTCCGTAGGTCCCGTAGAACGTGGCCGAGAACCGATCGTGCGGCGTCAGGAACAAGCCCCACTCAAATGTTTTGCCCCTGTTGTTGTCCTCAATGTTGTCCCAACCGTTGACAAGTCCGAGAGCCGCGGTCGCCCAGGTAGTAATCGGATAGGTGAACCGGATGCCGGTCGTCGTGAAGGCTTGGCTTAGACCGAACATCCAGGTGCGTGAAATGTTGTAGTTGTCCCAACCATTGATCTGCTCTAACCCGACCAATGTATGGATTTTTCCTACTTGAATCTTCAGGCCGTTGCCGATCGGAGCGAGGTATTCGCCGTAGATCTCTTGGGGGTCAAATTCATTTGCATCCGTGCCTGGTTGGTAATTCGTGCGAGCCCTCGAAAACCTGGCTTGGGCTCCATAACTGAGCCTTGCGCGAAAACCCACCCGGTCCATCGCGCTGCCTGCCGTGGCAGGTTTTTCAATGACGATCTGTGCCACTTGCGGCTGGAACGAATTGGCCGCCGTATCGAAGATGCGCAGATTGTTGACGTTATTGCTGGGATTGTTGAAATTCTGCGTATAGGTGACATCCGTCGCCCCGGAGATCTTCAGGCCCAATTTGCTCCAGAGGGAATCCGCATCCTTATTTTCCAGCGGCGCTCGCAATTGCGACTCTTGGGCAAATACCGCGTTGCTGCCGAGAGGCGAGACTATCGCACATATCCCTATTCCTAGCCCGATTCCTATTCCTAGCCCGATACGTTTCCCTGCTGACTTCATGCCATCCTCCTCATCCAATTGGTGATTCGGTTGCTCACTCGGCTTGTCTCTCTTCTCTCGACGTCGTTGTCGCCACGCACGCCATTGTGCGCCACCGCCGGCCCCTCCCCGTAATTCGCTCTCACGTCCACATCGATTCCCACCGACCCCTGCCTGGAAATCGCGTTCAGCAGCCATTTACTGCCGGATCATGGTTGCTGTCCAGCTTTTCCGACTATCCGGTTCATTTCCACCACCGCAATGCAGCCGGCTCGAATACGGATAAATAAAAACGTCCTTTAGCCCAACTGGGACCAAAGGACGCCATTGTCCATGCCGTACTATACCTGTAGGCCGGTGGGAAACGCCGTTGTTTCCCCCTCCGATTGGGGCCCCTTATACATGCACCATGAAACTCTGTCAATGCCTATCTCTGTTTAGATCTCCGATTAGATCTCCGCCTAGAATGGCGGAAAGGTGGGACGGGCGGGAGCCGGACTTGTTTCTCTTGTTTATTTTGTCTGTTTGGTGTGTTTGGTTGAATGAGACGAACCAGATGAACCTGTCTTGCCTGCCTCGCCTTTCCCGCTCGTCTGTGTTAGATTCGGTCTCACCTATGACTCCCTCATCCCGGCACTCGGTATGGACCCTGTCTCGCACGTCTTCATGTGCCGTGGCCCTGCTCTGCCTACTCGGCACGGCCTGTGGCACAATCGGCACGAACGGCAAAATCATTTTTGATGACCCGCGCGGAACCGTGTCACTGGAGACGATTCCCGACACCTCGATTCATGCGACTCATCCCATCACCTTGGAACCAGCTTTGCTTGCCCAGGTATTGAAAGGCATACAAGTTCAGGACCAGGGGGATCACATGGTTCAGAAGTTACTCACGGGCCCCTCGTCTCCCGTTCCCGTCTTTTCGGATCAACATATCCAATTCCTTGCTCCACTGCTGGCGGAGGGGCTACGTACCGCATCGCCGGATCAGCAAATTGAGTATCGTGTCGAGACGAGTTATGAAGGTTCCGGACTTGAATCTTCGTACACGGAGACAACTGCCGGCTCTCTGTACGCCTATGGCCGACAACTATTCGTCACACTGTCTCAATATCGGTATTCAAAGGCCCGTGCGAATGTCAACATACGCAATATCAACTATCAATCGGTGGGGATGGATTATACAGGCCTCAGGAACCGTGTCCTGGTGTTCACTCCGAAAGCCGCTCAACGGTCCGATAGCTTTGATCCCCCTCCAGTTGGAAAATCGACCGACAGGTTTCTCGCCATCGATTATCAGCTGCTGCAACATGCGCCGGTAGCCACCACTGGACGCACTGCGCCCGAGAGTGTATCCGACACCTCGGCTCAGGCGACAGAGGCCCTGGCGAAACGCGAGGCGGAAATCCAGGCACTCAGGGATCGTGTCAACAAAAATGCTTCGGAAATGGAAACCCTCAGGAAGGAACTGCAATCCGTTCAAGACCAACTCGGCAGCCCCACGATCGGACCAGAGAGCCCAAAGCGGAAAAAATGAAGGCGAGGCCGTAGGCTGAAGGCTGGAGAGCGACTTTTCGAAACCTTCAGCCTTACCCCCTTCAGCCTACGAATTCCGATACCCATTTGTAATCGGCATTCGCCGATCTTTCCCCAACGCCCGATGCGTGATCTTGATACCGGTCGGCGCCTGTCGGCGCTTGTACTCACTGCCATCCACCAACGTCATCACGCGCGCCACCGTGGCGCGGTCGTACCCCGCTTCCACGATCTCTTCGAGAGACCGGTCTTCTTCGACATAGGCCTGGAGAATCGGATCGAGGATCTCGTAAGGTGGCAGCGAGTCTTCATCCTTTTGGTTGGGCCTCAGTTCGGCGGTCGGCGGCCGATCTAAGGTCCGTTTGGGTATCACCGGGATTGTGCCGCGAAGGTTGCGGAGCCGCGCCAGGTCGTACACCATTGTCTTGGGCACATCTTTGATCACGGCAAATCCTCCGGCCATGTCGCCGTACAATGTGGCATACCCCACGCTCATCTCGCTTTTGTTGCCCGTCGTCAGCACCAGATGGCCGAATTTATTCGAGAAGGCCATCAGGAAATTGCCCCGAATACGGGCTTGGAGATTTTCTTCCGTCGTATCGGGTGCACGTCCCGCGAATGTCTCTGCGAGCGCTTGCCGATAGGCATTGAATATTGTCGTGATGGGAATCGTGCGGACGGAGATTCCGAGTCGTGTCACTAATTCGGCAACATCTTCGTGACTGTCCTGCGACGTATAGGGCGACGGCATGAACAGGCCCCACACGTTCTCGGCGCCGAGCGCATCGACGGCGAGCACGGCGGTCAACGCCGAGTCCACTCCACCGCTCAAGCCGATTACGACACGCGTAAATCCGTTTTTTCCGACATAGTCGCGCACCCCTAACGTCAGAGCCCGATAGACTTCTTCCAACGGGTCCAGAACCGCAGCCACATCGGGGACCACGCGGGCCCGGGCCTTTTGAATAGGGGGAAGCGATACCGAATGGACATCTACAATGGAGGCAATCCGTCGCGGCAAGAGTTTTTTCCGTCCGGTTCGTCTCGCCCGCGCGACCGCTTCCATATTGAGGTCGGCGACGATCATGTCTTCTTCAAAGCCTTTCCCCCGCGCGATGACCTCACCCTGGTGATCAAGAATCACACTATTCCCGTCGAAGACCAGGTCATCTTGACCGCCGACCGTGTTGGTGTAAGTCAGCAACACTCCATTTTCCCTCGCGCGGGTCGCCAACATCTGTTCGCGCACCCGGCTCTTACCCAAATGAAACGGCGACGCATTGATATTCACGATGACTTCGGCGCCGGCTGCCGCCTGGAATCTGGTCGGTCCTTCCGGCCACCAGATATCCTCGCAAATATTGACCCCGACCAGAGCGCCGCGCAGACGGATGAGGGGTAGCCGCCGGCCCGGATGAAAATACCGGCTCTCGTCAAACACCCCGTAGTTCGGCAAGTACCACTTGCAGTAGGTCGTGATGAGTTTCTGATCCGCAATGACTGCCGCGGCGTTATAGAGTTCGCCCGCGCCGGCCGCCACCACCGACGAGCGAGCCGGTTTCGTATCGAGGTCGTCGCTCTGGCTGACGTAGCCCACCACGGCAGCAAGGCCCCGGCAGTGGCGGACGATTTCCTGGAGCGCGCGGCGG
>OELA01000339.1_pt2 | contig 12740 bp, 15 predicted proteins | sample 1503161 | NCBI WGS metagenome assembly OELA01 (sample SAMEA104379559, study PRJEB20068) | metagenome | biome: 1000743; feature: 77; material: 1998 | place: USA | collected 2012 | depth 25 m
GGCGTCATCGCAGCCGGAACGGGCCTTACCCTGTGCTGAACGGCTACCTGCCCTGATGCCGGGGGCCGGTCATCTTGTCCACATGCCTGCCCACATCTACATGCGGCTTGGGAAGTACCATGACGCGGTGGAACGGAATCAACAGGCAGCCGACATCGATCAACAATACCTGGCAGGTCGAAACCAAACAGGCGAGTATGCAGACGGATATTACACCCACAATCTCCATTTCCTCTGGGCCTCCTTGGCGATGGAGGGGCGTAATGTCGAAGCCATGAAAGCGGCGCGCGACTTGACGGCGACGATCACAACGGAGGAAGCCAGCAAAGATCGCTGGAAGGAACGGTACCTCGCGACACCGACCTTCTCGATGATTCGGTTCGGCCGGTGGGAGGAGTTGCTCAAGGAACTTCCGCCGCCCAAAGGATTGAGATTGATGGAAGGAATGTGGCGGCTGGGGCGCGGGCTTGCCCTTGTTGCGACCGGACGGCTCCCCGGTGCTGAGGGTGAACATGTCGTCCTTGCCGGCCTTACGAAGCAAATCCGCCGGGATCGCACGACGGAAGAAAGGACCGATCGGGCGCTTCTCAAAATCGCTGAACGGGTCTTGGCGGGAGAGCTTGCTGCACGCCGCCAGCACTATAATGAGGCAATCCGGCTACTGGAGGAGGCGATCAAAATGGAAGAGGCACTCCCATTCTCGGAGCCGCCGCTCTGGCCGTTGTCCGTGCGGCATCATCTGGGGGCGGTGTTCTTGCTGGCAGATCGCCCGGCCGAAGCAGAAGCGGTCTATCATGCAGATCTTCTGCAGCATCCGGACAATGGGTGGGCGCTGATCGGATTGATCCAGAGCCTCCGGACACAACAGAAGGACGATCAGGCGGCTGAGGCCGAGAATCGTTTCAAGAAGGCCTGGGCCCACGCCGACTTCATTCCGGCTGCGTCCCGGATGTGACGGACTAGGGAGAGGGTGCGCCGGAAAGCCGGCCTTTCATGGCGACAAAGAGAAAGCATACGGGGGATGGGGCAATGGTCCGGATGGCTCTCTATCCTACAGGAACATCCGAATCCAAACCAAGCCCGTAGGAAGTGTAAGATGTCACAACGTGATTCGACGGAGTCAGTGAGGAGAACCCTTTCATGAGAAGACACACAGCTCTATCAATCCTTGCTGTGGCCATTTTCCTCATCGGAGCTTGGAACGTCCAGACAACCGGTCAGGCTGTAGCGGACGCGACTCTCGGTAAGGCCTACTTCGCGGGAGGCTGTTTTTGGTGCATGGAGGAAGCCTTCGAAAATGTTGAGGGGGTGTTATCGGTGACCTCTGGATACATGGGAGGTACGGTTGCCAACCCGAGCTATGAAGAGGTGTCCGCTGGAGGAACCGGGCACGCGGAGTCGGTTGAAGTAGTCTATGACCCAGCCAGAGTGAGCTACCAGAAGTTGCTGAAGGCCTTTTGGCGCAACGTCGATCCGATTACACCGAACGCACAGTTCTGCGACCATGGCAGCCAGTATCGCTCGGCCATTTTCTTTCAGACCGACGAAGAGAAACGTGCGTCGGACATCTCCAAACAGGCCATTGAGCAATCGAAGCGATTCAAAGAGCCGATCGTCACCCAAATCGTCATGGCCTCGCAGTTCTATCCCGCTGAGGAATATCACCAGGACTTTTACAAGAAGAACCCCGTCCGCTACAAATTCTACAAATACAATTGCGGTCGCACCAAGCGATTGGGAGAGTTATGGGGAAACCCATAACCTAAGCAGGGGTTCTTATCCTCTCGCCAGACTACTTCGCACGCGTCGCGCGACAAGTGCCCTGCCCTCGGTGTATATTTCTGATCCTAGGAGCCTCTCCGAGTAATGCCTTCTACTGCGGCAAACGACCTGCAGGCATCTGCGTCGTTCTCGGCTCGAAAAACTCCTCGACGTATTTCAGCGAATACGCCTCCGGGTTTTTTCGAGCCTTGCGCCGCTCATCTGCGAGCATCTCCTTTGCCTCGCAACGAAGGATTACTCAGACAGACTCCTAGTTACCTGTGCCAATTCCATTGTCCCGCGAGGTGTGGTCTGTGAAACGTCCGATCCGACAGTCGACCAGAAAACCGGTAATTGGTGTCATGGGTCCGGCCAAGGCTGGTATTCAAGAGCTGGCCGATGCCAAAAGCTTGGGAGAACTTATCGCACGTCAAGGATGGGTGGTGTTGACAGGAGGGCGTGCGAGCGGTGTGATGGACGCGGCCAGCGAGGGGGCGAAATCTGTGCCCGGCAGCCTGACGATCGGAGTTCTGCCGGATAGCAAGGCCCAGGTGTCTCGATACGTGGATGTGGCGATCGTGACGGACCTGGGCCAGGCTCGCAACAACGTGAACGTGATGTCCAGTGACGTGATTGTGGCCTGTGGACTTGGCGGCACCGGAACGGTTTCAGAAGTGGCATTGGCGCTGAAGGCAAAGAAGACCGTGATTCTGTTGGGAGCCAATAAGGCGGGGGTGGGTTTGTTCAAAAACCTCGCACCGCATCTGGTCCATGCAGTGACGTCGCCGGAAGAGGCGGTGAAGCTGATCGGCGATCTGCTCTAGCAGGATGCTGAAAAAGTCGTTTTTCTCACCCGCCCAACCCCGGTGCGCCAAGGCGCACCTTTCACCAGGCGGCGTTCTCGCATCGTTCAGATCCTCAATGTACCCCACTCGGGAAAAGAGCTGTTCCGACGGCTCGGGGTGGGTGGGTGAAAACCGCTACGCCTCAGGTCTTCACTCGCTGCGGCTTTGCTGGACGAACTTTTTGAGCATCCTGCGGGATCATGCTCTTGTTCTGCCACATATATGGACCCTCGAAGCGTTCACGGGGCTACGTAGTTTAGCCTGCTAGCGATCGAGCGTAGCCGTTCCTAACTCTCTCACCGAATATTTCCAAGAAGTCTCCGACTCCGAAGAACTGTGGTACTTTCTGGGGAAAGCCGACAGTTCCCAAACGTCCACTTTGTGCACATCACGCCACAGTACGTCATGCGGCATGGTGGTTGTTTTCCCTATGCCATCCGCACGTTAGCGGAGACCCCCCACGGCACGGATCTTGAGACTTTGAAGCCTCTATGAAGGTTGTCTTGTGCGCAGGGATGTAGTCACACACCATGGCCAACCACACAAGGAGCGGACTGCTCTGTTCACGCCTGTTGCGCACGGCTTGTGTGCTGGTTCTGCCGTGTCTGTTGATTGCCGCCGCCCCCACGCCAACGAGGCCGGACTACGATGGTGCCCACCCGCAGTATTCCAAGCAGGAAATCCATCGGGCCATTCACTGGTACGCCGAGAAATATCGTCTTGATCCTGCCTTGCTGCGCGCTGTCATCAAGACCGAATCCGATTTTCGTCAACATGCCGTCTCTCACAAAGGGGCGGTTGGTTTGATGCAGCTGACGCCGGCTACCTCGGCCAGATTGCGCGTGAACGACGCCTATGATTCTATACAGAATATCCGCGGAGGCGCCAAGCAGCTGCGGCATCTGCTGACCCTCTACCAAGGCGATCTTCCATTGGCCTTGGCGGCCTATAACGCCGGGGTCCATCGGGTCAAAGGCGGTAAAGTTCCGCGTATTCGAGAAACTCGTTCCTACGTGAAAAAGGTGCTGCGGTACTATGCGGCGTTCCGTTCCCACCCGACGCCTTCTTCAAAACATGAGAAGAAGTGAGTGAACGAGGCAAACCTGGTTGAGCCCCCGTCCTCACACGAGCAAGACGAGCTGCCGGTTATTCCCCCCAGTTCTTCTGCGTCGCCGCGGTCTTGGGATTCAGAATCATTCTGTGGCGGAGGTCGTTGACAATGAATGGGTCGTGATGCGGAGTGATGGCACGAATGAGGCGCCATTATTTCACGCGGTGGAGAGCAGCGGGGGATCGCGTGAACGGAGGGCTGGGCGAGCGGATTCTTAGAGTTTGGCCTTCATAATAATGGCTCGCACTCGTTCTCGTTGGGCCGGCCTAATCTTTGTAAATTCGAGACCGAACGTTGGGCCCTTGACCCACCGCACCAGGGCTTCGTCGATGCGGAGAGGCCATTCCTGGTCCTGAAGGAACAGGGACAGGCGGAGCGTCGTGCCGACCCGTACTTCGCTCAGGGACGTCGCCTGACATCCTCCTGTGGAGAGATCGAGAATCGTCGCCTCGCCTTCGAAGTCATCCTCTCCAAAAAAGAATAGACGGCAACTCAGCTTGAGACGCCGGCCCCGACGTTCCGCCATTGCAGCTTCATGGTTATGGCTTGAAGCTCGGCCGGATCTGGGATCCTGCTTGGCCATGGATCCTGTCCTTCCTCTCAATTACCCGGAGAACATCTATATCGACCATACGACTGTACTGAACGAATTGTCCGCTCGCTTTCCCCAAGAGGTCTAATTCGGAAGAGGGGCCAACAGCCTCTTGATCGCAGTATAGCCAATCGGTTGATGTATGTAACGAAAACCTCGTAATCCGCTATCGTATCCTAACCGTTCTCTTTCTCGGCCTATGTAGAATGAGGACTTGACCTATCTGGAACGGCTCTGCGAAAAGAAAGGTTCTGTGATCAAGGAGGGATGCGACGATGACACGGCATATCAACCAAAGAATGGCCACATTGGCCCATTCTGAGATCCGAGCGATGACCCAGGCCTGTGTCCAAGCGAAGGGGCTCAACATGGCACAAGGGGTCTGCGATACACCGGTTCCGCCAGTGGTACTTCGTGCCGCGGCGCAAGCAATGGAGTGCGGGAAGAATGTCTACTCGCGATTCGACGGGTTGCCAGAATTGCGTCAGTCGATCGCCAAGAAGCTTGGGCAGTACAACGGCATCATGGCTGACCCGGAAACGGACATTACCGTCAGCGCGGGCGCCACCGGGTCCTTTCATTGTGCCTGCCTGGCGCTGCTCAATCCAGGCGATGAAGTCATACTCTTTGAGCCCTATTACCAGTATCACATCAGCGCCCTACTGGCAGTTGAAGCGGTTCCGGTGATGGTGAAGATGCAGGCTCCCGATTGGACCGTTCATGCCGTCGATGTCCAGCGCGCAGTGACACCCAGAACGAAGGCGATCGTCGTGAATTCGCCGGGCAATCCATCCGGGAAAGTGTTCAGTAGGCAAGAATTGGAGGGTGTGGCATCGATCGCGCAGCAACACGATCTGTTTGTCCTCACCGACGAAATCTACGAGTACTTTCTCTATGACGGTCGTATACATGTGAGCTTCGCGACCTTACCGGGTATGGCTGACCGGACGATTACCATCGGGGGGTATTCAAAAACCTTCAGTATCACCGGTTGGCGCATAGGGTACAGTGTCGCAGCACCACGGTGGGCACAGGCGATCGGCGCGATGAATGACCTGCTCTATGTCTGTGCCCCAACACCGTTGCAGGCTGGGGTGGCAGTGGGCATCCAGGAACTTCCAGACTTGTTTTACCAGTACCTGGCACGCGACTATCAACGAAAACGCGATCGATTCTGCCAAGCTCTGGCTCAGGCCGGTCTGATACCGTCGGTTCCGCAGGGCGCCTACTATGTATTGGCCGATACGTCGCGCGTGCCTGGCACAACGGGAAAAGAGCGGGCAATGTTTCTTCTTGAGACGATCGGCCTGGCTGGTGTGCCTGGTGAAGCCTTCTTTTCCGGTTCTGACGGGAGGCAGTTCATTCGATTCAGCTATGCAAAAATCGATGCCGATATCGACGACGCGTGTCGGCGGCTTGCGCGACTTGGTTAGGTGCGGACCTCAATTTCTTGCGCTGCGTCCGATTCTTCGGGTGAGCGCTTGTCTCCCGGTTCACCAAATGGTAAGTAGAAGAAACGATACGGGTTATAAGGCCAACATGCTCCTACGACACGTCGGTGCCCCTTTCCTTCTCGTCTGCGCGTTCCTCGCAGCAGCGTGCATCAAGCCGGTGGTTCCTCAGACTGCGTGCATGACGTCGCCTCCTCCACCGACGGAGTCTCAGCCTGGTGACCGCGAGGTCTTAGCCGGTGAGTGGGAATATACAGATGGCGCGGTAGATGGAGCCGTCGGTCGGTTGATCCTCGATAAACAGGGCAACGGTCACTATAATTGGAAAGACGGACGATTCGAGACACACACGCTCAGTAGTCATACGTGGCGCGGCATGTGGTTTCAGAAAGGGAATGATCGAGACGGTGGATTTACGGTTGAGTTCTCGCCGGATTTTTCACAAGGGGAAGGATGCTGGTGGTACAGTCGCATCGGAGCCGACCATGCACCCACGCAAAAGGGCGGAACGTTTCATCTCAGTAAAAAGACCGTTCTTAAGAACCTCAGGGACACTCCACCTGCACCATGAGGAGCTTCCCACACCATCGCCGATGACCGGTAAGGAGCCTCATGGAAGGACGTAAGCATACCCGCTTTGCCGTACAACTTCCTGTGTCGTTCGGGGAAGACCATCCTTCCCACGGGGGCACGATCTTGAATGTGTCTGCGGAGGGTTGCGCCATCACGTCGGAGGCCGTCGTCGATGTGGCAATATATTTACAGCTGACGATGCAACTCCGGAAGCGAGAGGAGCCGGTTCAGATTGATCTGGCCGCAGTTCGATGGGCTTCCGCGACGAGGTTCGGTGTGGAGTTTATTAAGATTCGTCCTGAAGAGGAGGACCGACTGAAGAAATTCGTCGCAGTCCTAGAATCAACAATCTGAGTGCCGGAGACTGCAACGAGATTCGAGCCGCTATTTCATGGCGACGGCCCGGACTTGATCATAGGTGGTCAGGCCGGCGAGCACTTTCAGAATTCCATCCTGCACGAGTGTCACCATTCCTTCCTTTACAGCAAGGCTCTGCATCTCCATGGTTTTCGCTCGGTTCTGGATCAGGCTTCGCAATTCATCCGAACCGCGGAGGAGTTCGTGCAAGGCGATCCGACCTTTGAGGCCTGTCTGCTTGCAGGCGTCACACCCACGCCCTCGATACAGCTGAAAGTCCTCGCGATACCCCACTCCAAGCACATTCCACGCGTGTTTACCGTACCCATGCACGAGTCTATCGAACTCTTGCGCCGTGGGATGATAAGGCTCCTTGCAATTGACGCAGATCCGTTTGCATAGGCGTTGCGCGAGCACCCCTTGCATGGCATCGGCGAAATTGAATGAGTCGCATCCCAGGTCGAGGAGGCGGATCACAGTCTCGACGGCTCCATTTGTGTGCAATGTACTTAAGACCAGGTGGCCGGTCAACGAGGCCTCGATGGCGACGTCGGCTGCTTCTTTGTCTCGCATCTCACCGATCATGATGACATCCGGGTCGGCCCGTAAGAACGACCGCATGGCGGAGGCGAAGGTAAAGCCGATTCTGGGATGAACCTGCACTTGCCGGAGGCCTTCCTGGGTGATTTCAATGGGGTCTTCCGCCGTCCAGATTTTCCGTTCGTCCGTGTTGAGATGGTGAAGCAGGGCATGCAGGGTCGTCGTTTTTCCGGATCCGGTGGGCCCTACGCATAAGATAATGCCGTGTGGTTTCTCCGTGATTTCCAGGAGTGTCGTGAGCGTGGCCGGAGCAAACTCCATCGCATCGAGTGGGAGGGGCTCCTTCGCCGTGAGTAACCGCATGACAATGTCTTCGTTGTTGCCGGCAGTGGGCAATGTCGCCACGCGCAGCTCGATTTCTCGATCCTGGTTCAGCTTGAAGCGGATCTTCCCATCCTGCGGTTTCCGGCGTTCGGAAATATCCAAACTGGACATGATCTTGATACGGGACACCAACGCTCGGCGATAGATCGCGGGAATCCGCATATAGGTTGAACAGGTACCATCCACGCGAAAACGGATGGCTGTTTCCTTGCGATCCGAGTAGGGCTCGATATGGACGTCAGACGCCTCTTGCCGGTAGGCTTCGACAATGATCTGATTCGCAAGCCGTACAATCGCGGAATCGTTTTCGTCAATGCCGTCAGAGTCGTTGTCGAGAACCTGCTCGTGGTGAGCGTCGTTGACCAGCTCGCCCAACGTGTCCGCAATGGACCCACTGTCGGTTTCTCCGATTGTGGCGTTGAGGAACCGCTCAATATCACACCGCAGGCCCAAGGCATACCGTATCGTTAGGCCGGGGAAGGCGCGCTGGATGTCATGACCTCTGTCAAGATCATGGGGGTTGTCGATCAGGACATCCAGGATGTCACCCTGTCGCTTCAGCGGGAGCCAGTGGTGCCGGCGAAGGTAATCGTGACTGAGATTATTGAGGAGTTGAGGGTCAGCCAGGGTCCGTTTGTCGTACGGAATATAGGGACAGTCGAAGAACGCGCTCAATGTCTTGCCGAGTGCCGCTTTCGGGATGCGGTACTTCTCGATCAGGAGGCCTTCCAGGTCGGTCAACCCCTGCAGGGATTCCTGAACTGCTTTCACGAGGTCCGCCTGACGGATGAAGCCCTCGTGGATCAAGGGATCATAAGCACGCGGTTCGATGGTCTTCTGGGCCGAATTCTGCATTGTTCCTGTTGCGTGGGTCATAGAAGGAGCACGATGTCCGTATGAGTGTACTGTTGGCCGGCCGCGACAATAGTAAGTATAGAAGTATTTTCCCCGTTCACAATGAATATCAAAAAGGGGCACAACCCCTCCCGGGCCTATCGCATGCGGGAAGGCGGCACTAAACTAGGGGATGGTAAGGCTATTGAACGGGGTTGATGACCTCGAAGATAGCTGAATAATCGGAATCGCCAAGCCCCCGTTCGATCGATCGTTCTAGTAGTGGCCTGATCCCTTCCAGACTACTCGTCGTCAATGCGTAACCGGAGGCTTCCCTGAGGAAGAGCTCCGCGTCCTTCAGAAGATGACGTGTGGAAAAGTTTGGATGCTGATAGTCCCGGGTCAGGAGTCGCGGGAGTTTCTTTTCGAACGCCGGGGCAAACAAGGCGCTTTCTCTCAAGATTGCCATAAAAGTTTCTACGGGAACACCTGCTCGCTGGACCAATCCAAGGCTCAAGGCGAACGCCGATATTTCCGCAACAATCAACTGATTGAGCGAAAGCTTCAGGGACGCTGCCTTTCCGACGGGACCGATCAGACGCGGCTCGCGACACGGCGAACGAAACAGCGGACCCCACTGGACAAACTGTCCCTCAGTCCCACCGACCATCACCAATAGTGTCCCGGCTTGTGCTTCCGCAAGGCTTCCCAGCACGGGGGCCTCGCAATACGATCCACCGACTCGTTCGATCTCAGTCTGCAGGGCCAGGCTCTCGTCCTGAGCGATGGTGCCCATTTGGATCACAGTTTTGCTGCGGAGGACCGCCAACGCGGTCGGTGTCAGCAGGACAGCACGAATTGCCGCTGCATCGGCCAGCATGAGGACCACACAGTCGGCTTGAGCGATCGCCTCCTCCGGTCGGGTGACGACGGTAATGCCGCAGCTCTGGAGAGGAAGCGCCTTAGTCGTGGTTCGGTTATAGACCGTGACGGTATGGCCGACCGACTGAAGCCGTTCGGCAATGGCCCGACCCAACAGACCGGTTCCCAACAGTGTAATCGTCAAGGATCAGCTCACTTTCGCGGTGGATGGGAGAGGGCATTTTCTGCATGGGCCAGGAGTTTGGCACGCAGACCTTTGTCGGCTGTGGCGGCGACAGCGATGACACCATGAAACATCGGTGTCCGTTGATTGAAGACGAAAGGCTTCCCGGCTGCGTCGCTGATCGTGCCTCCGCCTTCTTCGATGAGCAGGACTCCGGCCGCGAGATCCCATTCATTCTCCGGCTCGATGGTGAGGGCAGCCTGGACACGACCGGCTGCGACCAGGGCCAGCGCATTGGCGATGGAGTACATCGGACGGCACCGGGTGGTCTCGGCGAGCGTCGACCATCGGCCGATCCGGAGTTCCCACGCATTGACCATGATGACAGGATTGAAGTCATGAGGGAGCGAGTGGGTCGCGGGGGTGCCGTTCAAGAACAGTCCGCCGCCGTGCACGGCAGTGAAAAGCACATCGGTTGAGGGATTGAGGATTGCGGCGACGACCGGTGCGCCTCGTTCGACCAACGCGGCAGAAATGCAGAACTCCGGCACCCGATTCACCAGGGCTTTTGTGCCGTCGATGGGGTCGACAATCCACACGCGCGCATGGGCGAGTCGGGCTGGATCGTCGGGGGACTCTTCCGAGAGCCATCCATCCATTGGAAACTCTCGTCGCTGCATCTCATGCAGGATCCGGTTGACCTCGTGGTCCACGGTGGTGACCGGCGAATGGTCTGGCTTCGTCTGAATTTCGAAACCATCCCTGACCATTTCACCGACCTTCACGCCGGCCTTCCGGATCGCCTCGACCAACGTATTGAGCTCCCGGTCCATCGTGCATGCCTCGCGGAGTGGAAGAAGAAGAGTAGCAGGTCTTACCGGATCGGCAAAGCGGAAAGACAGCCGCTGTGGACTGGCGCCGACGGTCCTCTTGACCCTCGGCGAGAACATGCGTACAAGCAGGGGATCCTCCGAGGTCACGATCGATGAAGCTGATACAGAAACGATCCAGAAAGACGGGACTTCCCCCTGGGACCCTTGTCCATATCGGCGAGAAAAAAACGGACAAGGTGACAATGACGGCCTTTAATTACGCCGGCACCCGCTGCGACGAGCGCCGGGACCTGTCGCTCGCTGTGCTCGCGCCCCCGACCGATGGGTCCGTGACTTGGGTGGACGTCGGGGGTGTTCACAATATGGACATTCTTGAATCCTTCGGGAAACAGTTCCAGCTCCATCCCCTTCTCCTTGAAGACATTGCCAACACCGATCAGCGGCCGAAACTCGACGACTATGACACCTACTTGTTCCTGGTCATGAAGATGCTCTCGGTCACCGATCGACAGGATATCGTCGTCGAACAGGTGAGTCTGGTCCTTGGACGGAACTTTGTGTTGTCCTTTCAAGAAAACGGGGCCGATGTCTTCACACCGGTGCGGGATCGTCTCCGTGGGGGGAAAGGACGCCTGCGGCAATCAGGGGCTGATTACCTGCTGTATGCACTGATCGACGCGATCGTCGATCAGTACTTCACGGTGGTGGAGCTGTTAGGCGAGAAGATTGAAGCACTGCAAGATCTGGTGGTCAGCGATCCGAAGCCGGAGACGCTGCACCAGATTCACGCCCTCAAGCGGCAATTGCTCTTTCTGCGGCGGGCCGTGTGGCCACTCCGTGAGGCGACGAACAATCTCTCCCGATCGGAATGCCCTCTCTTACAGGAATCGACGAAGGTGTTCTTCCGCGATGTGTACGATCACGTGGTTCAGATTGTGGACACGATCGAGACGCTGCGCGAAATGGTCTCAGCCAGTCTCGATATCTATTTATCGAGCATCAGCTATCGCCTGAACGCCGTAATGAAAGTCCTGACAATCATTACGACGATTTTCATGCCGCTGACCTTTATTGTCGGGATCTATGGGATGAATTTCGAGCACATGCCGGAACTGAAGTGGGAATGGGGCTATCCACTGGTACTCGGTGTGATGGCGGCAATCGCGATCGCCATGCTGGGATTTTTCATACGGAAGAAATGGATCTAATTGCTTGGTGAAACAGGGTGCCATGCTTCCTGTTCACCGCCTCCAAACCCGAACGGGCAAAAACCAGACGTGACAATGCCGCTCGCCACGTAGCCGAGGGCTGGTGTCACGGATCGAATCAGGCGGTTGATGCGACATCAACAGACCGAGGGATGGAGGACGTGATGACGAGACGACGGTTTCTCACCGTCACGATAGGTGCGCTGGCGTGTGGTGGGTGGCTCGGCGCAGCAGACGCGCCGGCGGCACCGACCGATCCGGCAAGCGTCAGCCAGAACCGTGACACGGCCTTACCAGCGGCGCAGCGGTTTGTTATCCTGCCCGCGTTCAACAGCGAGGCGGTTCTGGATAAGGAAACCGGTTTGGTCTGGGAAAAGTCACCGCAGACGACAATTGCCAAATGGAGCGCGGCCCGGCGTATCTGCACCGAGAAAGTTGTCGGCGGTCAGAAAGGCTGGCGATTGCCGTCTTTGCCAGAGTTACGCAGTCTGGTGGATCCCTCCGTCGCTCCTCCCGGGCCGACCCTTCCGACGGGCCATCCGTTTCTGGCAGTCCAATCGGCGGTGTATTGGTCGGAAACTAGGGTTGGTGAAAACCCCTCGGGCGCGTGGGCTGTTCATTTCGGCTTAGGCGGTGGATCGGTCTTCATCAATTGGGCCCACGGCGTCCAAGTCTGGTGTGTCCATGGTGGCGTGAATGCCGATCAGCATTGAGGCCTCGGTAATGGAAATCATGTGATGACGTAGGGCCCTTCGGCCCGCATCATGTCAGTCGGCCTCCGCGACGGAGCGGACGAACGCCTCGTCAAGGCATTCATGAATAATCCGGGCTTGGATTGGAGTCGAGAAGGCGTGAGTTTATTCCGTGATCTCGACGCGATCGACGAAGTAAGCAGTCTCACCGAAGCAGGTCGTGGGGAGGTAGCGATACTCTTTGTAGTGCAGCACCAATCGCTTTCCCATGGCCTGCGAGAGCTGTGACGCCACTTTGTCATCCCAGATTGAAAAGGCCCACAATACTGGGGCGACGCCGGGCACTGTGGTCATAGCCAGCTCCCCTTCGTACGTCTTGCAAATCCAGCCCTTGTGAGAGAATTTCTGAATGTAGCCGGCTCGGCTGCCGTCGGAATAGCTGTAGTTGAAGGCAATGAGCAAATAGCCCGCGCCAATGAAGCACACGACCACCAGCACCAGAACCAGCGTTTTC
>OELA01000090.1_pt1 | contig 12568 bp, 19 predicted proteins | sample 1503161 | NCBI WGS metagenome assembly OELA01 (sample SAMEA104379559, study PRJEB20068) | metagenome | biome: 1000743; feature: 77; material: 1998 | place: USA | collected 2012 | depth 25 m
TCCAAGCTTCAGGCATTCTTCACATCCTTGAGTGCGAGCGGGAACGGGCTTAAGAGCGGTCACGTGTGGACAGGTCATAACGCACCTCCCTGAGTGAAGAGCCACCACACCGTCGTCGGGCACCGATGCGCAGCCGTTGCTCACGATAAAACGCTCAGGCGCTCATGCTATCAAACGGTCAGCTGGACTTTCCATGCTCTTGCGTATGTACCACGGGGGAGCGTAGTGTTCCACTCAGAACTTCTCAGTATTGAGCAATTGTAACCAACTGCCTTCTATCTCGTATCATCAGAGCCATGACTGATACAGCTCTTCCGATCACGCTGACACTTGCCTCCGGTGTGGAACGGATATTTCCGACGTTGACGCCTGCTCAGGTTCAGCGGATCGCTATGCATGGCCATGTGCGTTCGATCCGAACTGGAGAGGTGCTCTTCGATGTGGGGGAACATGTCGTGCCATTCTTCGTCGTCACGGCAGGTCGGCTCGAGATACTCCTGCCGTCCGGCACGACCGAGAGGCTCGTCACGGTTTTTGGACCCGGTCAGTTCACCGGCGAAGTCAACATGCTATCGGGCCGGCCCGTGCTTGCCCGATCGCGCGCCAGTGAGGCGGGTGAAGTGATTGAGCTGGATCGCGAACACTTGGTGGCCCTGGTGCAGACCGACAGCGAGATTGGCGAGATCATCATGCGGGCATTCATTACCCGCCGAGTCGAGTTGATTGCGCAGGGGCTCGGAGATGTCGTCGTCGTCGGGTCGAATCATTGCTCCGGCACACTCCGCGTGAAAGAATTCCTCACGCGCAACAGCCATCCATTCAACTATATCGATCTTGACCGTGACGTCGACGTCCAGGGTCTGCTCGACCAGTTTCACGTGACCGTTGCGGATGTGCCGGTGGTAATCTGCCGTAGCGACGTGGTGCTGCGGAATCCGACCATTCAGCAGATTGCCGACTGCCTCGGCTTTAACACACCCATCGATCAAACCCAGATACGCGACGTGGTGATCGTCGGCGCCGGACCAGCTGGACTCGCCGCCGCCGTGTACGGCGCATCGGAAGGCCTGGATGTGCTTGTCCTGGAGACGAACGCGCCGGGAGGACAGGCCGGCTCCAGCTCGAAGATCGAAAATTATCTTGGTTTTCCGACCGGCGTCTCAGGCCAAGATCTCGCGGGACGGGCCTATGCACAGGCGCAGAAATTCGGTGCACAAATGCTGATCACGAAGGGGGCGAAACATCTCGCGTGCGATCGCAAGCCCTACACCATCGGCATCGACGACAGTCTGCGCGTGCCGGCGCGCACCATCATCATCGCAACCGGAGCCGCCTATCGGAAACCGCCCATCGCGAACTTATCACAGTTTGAAGGCACGGGTGTGTACTACGCCGCAACATTCATGGAACGACAGATGTGCCGCAGTGAAGAGGTGGTTGTGGTGGGAGGGGGGAACTCAGCCGGTCAAGCGGCTGTCTTCCTCGCACAGGCGAGCAAGCGGGTGCATATGCTCGTGCGATCGAGCGGGCTGGCGGAGACTATGTCGCGCTATTTGATTCGCCGCATTGAACAGAATCCAGCCATCGTGCTCAGTACCAATACCGAAATCGTAGCTCTGGAAGGCAATCATCATCTCGAGCGAGTGAGCTGGCGCGACCATCAGTCCGGCAGCACCGAAACCCACGACATACGACACGTCTTTCTCATGACCGGTGCCGTTCCCAACACACAGTGGCTCGTCGGGTGCGTCGCGCTCGATGCCGACGGGTTCATCAAGACGGGACCCAATCTGTCACAGGAGGATCTGGCGACCGCGCATTGGCCTCTCGCCAGAGCTCCCCATCTCCTCGAAACCTGTTTGCCCGGCGTGTTCGCGGTCGGCGACGTCCGGAGCGGCAATATCAAACGAGTCGCCTCCGCAGTGGGCGAGGGGTCAATCGCTGTGTCCTTCGTGCATCAGACGCTTCACGAATAGAATAAAGACAACGATGGCGAAAGGAACCTGTGGGCATATGAACGCCATGACCAGCGTGAAACACGCAGAACGGCTGCCGAACGATGAGTGCGTACAGATCCATTCATTTGGGCAGCACGTCAAGTCGTCTGGGTTAGCGTCGAAACTTCGACAACTCTCGAAGCGTCCAATGGGAAATCCTTTTCACGCCACGCATCGATTCCTCCGGCAAGAGGCCGGACTCTGGTGATTCCCCTACTCCGCAGCATCAATGCCATCTTGGCAGCGGTGGCTTCGTTCGGACAGGCGCAGAAGAGAATCACATCTTTGTGCCGCGGAATTTCATGGTGCCGCTGCTCCAGTTCTTCTGCCGTCATGCGGAGCGCGCCTCGAATCGTATAGGGATCGGCTTCGTGATCCAGTGCGCCCCGCAAATCCACCACCAGAAGCTCATGACCATTATCCATCATCTGTTTCACCTCCTCCGCCGTGATGCGGGCGATCCGCAATTCGCGCAGAAGAAGCTGCCGATGAATGTACTTGTACAAGATGTAGGCGGCGATCCCTGCGCCGAACAAGAAGGCTAACCATATTCCCAGACGCTCGGCCTCCTCCGCCAAGCGTTCGATCTGGTCGCTGAGCAGATAGCCGGGAATGATAAACGCGAGGGTCCAGAGGACCGCACCCAGCCCGTTGTAAAGTAGAAATCGTGGCATGGTTATTCGAAACAGCCCGGCGAGCGCCGGCGCTAGAGTGCTCAATCCTGGAATGAACTTGGCCAAGACGAGTGATCCCACGCCATGCCGGGTAAAGAAATTCTCTGTGCGTCGGACGCAGGAGTCCGGCTCCAGGGAGACCCTGCACAAGAGGTTCAACGCACGTCTGCCCCGTCGGCGCCCCAGCTCATACCAGAATAGATCCCCGGCCATACAGGCGACGACAGAGAGGACGATCACTCCCGTGAGATCGATCTTTCCGGCACCGGCCAGGGCCCCGGCCACAAGTAAGATCGGAACGGCAGGCAAGGGCAATCCGATTTGTTCTGCCAAGACCACGGCAAAGACCAGGATCTCCCCATATTGAGATACGAATGCGCTGACTTCATTCATGGGAATGTCCGATGTTACTCCGGTGTCTTAAGACATGGCATGATGTTGGATTGTGTGTTGCGCGGACAAGAAAAGAGAGGGAGGCGCAATACCACGGGCATGTGCAAGCCGGCTGTGAGAGAGTTGGCGCTGAAGGATCAGATCATGCGATAGGAGGCTTGTCAATGTCGACGGATACAGCATCACTGCTCGAAATGACAAGCCCCAGGGCAAAAACTGCATCATATCTCGGAGCCATGGCCCACAGGCGGCCAGGACGCGGCCCTCTTCCTCGACCGTCAGCCACCGATCCCGCCCGTTTCTCTCTCGCTCCATCGAAACCGAAAGCTACGGATTCCGCCACTTTGCCGAGCTCGCCACATTGACAGGGACATCAGAGCGAGAATATATTTCCCGCACTGTCCCGGAGGAACACATGCTGAACTCTTTACGACGTTATCTCGCCTCATTCTTGAGTGTTTTATTTTTGGCATTGAGCTTCAATGCCTATGCCTGCCTCCTACCGATCAATGGCACCCCTCCCACTCCCATGGCAAATGGCTGTTCGACTCCGGATGAACAACCGGCCTCTCCGTTCTGCGACATGTTCAAGACGCTCGGTGTGCAGTCTGCCGACGACAATCAGGCCCTCTGCCACGCAGACACGGTTTCGCTGGCGCATCATGTCATTCTCGATTCGCGCAGCAACCGTCTGTCCGATTATTCCATCGTCAGTTCTCCCCAGGATCTCCTGCTCAAGATTTCCGTGCTTCGCCTCTGATCTTTCCTTCCCATACCCCGCAATCGTTCCTGTGCCGTTACTCATGCCGTTCGACGCGTAGGTTCAGCGTCCGGCACGCCGTCTAGTTCTCTTGGCCACGTAGAGCCGGAGCACAGACACGGCGTCGAACATGTGGGAATTCCGGGAGGTCATTTCCATGGGACAAAGCAGACCACATCTCTGTGCAACGATTGCGTCAGTGCCGGTGTTGCTCGTTATCGGAGGGCTCTCGATGGCACAAGATTTCGACTCTGGGCCACGAAACAGGCTGCTGCTGCCGGAATTATCCAAGCGGTCCTCGCTCGAATCCCGAGCGTGTGGCGGCACGCAAGCAACGAGAAGCCGCCACGAGTCGGATTGCGCAGGCACGGTCGCTGGATGAATGGAATGCTTCCCATGATGTGGAATATCGGCACAGGCGCTGATGTCATGAAACGGATCGCGGCACCGATGATCGGCGGCATAGCCAGTTCGACGATGTTGACCCTTCTGGTGATCCCCATCCTCAATACCCTTTGGCGCAGTTGGTCTGGGCCTACCGGAACCTCGCCCCTACTCACAAGGGCAGATGTTTCTCCGCACGTGCAGGACGGCATCGGCGTTGCTGAGTGGGAAAACACATGAAGCACGATGAATAGGAGGGCGGACATGTTGAATCAGCAGTTGGTGTGATGAGGGCACTCGCTCATAGATGACGAATTATGCCGGGAGAGAGGTGATGGAGTACGCGGCGAAACCTGGTGGAACTGCTAGGAACCTCGACCCAGGCCGATATGATTGAAAGGAAGCAAGAAGCCGATGGCAGAAACGGTAAAGTATCAGGGCTACACCATCCAGTCCGCTCCGCAGTATGTGACACAGTGGGAGAAATGGCGACTGTGCTTCTTCATCTCCGTGGACGACCACCAGGGTATCCGATCACGCGAATTTTCCTCCACGGTCTTGTATCTGACCGAGCGGGAAGCGGACATCCAAGGGATTGCCTTCGGTCAACGCCTCATTGATGGGAAGGTGACAGGCCGGTCCGTTGCAGACATGAAGGCGACGGATCGCCGGGCGACTCCCCGTCTTCGGGTGAGATTTCCCACGACGTTTTTGGATGCTCCGAAGCTGGAAGGAACGGGCTTCATGCTGGATCTGTCTACGGATGGATGCCGCATTGAGAGTCCCGTCACCGTGGAGCCTGGGATGTCGTTCGAGCTGCGGATCTACCCGCCGCACGTCGTATGGCGGCTGCTGATTGAGGCGGCCAAGGTACAGTGGGTGAGCGGGCAAACATTCGGACTGGCCTTTCTTCGAATATCGGAAACAGAGCGCCAGCGTTTGAGCCAGGTCCTCACAGACGTATCAGAGAGCTAAAAGGGATGCGCGAGAAACATAACAGAGACAATAAGGGAGGTAGCCGAGAGTGACCTGGACCACTGAAACACCGACGAAAGCAGGGGCCTATTGGCTCAAACAGGGAGCGATGGTGTCCCTCGTCTCCGTCGAACCGTGGCACGAGAGAGAACTTATCGTGCTGCACGCTGGAGATGTGGTAGCAATGCAGCCGGGGGACTGGATCGTGACGTATTTTGGGCTGGAATACCCAGATCGATTAGAGAAGAACATGGGCGAATGGGCTGGGCCGCTTGAACCGCCGATGTAGGCGTGGTCCCACATCATCCTTTCACCGTCTCCGGAGGAGTGGCCGGCAGTGGATGAGAAACGAGATGGGACGAGGTGGGGGTCACGACGATGGCTCACGTGGCCCTGTGCAGTGACCGGAAATCACGCGTCCGGCGGCTGTGCGCGGAATACCGATCGACGAGGGGGGAAGAAGGAAGCAAGCTCACCATAAATCCGGGGTTAACGGCACGGCATGCATGACAGCCCAGGAAGTGGCAGACCGGCTTGCGCTTGCCACCCGACGGATGATTCTTGAACGTCGAATTGCGACCGTGAGACCATGGGTGCGGGCGGTCCGCGTACCGGAACCGGAAGTTCGCCGGATTATCGAAGCAGGCTATATACCGAGAATTGACTTCGCAGGCCGAGATGGCCGCTATCACAATTATCACAGTCGGATGATTTAGCAGCCGAAAGGCCCGCTGACGTGGTAATTCAGATTAAAAATCGGCGGACTATTGGTACTTTCCTATGAATCTAAAGAAATTGAAGCAATGCTACGCAGGTATTTTGTTCGCCTTGAACACTTTCGCCCGCACTGTCCCGCGTCGTCGGCCTCGCGGAGCCTTTCGCACCATCACTTCAACATCTTGGCCCAGCAGTGAGAGGAAGTGGACAAGGCGTTCGATAGAGAATCCCGCCATCTGACCTGCCAGCAATTTTGACACCTTGGCTTGGTCGATTCCTAACTGAGTCGCTGCTTCCACCTGCTTCCATTCCCGCCCCTTGATAGTTTCTTGAAGCGCTTGAAGCAAGCTGCTTTTCAGAATCAATTCAGCGGATTTCTCTTCAGAGAATCCCAAATCTCGAAAGACATTCCCGCTGCCTTTAGTCACCGTGGCGCGTGTCATAGCTGTTGCTCCTTTCTCCACTTCAATAAGTCGGCATATCGACCCTTGGCTAGCTGAATATCACCTTTCGGGGTCTTCTGAGACCGTTTTTCGAAGACATGCAGTACATAGACTGCCTCTTCAAACTTGGCCACGTACAGCACTCGATATGTCCCGCTTTCCTCCCAGACCCGGATTTCATTGACGCCAGCCCCGACCGTGGGTATCGGCTTCCAATCGTCCGGCGCTTTTCCCTGCTGTACCTTATAGAGTTGATGCCCTGCCGTCTCTCTGGCATCATCGAGAAGCCCCCGAAGATCCTCTCGCGAAGACCCCACAAAATGAACCGGCTTCATTCAAGTCCTATTGTACGGTGCCCTCCGGTAGCCTACTGTGCCCTACCGTAGCCTATAATATGCCATATATGGCATATGCGCAAGAGGCCCGCCGATTGCTTAGAAACGGGCCCACCAAACTTCTCAACGACTTCCGAATCCTGCTTCTCGATTCTGTCAACTTGGTTCCAGGTCTTGGTGCCAAGTTTTTCCGATTGCGGGTCCAGCACATTTACAAACCGCTGTTCGCCACTGGGGAGCCACTTCGCACTTCTGTATGGATTTCACCACATTTACTGCCGTCATATGACGCGCTATGATTCGTCGACCCATAATTATTTTCATTTGACTGTTATTTGGTTGTCCGATATTCGACGTTGACCTTGCTGGACCAGGAGACATCATGAAAGTGATTTGTGCGTGGTGTGAACGAGAAGGGAAGCAGACCCTCATAGGTGAAGTGGAACTGTACGACCAAAGAATGACTTCTCATGGCATTTGTCGTCATCACCAAAAAGTATTGTTGAAGCAGATTAAGCAGCTACCAAATAGAGAGAGTCCAAGACTTCAACGACGGAGGCTTTCTCGCACTAAACTCAGATTATCGACCTGGTTACCGGCTTCGCGGACAACTCGCCTGCGCGCACCGACCCGCCGCCGTCTCCTGAAAGATCGCCTGTCCAGTGCACAACTACAGCTTCCGTTCGGTGGCTTCTAAGGACTCTTCTCCGGAGCAAGCCCGCACCAACCCGTCCTAACCAACCAGACGCTGCTTGCATAAGCCACTCATCCGTTGTCGACCCAGTCCTTGGACACAACGATCAACCCCTGCGATTGGGTATGCGGCAGCTCTTCTGAGGAATTGAACATGCGACATCCTATATATAGATTGAGCCTATACTGGACGCGCAGTAAGGTCGCAATGGAGATATGTTTTTGCTCTCAGTACTCAATAAGCAATTCACTCTGCCTAAGGGAGGCACAATGAAAATTTTGACGTACTGCAGTGTTTTTGTACTATTGGCCCTCCTATCATTCCCCCTCACAGCGGAGGCATTTTCGAGAGGAGCTGATAACCCTGCAGTCACGCAGCACCGGGTTCAGGCACCCCGCGACGGCAAAACTCAAACCCCAAATATTTCGCCTCAGGCAGTTCCAGAGCCGCTTGTACTCTTGTTCCTTGGTATCGGCATAGGTCTGTTTGCCATTTACTCAATGACCAAACGGTTCCGTGGCAAGATGCTCCCGGCAATAAAGCAGAGTGAACTTGTAGGGGTGGTTTGTGTCACTGCTGGGGCCAAAACACCGTGACGCGCCATGATCCATGACGAAGCGAGCCACCATGAATCTTCCCATTTTTACTGCTGATTGCTTCTGCTGGGTATTCTAAGATAGGTCTTCGACGGGACTCTTAATCAGCAGACCGTAGGTTCGACCCCAGTTCCAGCAACACATGATTTTGGCTTCTCACTGTATGCTCCAAGTCCGAACTCTCGGCTCTATTCTTGCTGCCTTGGTACTGCTGTTGCGTATCTCGATAGTTCGATTGCCAGTGACATTCTGCGAATTGAAACAATTCTTGCCTCTCCAAGTTCCTATGCTCAACATGATGTCACTCTTCGGGGCAAGGTCAGACAAATTCGGAAAGCTGAACCGTATTCTTGCAGCAAAACGTATTGTGGGCGTTCGACGGTCGCGTATGAGTTCATCCTCGAAGACGATACCGCTACTATTGGAATTTCCGTCCCCTGTTCATGCTTTGGTGAAACATCGATTCATGACGGCCAAACACTAACTGCGATCGTCAGCATACGCGTCTTAGAGGGGGATGGAGTTCATCCTGTCGTGGTCGGTGTCGCGCATCAGATTCTGCCAAGTCCACCCTGACGCGTATGTACCGTCGCTGATCTGCAGCCGCAAGACATCGAAATACACACGTCGCGGAGTCACATCGTAGTGGGGATGCCGCTCGGAGAAATCGCGCTGCTCGTGGCTGCCGTCGTGGTGGCTGGAGTCGCCACCGGCATCCTCGCCGGCCTGTTCGGCATCGGCGGCGGCGCCGTCATCGTGCCCGTGCTGTTTGAGATTTTTCGAATCCTCGGCGTGCCTGAGGAGGTCCGCATGCACCTTTGCGTCGGTACCTCGATGGCCATCATCATCCCGACCACGATCCGCTCCTACCTCACACATCGCGCCAAAGGTATGGTGCTCAACGATGTGATACGACAGTGGGCCATCCCGGCGGTAACCGGCGTTGCGGTGGGCTCGGTGATTGCCTATTTCGCGCCGAGCGCGGTGTTCAAGGTCGTGTTCATGGTGACGATGACGGTCATCGCCATTAAGCTCTTGTTCGGCCGCGACAGTTGGGTCATCGCCACCGATTTTCCCGGTCGCCCGGCGATGATCGCCTTTGGCTTCCTGATCGGACTGACCTCATCGCTGATGGGCGTGGCCGGCGGCTCGGTCTCCAACATGATCCAGACGCTCTACGGCAGGCCGCTGCATAACGCAGTCGCCACCTCCTCCGGTCTCGGTGTGCAGATCGCGATTGCGGCTACCATCGGCCTCGCCCTGGCGGGCTGGCCCAAGATGGCGCTGCTGCCGCCATTCTCGATCGGCTACGTCTCGCTCCTCGGCGTCGCAATCATGGCGCCGGTCTCCAGCTTCACGGCCCCCTACGGTGCGGTGTTGGCGCACCGACTGTCGAAACGGCAGCTGGAAATCACTTTCGGCCTATTTCTGCTGTTAGTGTCGGCGCGCTTTGTCGTAAGCCTTTTTTGAACGACGGCTTGCCGCGCATCATCAGCTTGTCGCCGCGAACCTCCCACCTTTCCAACCGGTTGAGGAAGCTCATGCCGAGCAGGCTTGTCCTTTGAAATACATCTCGAAGTCTTCGGGGATCTGATGCAGATAACGTTGGAGTTGATTCGGGCTTGGCGGTCTGTAGAAGGTCGATTCATTACCCACGGTTCTGAACAACGGCTCGTTATTGTACTGGTATTGGCAGTACTCGTCGATACACTCCTGAGCAAATTTGGTCTTGGCTTACTGCCGCTGGTAAACCTTACCCTGCCAGACTTTGTAGTTCCAGGTGGAAGTGCCGAATCGGATTAGTGGGGAGAGCGAGAGGGACATCGTGAAGGAGTTGTAGCGTCTCTCTATGGAGTCCTCAAAGGCGACGATAGCTTGCTGCTACCGCTTTCCCGCGCGGGCTCATCAGAGCGACCAGGGGCCGGCCCCTGGGGCACTCTGGTGGCACCTTTCAGCGCGAAGGTTCGCTCCAGCGGGAATCTACAGGCTCGTTGTCTTTATACCGACCACTCAGAGTTTCATTATTGAGTCTGGCGAACGAGCAACGCGTGATCTTGATCGTTCACCTTCGCCTCTACGCTATCCCCCTTCTTGATCTGTCCGATCATCTGGGTCGTTTTATCTGTATGAAAACGGACTTCCTTGCCGTCCTTCCCCTTGACGAAGTAGTTTCCCTCTTCGATGCGGAACAGTTCGCCCGTGATCATTTTGGTGGCTGCTTGTGCGGGTACGTTCTCAGCCTGCACTGCATATGCCAATCCGAGGCACAGCACGAAACCGCACGATAGGACACCGACAACTTTGTGAATAGATACCATGGGAACCTCCTTGATGAGATGTCACTCAACTTAAGACCACTAGTACGCTACCGGAGTCTTGCGGTCTGAGCTGTTTTGACCATCCTGTGGAAGTTTCCAGGTTTTGCGTGATGAGCTTCCTATGCCTGGACGATTGCGAGAGAACCTCGATCTAATCGGGTTCACGACTGAGCAATTCAGACCAGACCGCTGCTGGGCTTTCATCGATAATAATGGTGAAAGTGGATTCCGTTTTGCGCAGACATTGCGCGACAGAGTGCTGTCGTTGGAAGAATTGTGGTGAAAGATACCTGGGCGGCCTAGCCGTCGGAAGGAAGAGAGGTCATGAAACGTATAATGATCGAGTTAGTGGTCTTATCGACGCTCTTTCTCTCTATCTCCGATGGGATGGAGACGAAGCAGCTCCCTGCACCTGTGCCAGGCCCAACAGATCCTCTACCCAAACCTTCTCCCCCGTCACCAGGCCCCACTGTACCAAGATAGCTGGCCCAGACTCTGGCCGTGTGGTGAAGGAGCGAATATGGCTGTGAAGAGCTCTTTCCCAGTAGACCCGATTCATTCCCGGGACCAGGATTAGGCCATGCTGAAGGTTTTGACGGCAAGATGAGGGACATTCCTACTACACAGGCCTGGACGACGGAGAGGCCAACACACCCCGGTTGGTATTGGTATAGACCTGATCGCCATAGTCAGCCTTGTGTGCGCAAGATTGATGAACAGTTGTTCGTGTACGATGCTGGCATTGCGGAATGCGGAATTCTCACAAGGCCGCCCTGGATTGATAAGGAACAATGGGAGAAGGCTCAGCGTGGTATCACCCTAGACGGCGAATGGGGCGGGCAGCTGGAGCCGCCGGCATGATTCAACAGGAACTCGGTAACATTCCTGTGGTGACTAGAACCTATCTCAAAATCAAATTCTCGATGAATGTATAGTAATTTGGCCGGCGGCACAGTCCGACTCGGAAGTCCAAAAATCCCATTTTGCTGGGAATTTGAACGTCAGGCTCCTGAGTTTCGTATGGCTCTCATTGATCACGATACAGCTCAATCGATTTTGAGATAGGTTCTACTCTCTCACGGCACACGTCTCGCGTTATTCGCTCGCCCATCTTCGGGCTGGGCGTTTCGGAAATACCCGCGAACACATATGGTCTCTACTGAACGATGATCAAGATATGAGCGTGAAGAGCTTGTCCCCAGTGCCGGTCTGGCAACCAGTCTAGTATCGGTTGGGCATCGGATCACTGCTCCTGCTGTTGTGGATGAATGGTGGACCAGCCTATGCGGGGTGGGTATCGCTTGGTGACACCGACTCAGGCACGAGGGTCTACGTGGATCGAAGCACCTTGCTCTCAAAGGGGGATCTGGTGACAATGTGGATCTTGTACGATTTCAGGAGCATGCGCACCGTGGCGGGCAAATCGTATTTGTCCACCAAGACGCAAGGCGAATACGACTGTGCACAAAGACGCCATCGGACTCTCGTGGATACGGGTTTTTCGAGCATCATGGGGCTGGGGGCCGTCGTGTATAACGAATCATCCCCTCGCGAATGGGCGTCAATTTTACCGCAGAGCCTCGGTCAAAAATTGTGGAAATTCGCCTGCGGCAAACACTGACTTGAGAAGCGCTTCAGACGAATTTCCGAACTTGGACTAGCTTGGCCTTTTTCATCACCAGATTGTGGGCCCACTCATTAGCACCAGAAGTCCAGGTCGTATAGGACGCATGTCAAGGCTGTATACCGCTGGCGCGAGGGTCGCACTTCACGCCGCGTCCTTGCGTTCGTCATACTCATGCTTGTACCGGAACCGACATGTATTCTTTCTTCGTGTTGATCAAGGATGGGTCCGGAGAGACGGCCGGATGCCTGTCTGGGCCCACGAGCCGTTCATGGGGCCGGAATAATCGAGAGCACGTGATTCTGATCAATCACCTTGGCCAGAATACGATCACCCTTCTTGAATTCTCCCATCACCTGGGTCGTGGTATCTGTTGCTAAGCGGACATTCTTACCGTTCTTATCCTTGACGAAATAGTTGCCGTGATCCACCCGCACCACGTCGCCCTGAATGAAATACCCCCACGGCTTCTGCACGGTCATCTCCGTCGGCGTAACTTGCCCACCCTTCCTTTCAGATTGGCCAGCCTTTATGTCGTCCGCCTCTGCCACGGTGGACAGTGCCAGGCACAACACACACCCACACGAGAAAACCCCGAAGACTTTAGAAATCGATCCCATGAGAGCCTCCTCGGTTGGATGTAAAACACATATACAGG
>OELA01000209.1_pt2 | contig 12307 bp, 14 predicted proteins | sample 1503161 | NCBI WGS metagenome assembly OELA01 (sample SAMEA104379559, study PRJEB20068) | metagenome | biome: 1000743; feature: 77; material: 1998 | place: USA | collected 2012 | depth 25 m
CTTGGGTACCTTGCCCGCGAGTTAGGCAAGGAACTCTTGCCGTTTGAAAAGCAGACGATCCGTTACATCTCCCTCGACATCACCCATCCCTTCCTCACACTGCAAGTCACCCGGGCCAAGGCCGGAGGCTGGGGAGGCATCGGTACCCGCGCCAACGGCGAACAGCTGCCTTTTAAAGATCACTCCATCGACCTTGTCATCGACAACGAAAACATGGCCGATATGACGCCGGTAAAGTTGACGAAAAAAGAACTCCTCGATGGGAAAGGCGACAGTCCGCAACATCAGGAGGCGTTGGATTGGATCAGACGCGTACGGCTGCCGCTGGGCACGGACCTGCCGGAAGACGTCATCTTCAACCTCGGCCCCTTTCGATTCGTGGCGGAATTGTGGCGGGTGTTAAAACCGGGTGGCAGGGCATTTCTCACCGAATTCGGGATCGAAGAAGGCTGGCCCGCTCCGGTCAAACTGCCGGGCCATACCGAGTACGAAGTCCAGTACAGCCACTTACGGCAGGCCGTTCGCTGGCTCGGCTTTCAGGAGCGTTATCTCTCACTCCCCCAGTTTCTCGCCATCAAACCGGATACCAAGGTCCTCTGCACCGGCGCGGCCTACACCATTCAGCGGTTCTGCCAGTCCATAAACAAACCCTTCATCGTACGGGCCTACACCGAGAAGGAATTGCAGCAGGCCCTGGGCGACATGCTCACAAAAATCCACGGCTGCCACTATCACGACGTGGCAGATCCCGCCTGGTTCGGCCTCATCGACTTCAAAGTCCTGCTTTTGGAGAAACCAGGCGGAACCCCGAAGGCCAGCTTCTCGGAAAACAAGGGCTATCGGTGGTACTCGCAGAAATAGGGATACGGGGGCAAGGAGATAAGGGATAAAGATTCGTTCGGATCGCCCGCTCCCACCAAGGAAGCGGGCAACTTCAGTACCCTCTGAACACAATATCAAGTTCCAAGAACCCACCCACTACGGAGTCTTCGCACACCGGAACCCTGTGCCGTAGCCCTGGAACGACGGCAAACGAGTCTCCCGTTCCGAGGAGCGCAGCCCCTCCGGACCGCTACCCCAGGAGCCGCCACGGACTACTTTGTGATTGCCAGTTGCCGGTCCCGTCGGGTTCCGCAGCGGGGCAGTGCTGTAATAGTTAGGATCATACCAGTCGCTGACCCACTCCCAGACATTCCCGGCCATATCATTGATGCCATAGGGGCTCCTGCCATCTTCAAACATCCCCACTGGCGTTAGTCCCATGTGGTTGTTCCAGAGCTCTTTCTTCATGTTCCCATGAAACTTCGACGGTGGCTCATCCCCCCAAGGGTAGGTCCGACCATCTGTTCCCCGCGCAGCCTTCTCCCACTCCGCCTCGGTCGGCAGGCGCTTGCCGGCCCATTTGCAGTACGCAACCGCATCCGCCCACTCCACATTCACGACGGGACGGTTCTTGTGCATCGCACGGCTCATAATATTCCAATCCGATGGTACTGAGTGGGACGTGGCGTCCAAGAACTTTGCATATTCCCCTACCGTCATTTGGTCCTTATCGAAGAAATAGGCATCGAGATAGACACGACGTTCCGGTCGTTCGTCTGCATCGCCCTTCCAACTCCCCATAATAAATTCCCCTGCCGGGACCAGCACCATCGATCGTTCATCCTGCTTGGCCAACGGCGGATTGATGTGATTCACCTTGTGCTGTTGCTGAATTTTCTCGTGCAACTGTTGATAGAGGGCCCGTTGCTCGTCGTCGAGACCCAGCTTGTGTGCAATGTCCAGGGTGTCTTGGATATGGGCGATATGCTTAGCTGAGACATTCGGCTCGTTGATTGCCTGCTTCCCTTCGTCCAGTAAGCGCCAGACTTTGGCCTTGCGCCCCCGTTGTTTGGCCAATTCGGCCACCGAAGATTTCTCATCAAGCTCCAGCGAGGTCTGGTAATGCTCTTCCGCGCAGGCCCAGGCTTTCAGACCCCGACAGGCATCGCCAAGATAGAAGTGTGCCATGGCATTCGCAGGGCTTTCTTGCAGACCGGTCTCAAAGGCCGCGCGCGCCTCCTGGTACTTTTGTTGTTTGAGAAATTCGTAGCCTGCGGTAAATTTCTTGGCCTTCTCATCAAAGAGGGCCGCGGCGATCGTCGAATCAGCATCGAAGCTGAGTATCGCAACAAGTACGAGGATCTTTCTCATCAACTACCTCCTCATTCGGTAGAAGAGACGATTCCATCCTATTCTTCACATAATCTAATAGACGGGGAAACTATATACCTCATGTATCAGAAACTCAACCACACAGGGTCATGGAGCCATTCAATTTAGGCTACCTATTGGTTGGACGGCCATGTCCTAGATACCTGTAGCAGCTCACCTATGATGTTCGCGCGCCACAATCGTCTGCACAAATACCGGCAACCGAATATTTCCCGTGTCCGGTCTTTCGAAAACTGCTCTCCCGGTGAACTCACATTGCTAAGTCCACGAGGATTACCCTGCAGCCGAACATCCACCTTGGACCACTTCGGCCTCTCAAATATAGTCAGGTCTCCTTGAATGTTCAGCAACTCCTATACCAGCCACGTTTCGGAAGAGCGCACTTCACGCTATTCACGAGAATCTTCATCTCAAACGAGCAACTCTTCTACAACGACGGCTGCTTACGCATCTGTATTGCGAAGAGATCCAAAAAACCGTGGAGAGTGCGTCCATCGTCCGATCCCACGGTGAGTCAAGATCGCTGGATACGAAATGATTCAGACTGCATCATTTCGTCCTCGCTTTCTTAGATCCCAGTTCTTCTCACCCACAAGGGCCTCACGATAGAATCCCTGTTGACCGCGTCGCTTGAACGGATAGGAGAGAGCCGAGTAACAGACCTGAGTCGATCAAGACAAGAGACAGATTCTACAGTGAGCCACGGTATCAGGGTGAACTGGAGCAACTTTCTTCATTGAGGTTCGGCCCGTGAAGCCAGGTTCAAAAGAACCCCTTCCCTCAACCCAAGATCGCTGACTAGTACACGTGGCATCCCCAATGTCTCCATCACCGTCCGGATGATGATCGTGCCGGCGGCGATCACTTCTTCGCGTCCTTTTTCTAGGCCTGGCAGACCGGCTCGGTCGGCTTTTTTGCGGCTGAGAAGTGTCTGCTCAAGTTCTTGAATCATGCTGAGGTGCAACTCATAGTTATGAATTCTTGCCGGCTCGTACGCGGGGAGTTTCTGAGCCATGGCCGCCAGGCTTGTGACCGTTCCAGCGGTACCGACGAAGGTTGCGGTCTGATAATTATCCATGCAGGCAACTGCCGCCCTAGTCTCTCGCGCGACCCACTCGCGCGCCTGGCGCACTTCGTCTTCGACCGGAGGGTCGTGGTGTAAGACCCGTTCACAGAGTCGCACGACTCCGATGTCGATGGATCGGACGATAGGCACCTGCCCCGAACGATTCAGGATGAACTCGGTGCTGCCGCCGCCGATGTCGAAGGCCAGCAGGTCTGTTACGCCGACAGGCAGTCCGGAGCGAATACCCACCAGTGTCCGTCTGGCCTCTTCTTCTCCTGAGATCAGCTCGATCTCGAAGCCCGCTTCGCGCTTCACGTGATCGAGAAACTCCTCACGGTTCACGGCATCGCGCACGGCGCTCGTCGCAACAACCGCCATCCCATCGACAGCAGAGGCATCGATCAACTCACGCCACTCCCTGAGGCACTGCCCCACTCGATCCATCGCTGCGCTGCTCAAATGCTTCGCATGATCGACGCCCTCGCCCAGCCGGAGGATTCGTCGGTCAGATCGTACTTCTATCAGCCGTCCGCTAGGAGCCACATCCGCAATCAACAACCGGCAGGTGAGCGTCCCGATATCGATGCCGGCCAGACGCATCATGCGTGACGCATCACTCATACTTCGCTCCGAATCTCCGTCACCTCCGATTCAAGCTTATCTCGTGCGTCTTTGAGTTCTTGGATCTCTTTCACCAGTCGACCGACTTCAGCGTCGTACAGGACCCGTTCAGCTGATTCGCCTCCCTCGCCAAGAATGACCGCTCGTTCGCCGACATCCCGATAGAGCTCGTCCAATTGCTGGTCGAGCTTGCGGATTTCGAGCCGGATCCGCAATAGTTCCGTTTCTTCCAATGCACGGACCGCCGCCTGCGCCGTGCCATGACGCAACGTCGCAAACCCAGCCTTCAAGTCATGCTTCAACCGTTGTAAGAGTCCCATCTTCTCCTACCTCTATCTCCTCTCCACCCGTCGGAGGATGCGTGGACCATCTGCCTCCCTTGCTGAAAGAGCTGGGCCCCCACGGGAGTTGACCGGAAAGGAAAGCGGAAACTGACCGAGTCTGCGAGGGAATTTCCGAAGGCTTCCATCCGGTCGACTCCGGAAGGGTCGCTCTGAGAAGCAGGGAGGTACATGGTCCACGCATCCCCCTCCTCAACTGACCGACCCCAAATCCAGTTTCGCTTCCCACCGCCGCAACATCGTCTCTCGCAAGGCACGGTGAACCGGCGCCTTCAGTTGTGGGTCTTGCTTCAGCAGTGCAAAGGCCTCCTGCCGCGCCTGCTGGAGCATATTGGCATCTCGCACCAGGTTCGCGACGCGAAACTCCGGCATACCCCACTGCCGGAATCCAAAAAACTCACCGGGCCCCCGGATGCGGAGATCCTCTTCGGCAATGACAAACCCATCGGTCGATCGCACGAGCGCATCCAGCCGCTCCCGAGCTGCCGATGCCGGCTCGCCGGCCGCTTTGGGCTTCGTTGATCGAAACAGCACGCCACCCGAAGCCATGAGCAGACAATAGGACTGGTATCCGCTTCGCCCGACTCGACCACGCAATTGGTGCAACTGCGCCAGCCCGAACCGTTCGGCATGTTCGATCATCATGACCGTGGCGTTGGACACATCGACCCCGACCTCCACCACTGTCGTCGAGACCAGGACCTGGATCTCCCCCTTCTTATACGATGCCATGACGCGCTCTTTTTCTTCTGACTTCATCCGACCGTGCAGAAGCCCGACGCGAAACCCGGCTAACTCGTCCGCTTGGAGCTGCGCTGCTCCTTGCATGGCCGCTTGCAAATCGGTCTTCTCCGATTCTTCGACGAGCGGATACACTACATAGGCCTGCCGGCCACCCCGCAGTTCATCGCGGAGGATTTGATAGGCCCGCCCCCGCTGGCCGTCACTCAAGAGAAAGGTCCGCACCGGCTTTCGTCCCGGCGGCATTTGATCGATCACCGAGACATCCAGATCTCCGTACACCGTCATGGCCAACGTCCGTGGAATCGGTGTCGCGGTCAGCACCAGAACGTCGGGCTTATACCCCTTCTCGATGAGCATCTTCCGTTGAAGCACACCGAATCGATGCTGCTCATCCACCACCGCCAGTCCAAGTTTTGCGAAGGTGACGCCCTGCTGGATGACCGCATGGGTTCCAATCACGACCTGCGCAGTCCCGGAGGCTACCTGCTCCCGCACGGTTTTGCGCGCAGCCGCACGGCCACCCCCACTCACCAGCGCGACGGAAATCCCAAGCGGTTCCAACAGTCCCTTCATCGAGCGATAATGTTGTTCGGCAAGAATTTCCGTTGGTGCCATCAGTGCCGCCTGGTAACCCGATCCACAGGCCAGTACCATCGCCTGCACTGCCACAATCGTCTTTCCGGACCCGACATCACCCTGCACCAGACGGTTCATCGGTCTGTGCGAGGTCATGTCCGAGAGAATCTCCCGGATCACCCGCTCTTGCGCCGCAGTCAACTGAAAGGGCAGCGCCCGCTCCAGCTTGCAGAGGAGCGGCGTTTTCGGATTGAACGACACCTGCTTAGCCTCTTCTTTCACGGCCCGTTGTCGCGAGGCCAATGCGAGTTGCAGCACAAACAGCTCTTCGAACGCTAAACGGCGATGGGCCGGCGTAAGGCCTCGATCGAGCCGCCCTCCATCCGTCCCTGCCGGAGGAAAATGCACGTCCTGAACGGCTTGTTGAATAGGCAGCAATCGATAGCGGGCACGAAGCGGGACCGGCAACACTTCGTGCGCCTCGGTGATATGGGCATCCAGCAAGCCTTTCACGAGTACACGCATCTGCCGGGACGTCCACCCCTTGGTTTCGTGGTACACGGGAACGATACGTCCCACGTGCAATGGCACTTCAGTTTCAGCGCCTATCACTTCGTATTGCGCAACCTCCATTCTCATCGCCACCCACCCCTGCGCACCGGCGACCATTCTCCCGGTCAGCATGATGCTCGTCCCGACGGTGAAGAGTGGCTCAAGAAACGGCTGATTGAAGAACACGGCCTGCAGACGCCCGGTTGAATCCTCCACCACAATGTCGAGGATGCTGAGGCGGCGACTGCGGGCTTTCTTTGTCTCGCTTCGGATGATCGTGCCGCAAATCGAGGCCTGCACACCCGGCACGAGTTGTCCGATCGGGGTCATGACCGATCGGTCTTCATAGCGCCACGGGACAGTCCACAGGGCATCCTCGAGGGTCTCAATCCCGAACCGTTGGAGCAACAATGTGCGCTTCGGGCCGACTCCCTTCACGAAGCGGATAGGCTGCTCCCACCACGGCCGCGATGGCGTCTCATGCATAACAGGTTCATGCACCACAACAGGTTCCGACGTGTGCCATGCCTTGGCCGGGTCGCATACGGCTTTCCGCAAGACTCCAAGTATAAGCGTGGCTTCATGCAGCCGACGCTGCTGGTCCCCTGGCGGAAGTCGCTGCTGATCTTCAAGAAACAACTCACGCAGCTGGAGCAACGCCGCTTCGATCGCCCGTGGGTAGACGCGATCGGATAGAACTTGCATGACCTGTGAGGAGACGAAGCGATTCAGATTCTTGACGGTGGGCAGATGGGCGAAGGCGTCTCGCGTCGCGAATTCGATCGGACGTGCGACACGATCCAGCCATTGCTGAAACCGTTCAGAGGGATTGGGCTCGGAAGAGCGCCGTATCACAGGCTGGGATCGTATCACAGGTTCTCCATCCCCTCAACGAGCAGGACTGGTTGATTTTCTGACAATCCTTTGTCGAGCCTGACCGGAGTGATACATTGAATTTCATCCGAATGGGGCCATTATGTACCGTCACAACATCTTTCACATTTTGTATCCCATTGCGGGCCTAATCGGGCTATTCCTCGTCTATCAAGTTTGGTTCAAACCGACGTATCTCCCTACGCCACCGAGCCAGCCCAATGCCGTCGCGGAACAATCCCCGGAGCTGCAGCCTGAACCGCCTCATGATATTCCATCAGAGCCAAAACAGACCCGCCTCATCGATTCCAGCGTCGTCCCGGATACGACGCACCACAAACTGTTGGAGACCATCCGCGACGAGATAGAAAAAGGGAACGTCAAAATCGCGGAAACGAAACTGGCCGATTTACCGGCCTCTCTCGCCACCGACCACACCGCCCGTTCCTATGTGGCCATCCTCTGGAACAATCTTGGCATTCAACAGGAAAAAAGTGACGGGACTGCGGTTTCAATTAAAGCCTTCAAGAAGGCTGCATCACTCGATGCCACAAATCCCATCGTCCAACTGAACCTCGCCCATGCCTATTGGGAACTGCGCGATCCGGCCATGACGCAGGAGTTTCTGGAAAAGTTGGTCGCCCTGGCACCGAACGAGCCCTTTCCGCATCTGGCACTGGCCGAACTATTTCAGGAACAGGATCAGCTCGGCGAAGCGGCTCGCCATCTCGATCAAGCCGCCGCGCGCTCAGGCAAAGATTCCACCGTGCAATCCTATCTGCGAACTGTCACGGCCAAAGTCCGCCGAACCGAGAAGAGCGAAGAGCGACTCACCAGCCGGGACAGCGCACACTTTACCGTGAAATTCGACGGGGAAACCGATCAGGCTACGTGGACCGTTGTGTTGGAAATTCTTGAAGAGGCCTATCGAGAGATCGGCCAAAAATTCGGGCACTTTCCGTCGAAGACTATCGTCGTCGTTCTCCACACCAAGTCCACGTTCCAAAGCGAGACAGGCAGCCCCATCTGGGCCGATGGGCTCTTTGATCCCGTGCTTGGACGGATCCAGGTTCCTGCTCAGAACGCCTTGGCAGACCGTACATGGCTCATGCGCGTGTTACGGCACGAGTTCGTCCACGCCCTTCTGCATGACCAATTCGGCCCCGCCGGCAGTGCCGTACCGACCTGGCTCAATGAAGGCTTAGCCATGGAATTATCAGGAGACCGCTGGTCGGATCCCGATCAGGTTATGAAGCAGGAGTTTGCACTGATCCCTCTGCCCGCCTTGGAAGGGGCGTGGGGAGGATTGTCCAGTGAGGCCGCGACCGTAGCCTATCTGGAGGCGGGTTCGGCCGTGCACTATCTGATCAACCGCTTTGGCATGCATCGGATGCAGGAGCTCCTCACACACATCAAGGGGAAACAAGCGCTCTCTGCCGCAATGGAATCGCAGCTCTCGCTGTCATATGAACAATTCCAGTCAAGATGGATGGATCAGTTACAAGAGCACGGAAAGAAAAGCTAACGTGCAGACTGGGCTTGCAGCATCTGCCGGACGGTCGAACCCTCTTCCTCGTTAGATTAGATCACTTCCTTGTTCATCTGGTCGGACTCTTCACCAGGCCATACCGGCAGGTTCTCTGCTGCAGCATCATGTCCGGATGCCAGGTCTGTCTCCTCCACGGTCGGCTCAATCGTGTCTTCCCACATAATCTGCCGGCCCCGGTCATCCATCATTCGGATGCGAAACTCGATCTGCTGAGATAGGGGCGTCAACCCTTCTGTCTGGCCCACGACAGGCCTGCTGACGCGCTCTGTGCGCGCAATGGTGCCGGCTCCGGCTGAGAAATGATCGGTCCACACGAGCTGTCCGGTTTCTACATCGATGGCACGAAGGAAAAACTGGGGTTGCCCCTCGAGGGCGCTTCGGCTTCGGACCTGGGTCACGGTCGCCTGTGGCCCGACAAGGTGAGCTGCGACTCGGTGGATGGAATCGGGTTCTTGATCACCGGCATTGAGATTCAGGAAACCTTCCCAAAGAAACCGGCCCGTGGCTGCATCATAGACGCGGAGCGTGAATGCTGAAAGTCCGTCGGCTCCCGGACCGACTCCGCCCGCAAAAATCCGCTCACGCGGTTGACTGTCCGCCAACGCCGCGTCCTCTCTCACGTTCAACTCATAGGTTTCATCAGAAAGAATCGCGCCGCTCTCGGCATCGTAGGTTTTCACGGTAATCGTAGACGCGTCAGCATTCTCATACCCGACACCAGCGGCCACGACATTTCTTGGTTTTTCCGGCGTGAGAGACGAGAGTTCTTCAGTCCAAGCTGTCAGTGGAAGGCTTGAGCCGATCAGAGCAGATGCGATTACTGCAACGTAGAAAACCTTCCTTTTAACCAGCCACTGGTTGCTCGTCATGTGCGATCCTCCCTCGCTTGAAGTGGAGTCTCGCATTGGCCACTTTCAGCGTAAATTCCCCACTGTGGGGAGAAAACCCATCGAAAGAGGGGGGGGGAATCTTGAACCGAAATAGACGGTGACGGGATTAGGAAGAAGATCGTAGCGCGGGTGGGAAATCGACTATTTCAGGGGTCTGTCTCGACTCGGCATACTGGAGTTCTCGGATACCCCTGCAAGCGGAACCGTACCGAAAATTGAGTATCGGTACCGGGCCACAAACCAATACAACAGATAGCCGAATGGCTTCACCAGCGGGAATCTCAATAAGGCTGCGAGGATCCGCCCACCCTTGAGACCCGGCAGGAGTGCCAGAAAGGCATCGAGCCCGCGGGCAATCTCCCCATTAGGACGGACCAGGAAAGCGGCATTGGGGCGACCTGGCCGATAACTCGCTCTCAAGGCCTGCTTGGCCTCTTCGCTCTGATACGGAACCATCCGCACCGGCGCGGCATCAGCGTGAGTCTCCAGCCGTTCAAGCCCCTTCTTGGCCGTGACACAGAGGCGGCATTGCCCGTCATAGATCAGAAGACAGGCCTGCGACGTGCGGGGCGGGTTGATCTGGTTTGTCTGGTTTGTCTGGTTGATTTGATTCATCTGGTTAGCTTTGTTCAACCCAAAAGCCAAACAAACGAGACCAACCAAATAACGGCCTTGTTCGGCTGGCGGAATTTTTCAGCATCCTGCTGTTGCTGTGCGGAGGAGACGCGGGTATCATCCCGTCCATGCGACACACCTGGACATTGATTGGCCTGCTCGCAGGGCTCTGTCTCATCGGAGCCAACACCACTCTGCTCATGCCGGCTGCGACGGGAGCCGGTCAAGTCGGATGGATGGCCTATCTGATTGCCTTTCCTATCACGCTCGCAGGCCTCGTGTGGATCGGATGGTCCTGGACCGCCATGGCTTGTGTCATCTATGGAACTGTGGGATTGGCGTTAGACCTTGCCACAGTCACGAGCATCCTGGGTGGGAAGGGTGAGACCGGCGCACTGTTCATCTTCAGTGTCATGAGCGGGACCGTGAACTTTTTGCTGATCCTGTTCAGCGGGCGCGCGTTTTTCCATTCGTTCCAGGGGACTGCGCTTCCAGAATCCCGTCCTCCCAGTCCTCCATCCCCTTCTTCATCCGCAAGACCTTGATCCGTTCAAACCCAGCGTCCTCCAACCAGGCTTTCGTCTCGGCTGCCGAATAGGTATTGCCTCCCTCGGTAAACAACAACATGGAGACCGCAAAGAGACTCGCCTCTTCGGGAAACAGCCCATTTCGGTCGTGGAGAAAGGCATCCTGAATCAGTAGACGGCCTCCGGAATTCAAGGAAAACAACGCGCGCCGAAACAGAGCCTGATTGTCTTTCGGTGAATAGATGTGCAGGACGTTCGAATACCAGATGACATCGTAGGTGCCGGGAATGCCCTCCGTCATCACATCCAACGGCAGATAGGACAGTCTCGGGCCGGCCTTGTGAGTCGACGCAATCTCTCGCGCGACATCGAGGGCCGCGGGACGGTCGCATACCGTGGCGCGAAGTGTGGGATTCTTTGCCAGGAAGGCCATCGCATAGGTACCGGGACCGCCGCCAAGATCGAGCAGGGTCCGCGCCCCACGCAGGTTGATCTGGGCCGCAATCTTCGGAGCGATCTCCAATGTCCGGTGATGCATCGCCCACGTGAATCGACGTCGATAGTCCGGCTCCTCCGGTTCATCATGATCAAGCGGCAATCCACTCTTCACCGATTCCAACAAGCGTCCCCAATCAGCCCAATGACTGATGATCAGCCGAATATAGTCCCTTCGATAGGCCGGATGGTCTGCATTCAGTGCCGTGGCGCCCAACCGGCTGTTCGTATAGGTCGCCCCCTTTTTCTTCAGCAGGCCGGCCATGGCAAGATTCCGGCAGAGAATGGACAGACCCCGCTCACTGACCTTCACGTCACGAGCTAAAGCAGGAATCGTCCAGGTGTTCGTACCAATCGCCGTAAACAGGTTCAGCTCAAGCGCGGCAATCAGAACCCGCGGTAACCGGTAGGCCGTAATCGCATCGCGCAAGTCATCAAACGTGACGATCCGCCTCGTCACTTGGATACGCCGATCGTCCGCACGCACCAGCGCATGAGATCTTGCACGGCTGCAGGGTTGGTCACGTCCACACTTCGCTCGAAGCGGGCCGCCACGTACTCATCGGTGATCTCGGACTCTTCAGAAAATCCTGATTTCAGCAGAATCGCCCGGTACTTTGCGACTGCCGGTTGGATATAGTATTTGGCCTGCTTTGCGATCTCGTCGGTGCCGAGATCTTCCGGTGTCCCGTCGGACAGGAGCGTCATCACATCGTCAATGGCCATGCCATACTGGCAAAGCAGCTGCCCGTTGGGCGTGAGTTCCAACAGCCAACCATCGGGGCCAAGGTCCATCGTTAACGGACCCCCGGTCTCCAGTTCCGATAATTGAGGAAATGTGGGGGCAAGCGAGGCCTTGAGGGCCGCCCATGCCGGCGAGGGTTCATCACTCATACGTGCGTCCTTCTATGGGGCAGCTCCCCATCTTTCCCCTGCAGGCCGGCGCGCAGGACTGCCAACCGTCGGGTATTCTCTTCAAGTTTTGGCAGCTGATATTTGCGGTCCATCTGCACCACGAGCTCCAGGAGATCCGCTGCCTCGCGCAGTTTTCCTATCCCTTCATAACATTGGACCAGCACGAAGCGAGCGCTGCCGGTCCTCAGCTCATCGCGCGATCGCTCTGCAATGGATTGGCTGGTTTGGCAGCACGCGATAGCGTCGTCATAGCGCTGCTGGAGCAAAAACGTTCGCCCGATCATGCGCCAGGCATCAGCCACCCCGCCCTCATTCCCCAAGCGCCGCAT
>OELA01000531.1_pt5 | contig 12302 bp, 13 predicted proteins | sample 1503161 | NCBI WGS metagenome assembly OELA01 (sample SAMEA104379559, study PRJEB20068) | metagenome | biome: 1000743; feature: 77; material: 1998 | place: USA | collected 2012 | depth 25 m
ATCGATGCCCATTTGATCGAGGTGGAAGTCGATATTGGGGGAGGGCTTCCACAATTCTCGGTCGTCGGTCTCCCGGATGCTACGGTGCGGGAGAGCCGCGATCGCGTACGCTCCGCGCTCAAGAATACGGGTTTCCATTTTCCCGCCAAAAAAATTACCGTGAATCTGGCACCTGCAGGAATCAAGAAGGAAGGATCCGGGCTCGATCTGGCGATTGCTCTTGGAATTCTCGTCGCAGAAGAAGTTATTCCGCCCCAGAATGTGCAAAGGTGCGTCTGTGTCGGCGAACTCTCGCTGGACGGGCACATCAAGCCGATTACCGGTGCTTTATCTATTGGGATCGCCTGTCGGGCCGACTACCGTCTGCTCTTGCCGGCTGAGAACAGCCAGGAAGCGTCCATGGTGCAGGGTGTCTCGGCCTATCCACTCCATACGCTCCCAGAGGCCGTGGCCTTTCTCAATCGCACGGTGTCACTGAACCAGGCTCATGCAGACCGGGACCGGCTCTTTACCACGCGCCCAGTGGAGGAAGACGACTATGGTGATGTGAGGGGACAAGATCATGCAAAACGCGCTCTGGAGATCGCTGCAGCCGGGGGCCATAATCTTTTAATGGTGGGGCCGCCTGGTTCCGGGAAGACCATGTTGGCCAAACGTCTCCCAACGATTTTGCCTCTCATGGAGCCGGAAGAAGCAATTGAGACGACCCGTGTCCATAGTATCGCCGGACAATTACCGGCCGATCATCCGCTGCTGACTGTCCGTCCCTTTCGCGCTCCACATCACAGTATTTCCGATGCCGGACTCATCGGTGGCGGAACAGTTCCCAGGCCGGGGGAAGTGTCCCTAGCACACAACGGTGTGTTATTCCTGGACGAATCCCCGGAGTTTCGCCGCCCCGTTCTGGACGGATTGCGGCAACCATTGGAAGACGGACATGTGACTCTGACAAGGGCCAGCGGCTCGCTCCATTACCCTGCGCGGTTCATGTTGATCGCCGCGATGAATCCCTGTCCCTGCGGGTATTATGGCGATCGCACGCGTGAATGTGTCTGTACCCCGCACCACATCCGGCGCTATCGGGCCAAATTGTCGGGGCCGCTTCAAGATAGACTCGACATTCACATCGAAGTTCCGCCGGTCTCCGTGCGAGACTTGCACGACCACGGCCCTGCGTCGGAAAGTTCGGCCGCGATTCGCTCGCGCGTTCTTGAGGCGCGTGAGCGGCAGCTCCACCGGTATCGTCAAGACGGGATTCACACGAATGCGCAGTTGAAGCCACGGTCCTTGAAGCGGTACTGTAACCTAGAGTCTCCGGCTCAAGAGTTCTTAGGACAGGCGCTGACGAAACTCGGATTGTCTGCTCGGGCCCATGGGCGCATTGTACGTGTGGCGAGAACGATTGCCGATCTTGCCGGTTCTGATAAGATTGAGCCGCTGCATGTGGCTGAAGCGATTCAATACCGCAGTTTCGACCGTCGGATGGAGTTGTGAGGATCCCCTGTGTGGCCGAGCGTGAAAGTCTTTCTCTGGTGGTTCATTGTCGGTTCGACCATGGCGCTGGCCGTGATCATGCTGCAAGGTGGCATTCGCGAAGCGATGCAAGCGCAGGGGTCGGTGTGGGAACTCAAATTGGTGGAACTGCTGACGACCATCCTCGGAGGGGGACTGCTCGGCGGCTGTGTCGCATTAATACTGAATCGTATCAAGAAATCATGATGGATGGTTGTCCAATCGTGATGCAATGAGGCAATACATGGACGTGGAAGTGGGTTCGAATCTCTACCGCAACACCGACGGCATGATTGAAATCGAAGGTGTCCCGCAGATTCAAGTGACACTGAAACCGAAGACAGGCGACTTACTTGTGACCTTTGCGTTGTTCGATGCCGTCGGAAAAGTGACGGCAAAACTCGTCGACAGCACGCTGATGATCAACGAACGTCGTGCCTACGAGGTGAGTAAGACTCCCAAGAGTCTGCGACTCACACATCCGGCCTCAGGAACCGTCATCTTACAGATGGACGTGAAGGCATCAGAGGTGGTGGCCTTTACGCAAGGGGAGTTCCACACGATGAAGGGCCATGTGATCCACGTGTCTCCCGCCGAATGGAAAATCGACAAACTGCGTGTCAGCGGCACGACACATGATCTGAAGGGCAGGTCCGTCGCCCTCGGTTGATAGTGGGAGACATAATCTATCCCGCAATCGTCGGCACGATCACGATACGCCCGTCTTTCAGTTCCACGGTCGCCGTATCTCCATCGCGCAATTCGCCCTTAACCAATTGACGGGCCATCGGTGTTTCGACTTCCTGTTGGATCAATCGCTTCAAGGGTCGCGCACCATAGACCGGATCGTAGCCTCGCTCACCCAAATATCGTAAGGCCTCCGGTGTGACGGAAAGAGAGATCCGTCGTTCTATCAAACGTGCCCGCAACCGCTCGAGTTGAATCTCCACGATCTTCGTGAGTTGCTCCGTTTCTAACGCATGGAATACCACCGTCTCATCGATACGGTTTAAGAATTCCGGACGGAAGTGCTCCCGCAGCTCGATCATCACGAGGGAACAGACTTCGTCATAGGAGGCGTGCCGCTGCTGCGCGTCAAGGATCTGTGGGCTGCCGATGTTCGACGTCATGATCAGGACGGTGTTCTTGAAATCGACGGTCCGACCCTGGGAATCCGTCAATCGTCCGTCGTCCAATACTTGAAGCAAGACATTGAAGACGTCGTGATGGGCTTTTTCGATCTCGTCGAAGAGGATGACGGAGAATGGCCGCCGCCGAACGGATTCGGTCAGTTGTCCGCCTTCTTCATAGCCGATATAGCCCGGTGGGGCGCCGATGAGACGGGCGACCGTATGTTTCTCCATGTATTCTGACATATCGATTCGAATCAGGTTGGCGTCATCATCGAAGAGCGTGGCTGCGAGTGTTCGTGCCAACTCGGTTTTTCCCACTCCGGTCGGACCGAGGAACAGAAAGGACCCAATGGGCCGGTTCGGGTCTTTGATTCCTGAGCGCGCTCGGAGGACCGCATCGGCAACCGCTTCCACCGCTTCATCCTGGCCGATGACGCGCTGATGGAGCAGCTCGCCTAGTTTCAAGAGTTTTTCCGTTTCACCTTCGACCAACCGGGAAACGGGGATTCCGGTCCATCGACTCACGACGGCTGCGATGTCGTCTTCATCGACCTCTTCCTTGAGTAGCCGGTTTTCGCCCTGTTTCTGGCCGAGCCGCTCCTGTTCCAAGGCCAATTCCCGCTCGAGCCGAGGCAATTCTCCGTATCGCAGCTCCGCCACGCGATTGAGATCGTAGGCCCGTTCGGCCCGTTCCATCGCCTGTTTGACTTCTTCCATGGCTTCACGAGTCTTACGCAATCGCGCGACTGAAGCTTTTTCAGAGTCCCATCGTGTTTTGAGAGCCTGCAACTCTCGTTGTTTCTCGCCCAACTCCAGCTCGAGCGTGGTCAGCCGCGCCTGACTGGCCTGATCCTGTTCTTTCCGCAAGGCCTCCCGCTCGATCTCCAACTGCATCACCTTGCGGGAGACTTCATCGAGCTCAGCCGGTAAACTGTCGATCTCCGTGCGCAGTCGGGCCGCTGCTTCATCGATCAAATCGATCGCTTTGTCGGGGAGAAAACGATCGGCGATATACCGATTCGAAAGTTTCGCGGCAGCGACGAGCGCGGCGTCTTTGATACGCACACCGTGGTGTACTTCGTAGCGTTCTTTGAGCCCGCGCAGAATCGAAATGGTGTCCTCCACCGTCGGCTGGTCGATGAGGACCGTCTGGAATCGCCGTTCCAACGCGGCATCCTTTTCAATATGTTTCCGATATTCATCCAGCGTGGTCGCGCCGATCAAATGCAAGTCACCGCGGGCCAGCATGGGTTTGAGCAAATTGGCGGCGTCCATCGCCCCTTCCGCTGCCCCAGCTCCCACAACGGTGTGCAACTCATCAATGAAAAGCAGGACCTGCCCTTCTGCCGCCTGCACTTCTTTGAGGACGGCCTTCAACCGTTCTTCGAATTCGCCGCGAAACTTCGCACCGGCGACCAACGAACCCATGTCGAGGGTGATGACGCGCTTCTTCTTCAGTCCTTCAGGCACGTCCCCTTTGATAATGCGGGAGGCCAGTCCTTCAACGATGGCGGTCTTTCCGACGCCTGGCTCACCGATGAGCACAGGATTATTCTTGGTTCGTCGTGAGAGGATCTGTACGACACGACGGATTTCTTCATCGCGCCCGATAACCGGATCCAGTTTTCCTTGCCCCGCCAAGCGCGTGAGATCGCGGCCATATTTTTCCAAAGCCTGGTAGGTGCCTTCCGGGTCCTGGCTCGTGACACGTTGAGAGCCTCGTACCTGCTGCAGGGCAGCCAAGAGCCGTTCCTTCGTGAGGCCAAGTTTCTTGAAGACACCCCCTTCCTGGACCATGGCAAGGATGACATGTTCGACACTGAGATAGTCGTCTTTCAGCGCGCGTTGTTCGTCTTCGGCTTTGACCATGACTTGGTTGAGGCGCGACGCAATGTGAAGCTGTCCAGGACTTGCCCCGGCGCCCTGTACTTGAGGCAGCTTTGCGAGAGCCTGTTCCACGGCCTGACGAACGGATGGCACCGACAACCCTGCCTGCTCGAGGAGTGAGGAGGCCAGACCTCCATCCTGTTCGACAAACGCAAGCAGAAGGTGTTCGACATCAATTCCCTGATGATTTCGCCGTGCAGCGTGGGATGACGCAGTCTGGAGCGCCTCCTGTAGTTTGATTGTCATGCGGTTCATGTCCATCGGATCACTCCTCTTCGCTCATACCAGTCTACTCGTGGGATTGACATAATCATAGGAAATGAGAAGTCAACCTCCAGCGAGGATCCATCGGCTTGACCCGACAAGTTCCCGCAGACTATTGTCTTGCATGTCACAAATTCTGATCGACACACTGGCACTCTATCGGAACGCCTTCCGCAAGACTGGACAGTCCCTTGCCCGCGGCTGGATGACCATGGTGGCGGTGGTGGGATTTGGAGCCCTGTTGATACTCGCCTCCCAGATCGCATCACCGCTCGGTATGATCGGAGGGTTTGTGCTGGGCGCGGTGAATGCGCTCCTGGTTGGGGCCACCCTGAGCCTGATCGAGCAATCGATCAGCCATGGTCGGGCCATCACCTTCCAAGTCATTCTCGGCAGCTTCGGTCACTACTTTTGGGATGTCATCGGCATTGGGTTCATTCTATGGCTGCCACTGATGGCGCTCGACTTGAGCATGCAGACGAATCCCTATGGGCAGCTCCTCTCGTACGTGGTGTTCTTGCTCCTCTTTCTCCTGCTGAACCCGGCGCCGGAAATTATCTATCAAGTTCGGCATAACTCCCCGCTCGACGTGTTCAAGACCTCGTACGAATTCGTTCTTGAGAATTGGATCGAATGGTTTCTTCCGTTTGCCGTGATTCTGATCCCCATTGTCCTTTCGCCGATGGGTCTCAAGACGTTCTTTTCCCTTTCCAGCAGGGTGGGGAGGGGGGCCGGATTGGATTTTTCCCAGCTTCTTGTGCTGCCGTTCACGATTCTCGGAGGCTGGCTGGACTACTTCGGTATTCCTTCTTCGATCAGCTGGTATCTCGGGCTGCTCTTCACGCCGCCCCTTGCCGTAGCCATGCTCTTGTTCCGTGGCCATCTCTTTGCATCGCTCCACGGAGTATCACGGCGCCAGCGTCGATTTGTCTCCCCATTCAAGTAGGGTCAGCAGCGTGGTAGAGGAGGAAGAAATTCTGACTCTCCTGATCGGAAGCCATTCAAACCTGCCGAGCCTATCCGGCTTCTGTAAGAAAGGATCATATGGGCGAAATATCGTTTGCCTGATCGCTTGAGTGACATCGGGAAATAGTGTATGGAATTACCTACAGCCTCTACATACATCTTCGCTTTTCAAGGCTGAGAAAGACTTCCCTCGTGCGCATATCGATCTTTTGGCGGATCGTCCTGACCTCCCTCGTGATTATTATCGTGATGGCGGGGGTGAATCTGTATGCCCTGTTTCAATTGCGTCAGCTGACGGCGTTGAGTGCCAATATGGCTACTCGCCATTACCCAGCGATCGAATCGGCAAAACGGCTGCTTACCGTACTCTATGCCCAACTCAATAGTGAAAAGAAGTACCTGGCCGTGCGCGATGCCACGTTCTTGCAACATTTCGATGAAGAGGTCGACGAGTTCCATCGTGGGCTCCAGAGTCTTGAAGCACAGGAGCTTACTCCCCAAGGCATTCAGTTACTTGAGGACACCAAACGCCTGCAGCAAGAACGACTTATGATGTTCCACGCCGAATTGGGGAACGGCGTATCGTCTCCAGCGCCTCCGTCGGCAGACTATGAAGGTCGGCGAGACGCGTTAATGGACCGCATAAGCGCCACGCTCCAACAGTTCATCAATCTTCACGAGACGGGCATCAGTGTCGGCGTCAGCCGGTCAAGGGAAAGCTCCGCGCAAGCCGAAGCGGTCACACAGCAACTGGTCTTGCTCGCGCTCGTATTTGGCATTGCCCTCGCCGGCTTTGCCAGCTACACGATTCTGCGCCCCCTTCGTCAATTGCAGAATCATATCAAACAGATCGGACAGGGTAATTTCCGTACGTCATTGAAAATTCGAGCCCCCAGCGAGTTGCGAGACCTCGTGGATGCGGTCAATTGGATGGGTACGAAACTTCAAGAATTGGATGACATGAAGGGGGAGTTTCTCGCCCATGTCTCCCACGAATTACGAACGCCCATGGCCTCGATTCAAGAAGGTACGCATTTGCTGTTGGATGAAATTCCCGGCCCCTTATCGCAAGAACAACGCACCACCTTGCGCATCATGGCAGACAGCAGCCGTCGGCTCATTACCCTCATCTCCACCATATTGGATCTCTCTAAGATGGACGCCGGGATGATGGAGTATCGCATTGTCGCGACGGATCTCAAGCGCATCACCGATATGTCGGTCAACAAAGTCCAGCTCCTCGCCGATGCCAAGCATGTGCAGTTGTTGCTGGAAGCCCCTGCACAACGTGTGTGGGTCAAGGCGGATGCGCTTCGAATTGAACAAGTGCTGGACAATTTGCTCTCAAATGCCTTGAAATTCAGCTCGGAAGGAGGCATTGTAAAGGTACTCATGAAGCCGGATCCGAAAGCGGGAGTCCTCGAGGTGAGCGTGAGCGATGGGGGACCCGGTATTCAGGCTGAAGACCTGCCCTTTATTTTCGAACGCTTCTATCAGGGGCGCACGAATGCCAAACATGCGACACCAGGCAGTGGTCTCGGGTTGGCACTGGCAAAAAAAGTGGTTGAAGCACATGGAGGTCGGATTTGGATCGAAAGCGAATCCAAGAAGGGAACGACTGTACGGTTTATCCTACGCCTTACGAAGCCAGGAGAGATGGCGTGAAGGTTGGCAACAGAACCTTCGCCTCTGGAATCCTATCTTGTCTATTCTTCCTCGCGGGATGCGCGGCATGGTCGTCGGCTCCGCAATTTTCGCAGCCTTACTTCATGGTAGAGGCGGGAGACGCAAAATCTCTCCACGCGTTGGCGAAAAAACAGGAGGCGCTCTTCCAAAGATGTGCCGAACACAATTCCTGCGATCATGTGTACTTTACACGTGCCCTGTTGGGACTATACGAAAGCCGGGATACTGCCTTGAAGTACTTCGGAAAAGTGATCGCCGTTGCCCCCAAGAGCCAGCTGGCCACTTCCAGCAAACTCTGGGTAGAGTTGCTCGAGCACCACGCCGCCCCTGTTGAGCAGTCTTGGTTTCAATCGGTCATAGCTGCCCCAGCCGTTTCGGACAGCCAGGCCATCTTGGCCCAGGCTTCTGATCGGCTGGTGCGGGACTTGCTTGATAGAGAGCTGACAATCCAGCAATTGAGGGTCATGAAGGAAGCCGATGCGCAATCCCTGGAAAACCTCCAGCGGGAATTAGCCGAGCGTGAACGGAAGATAGACTCGGTCAACGGGAAGAAAGACACTGCAAGAGGTTCGGCCGATACCGGCATCGTGCTGTCTCTGCAGAAACAATTGACGGATCGCGATAAGAAAATCGAGGAATTGACGAGCCAATTGGAGGCATTAAAGCGTATCGACCAGGAAATGCGGGATAAGGTTCGTCCTATCCATCCCCCATCGACGGTTGTACCGCCTCCGACCGCTTCGGAACCGACGACCCCGTAGCAAGGAGTTTCATGGAAAAAGAACATATTCTCGTAGTCGATGATGAAGAGGGATTGCTACACCTGGTGAAGATGCGGTTGACGGCCATGGGCTTTGCCGTCACAGGCTGCACCACCGGGCGTGAGGCCCTCACCGCAGCCAAGAAGGACCGGTTCGACCTGGCCATTACAGATCTCCGGCTGGGGAGCGAAGACGGATTGGATGTGACGGAAGAACTACTGCGGATTCATCCAGGCCTTCCGGTGATCATCCTGACGGCCCACGGCAGCATCCCCAATGCCGTGGAAGCCATGCAGCGGGGGGCCTTTGGATATCTCACCAAACCGTTCGATGACAAAGAACTCAAGGCCAAGATTGATGAAGGACTCTCGCCGCAACGAATGAGGGGAGAGATTCAGCGACTCAAATCTCTTGTCAACGAATTGTATGGCATGGAGAACATCGTCGCGCGAAGTTCGGCGATGCAGCGTATCCTCCAACAGGTGGTGCAGGTGGCAGATTCGGACGCCACCATTCTCCTCTTCGGAGAAACCGGGACCGGCAAAGAAGTGCTGGCACGTGTCATCCATTCGAACAGTCGACGGAGCAAAGGACCGTTTGTTGCTCTCAATTGCGCGGCCATTCCTGAAACCCTTTTTGAGTCTGAGCTTTTTGGACATGTACGCGGCGCGTTTACCAGTGCCCATGGTGCAAAGCGAGGCCTGTTTCAAAGCGCCAATGGCGGCACGCTCTTTCTCGATGAGATCGGTGAAATACCGCTCTCGATGCAGGTCAAACTGTTGCGGGCCGTGCAGGAACGGGAAGTTCGCGAAGTGGGCTCTGAACTTTCAACCAAAATCGATGTGCGGATTATCGCCGCAACAAATAAAGACCTCGGCGAGGCGGTCAAGAATGGAACCTTTCGGAACGATCTGTACTATCGCATTTCTGTCGTCCCGCTGTTTATCCCGCCGCTTCGGGACCGACGCGACGATATTCCCTTGTTGGCCCAACACTTTCTGACCACGAGTGCGAAGCGGGCGAATAAAGTTTTGCGCGGCTTTACACCGGCGGCCCTCAATCGGTTGGTCACACATCCTTGGCCCGGCAATGTCCGAGAATTGGAAAATGTTGTTGAGAAGGCCGCTGTGATGACGCGCCAAGACATGATTACGCCGGATCTCTTGCCCTCAATGGGGACATCGCCGGATGCGCCACTCAAGCCGCTGACTGAAGCCAAGGAAGAGTTTGAGAAAACCTACCTCAAGAACGTGCTGCAACTCACCGGAGGCAACATCTCGCGTGCTGCCCAATTTGCTGGACGCTATCGGGCAGATTTCTACAAGATGCTCAAGAAATATGGTCTCCACCCCTCAACCCTGAAGGCCAAAGCGGAAGCCGATCTTGAAGAGCTGGAAGAGGATCGTGACCTCACAGAGGCCGAACGCTAGAAATCCGTGCTTCTCTTTGCGAAGAGCAAAGACACGATCGGGTGATCGGAGCCTGAAGGAGACCGTTCAAAGTTTGTGTGAGGCCGTGCACCTGCCGGTTTCACTTAAGCTTTGTTGCGAGATGAGCCATAACCTGTCTTGATCAGCGTTGAGATGACCTCTGTGATTCGCTCGGCAATTTCCGGCGGCGGGGTATCAAAGTCCACCCCGAATTCAGATCCTTTGACCCACTTCACGATGGCGCGATCGATCAACAAGGGCACCGGATCTCCTGGCACAAAAATTTGCAGGGCAAGTCCCGCCCCGGCGGAGACCTGTACATTCCCGGTGATATAGCTCCCGCTCAGGGAAAGATCTTTGATGATTCCTTCACCGGCAATCCCGTCCCCAAGATAACGCACCGGCACCAACTTTTTGAGCCGGTGATTCTTCCGCATCACAAACCCAGTCATACTGTCTCCTTTCTCGATCCGGCATTCTTGTTTCTTGACCGCTGCTATTGTAGTACTCAACTGAAAAGTTGGACAGAAAATTACCCGGTGAGGCGTAACACCTTCTCCGAGACGGCTAGGATAATTTCTGCCGTGATTCCCAATATCCTCGATCGGTATTCAACCCCAGTCCCTGAAGGCGCCTTCAGAACTAAACCGATGGTGACCGTGTGAAGTTCGAGGAGGTCGGCCCGGTTAGGCGCGATTGCCACGGGAGGACCAAGATGGAGGAATGAGTTAGAGCGACAGGTCAGGAGCAGGCCAAGCTCAAGAACAACGACCCTGAATGGTTTCATGATGACCCTCCCGGGGTGAAGTGAGCCTCTTTCCGAGGTGTGTGCCAAAATGATTGAAATCTATCGGCAAATAGAATCCGTGTTAGAATTAACTTATTCAGAATTCATGGCAGTCGCTGCATTTAAGGGGCACACAACATGTTGTTATATGAATTGTTCATGGGGTGGATCGTCGTGAGTATTGCGGGGATTGTGGGGAGTATGGTCTTCGGCGGCTTATTGTGTCTGTGGTGTGCATTGAGGGCGAAGTAAGTTCGAACAACTCGGAGATGATGTCGTAGATTTCTTGTTTTTGTGCCGAGGCCCTTCCGTTCCCCCTTTCCACAATGACTACAATCTCCCCCATCATGGAGATTGTCCCTTCTTCGAGGGGCATGCTCTCGCATGTGGGCCTGACAGATAGACAGCTTTCCTTCCTCTGCCGTACAATTCTCAACTCCAGCTTCCCTTCGAACAGTGGGCAGCTTTGTGAGGTCTGCCATGAAACTTTTTCTTGCTTCCATAGGGACGGTTTTATTGGTGGTAATCTCTTGTCTACATGTAGGCCTGGATGCGTATGCCGGCACTGATATTGAAGAAGCTAACACATGTCTAACACCTGGTTCTGACAATGGTATGGACTGTCTTTTACGTCTTATTCTCAATAGACAGCCCATACGGTTTCGCAAACTTGCTCAGGAAGGTAACCACAATTATCAATACATGCTTGGAAGAGCTTATGAGGGTGGAGTCGTTGGCGTTCCGCAAGAATATGGGGAAGCGGTCCGGTGGTATAGAAAATCTGCCATCCAAGGTAACGGCATGGCCCAGATGGCGTTGGGAATGATGTATTTTGACGGGAAGGGCGTCACAAGAAGTCATCAGGCTGCATTCACGTGGTTGAAACCAGCTGCAGAACAGGGAGAGCCACTCGCGCAGGTAACCCTTGGAACAATGTACGAGGCAGGAGACGGCGTTCCCCAGGACTTCATTCAAGCCCATATGTGGTTCACCGTAGCAACCGTTTCGTTTTCAGATACCGGGAATCCGAACTTTGCTGGACCTCGTGAAGTCGCGACTATGGCGAGAGAAATGCTTGCTGAACGTATGACTCAGGATCAGATAGCCGAAGCTCAAAAGCTGGCGAAGGAATGGAGTTCAAAATCTGTGGCAAGTCGTCTGACCGATAATTGGTTCGAAGAGGTATTACGATAGACGAAATATGTAGCGCTGTTTCGAGCGTGAGAGGAGGGTTTCTTTCCACATATAGTCGGTGACGGTCTTCGCGTGGTCGGGCACAAGGCCATTGTCAAAACATACGCGCCACACGGGAAACGACATGGTTGCCTATGGGATATTCCCCGATCGTTGGGCGGTCGGCTTCCATTCCTTCGCCATTTTTTTCGCTTCGGCAATCTGTGCAGACGTCATACCATCTGCGATCTCATCTCGATTTTCTGCCGCGACATCCCGCCACGTGTCATCGGTCGTGTGGGCTGCAATGTGGTACCACATATAGGCAAGGACATCATTTCGCGTCACGCCGTGGCCAAATTCATATAATCCTCCGAGATTGTTTTGCGCGCCCGCGTGCCCTTGCGCGGCAGCTTTCTCGTACCACTGCCGCGCCGTTGCGAAATCTTGCGGGACACCTTTTCTGAAGTCGTACAGCATCCCGAGGTTGTACTGGGCTCCTGCATGTCCTCGCTCAGCCAGTGGGCGCCATTCGCGCAGGGCTGTCGCATAGTCTCCACGGCTATAAGCGTCCAAACCAGCTTCAAAATCCGCCCATGTAGGAGTTGCGAAAATGACGATCGACAGGAAAAGAGCCGAGGTGACAAGGAGAAGGGAGGGAGAGGAACGATCGGGACTCACGGGCCAATCTCCACTGAGTCGT
>OELA01000016.1_pt1 | contig 12155 bp, 10 predicted proteins | sample 1503161 | NCBI WGS metagenome assembly OELA01 (sample SAMEA104379559, study PRJEB20068) | metagenome | biome: 1000743; feature: 77; material: 1998 | place: USA | collected 2012 | depth 25 m
TTGGGACGAATCTCTCTTTCGCGCCATCAATGGATTTGCCGGTCAGTCGGCCTGGCTGGATGGATTGGCGCTCAATCTCTCCCGGTCAAGTCTCTTATGGGTTCCCTGCGTTCTGCTCGCCGCCTTTTGGTTCTGGTGGTCCAGGCGTGAAGCCCTTCTGGGAGCCCCAGCCCTGGCTGCGACAATTGGGATTGCCGATTTCATTGGTGCACGGCTAAAGGATTTGATCGAACGGCCCCGCCCCTGTGCGTCGCTGATAGATATTCAGCATGTGGAGGACGCCTGCGGAAAAGTGTTTAGCTTTCCCTCAAACCACGCGATCAATACGGCGGTCGCCGCTGCATTCTTGCAGGTCCTCTACCCTCGTTCAGGCTGGGTGAGTTGGCCGCTGATAGGATTGATCGGTCTGTCGCGTGTGTATATCGGGGCCCACTATGTCACGGACGTGTTGGGAGGGTGGGTCATCGGTGGATTGTTCGGAGCCGGTGTCGCGTGGCTGGTTCTCCGCTATGCCCGCGAGCGTCGCTCACGTGAAACTCCCGCGGTCTAGCTCCTCGTGCTTTCTTGGTTTTCAAGACAGCGCAAAAGTTCTGCTTGGCAACCCTCCTGGTCGTAGCCTCGTCCGATCAACACGATTGCGTGGCTTGGTTCATCAAGGAGCGTGATAGGCGTAATGGTGGCGTTGCCCGGTGGGGCATATTGAAATTCTTGGAGTTCCGGCCCCTTGACGAAGCGGAAGAATCCTTTCGCCCGTTCGAGCTCAGGGGGCAGGGTCTTCATCCAGTGCAGGAATCGTTCAAAGTTCAACGGGCCTGGCAGCCTGACGGTTGTGGCGATTGGATGATACGATGCTCGTGCCCTCGTCGTGGATGAGCGCGGCAGTCCGAATTCCACGTTCACTGTTTGCGCCGGAGATTTACGGGTTATCGGTTCGAGTAGTGATGGGGGATCGACACGGGCATGGCTGGTTTCCCAGATCCTTGCGTAGGGATTCTGGTCGATAATGGAGGTCTTGAATCCCTCCCAATGTCCCGGAACATAGAGATCACGCTTATTGAGAATGAGTTCGTCTGCGCAGCGAATCGCCTGCCTGGTCACGAATCCCCCCATACTCTCCCGGTCTGTCTGGATCGGATGCAGTAACGCAATAACCTTTTCCAAGTGTGTGAGCCGTGCCGTGTAGAGATCGGTGACGGCATCGATGACTTCGGCCGGATCGGCCATGCCTGAACATTCGAGGATGATCACCTCCGACTCATAGTCCCGCACCAGCTGGGCGATTCCCCAGGACAGGTCTTCCTTCGTGTCGCAACAGACGCAGCCGCCGGCAAGATTCATCACTTGTTCGGCGATGGTGCCCGCGCGGGGGCCGTCGATGCTCACTTCTCCGGCTTCGTTCATCAACACGCCGACTCGTTTTCCCTGACCTTTCCAATGTTCAAGCAGCCGCATCAAGAGCGTGGTTTTCCCCGCGCCAAGGGAGCCGCAGAGGACATAAAAGGGAACCGGTGTCGTGGTCATGGTCTCAATGGGTGTGGGGCGAAAAAAGTAAGGGGGTCCGTCTGCCCGATGCAGGATCGCTCAGTGGTGTACATGCAAGAGCCCTTCATCCTGGTGTTGCTTCGCCAAGGTGGCTAGATCGCAGTGGATGTCGTCAGGGTGGCAACAGTCGGTTCCCATTTGAATCGTCATATGCTTGATGCCGAAATCTGTGCTGACCCGGGCGCGGATGGTATGAAGCAGGTTATTGGTCAGTACCGAATCGTCCCCATCGACGAGGATATGGCAGGTCATCATGATCAAGCGAGGTTCGACCGCCCAGATATGGAGGTCGTGGACGTTTTTCACACCGGGGATCGCCTCGATGGTCGCAGCCACGTGTGAGGCGCTAATCTTCGGCGGAGTCGATTCCAACAAGACATCCAGCGATTCCTTAAATAACGGCCAGGCCCCTTTTGTAATGGCCGCGACGACCAGCAAGCTGACCAGCGGGTCGAGAACGGCCCATCCGGTGAATAGTATGGCCCCGCCGCTGATCACGACACCCAGGGAGACCCAGGCATCTCCCAGCATGTGCCAAAAGGCGCTGCGGATATTGAGGTCATCCTTGGCTCCGCGCTGCAAGAGGAGTGCGATACTCAGATTGGCTGCGAAACTGAGGGCGGCGATCGCCATGACCCAGCCACCGTCCACCGGAATGGGCTGCAGCAGCCGCTTGAATGCCACGACTGCGATCCCGAGGGCCGTGAGCAAGAGGATAAACGAATTCAAGAACGCGGCAATAATGCCGGCTCGATGATACCCGAATGTTCTGGCTTCTGTGGCAGGCCTGGCCGTAAGGAGATGGGCGTAGAGGGCAAGAAAGAGTGCGCCTTGGTCGACGAAGTTATGCCCCGCATCGCTCATGAGTCCCATGCTGTCGAGGATCCATCCGCCGATGAACTCGGCGACGATGACCACCGCGTTCAGGGCCAGGGCGAGGTACAGCCGGGAGCGAAGATGTTCGTAGGAGGCGAAGGTACCCATCGATTATAGTGTCGCACGGCTTTCGCATCCCGGCAAGCCTTCAGGATGGATGGGTAGGCTGAAGTATCGATGGTCCCTGTGCCTAGGGTGCGATCGGCACGAACTCCAGGAAGTACTGGCGCGGCAGGAAGGTGTGTTCTCGAACGAGCCGATAGCCGGCTTTGGCCAGTTCTGCAATCACCGTTTCCCGAGGGACCAGATGCTGCTTCGGAAAACCGAGCTCACCCGAGCGTTCGTCGTTGTAGAAGTCGATGATGGCGAGGCGGCCACCGGGCTTCAGCGACGACCTGGTATCGGAGAAGTATTTCGTACGTTCTTCAAGGTGATGATAGGTGTTGCACAGGAAGAGGAGATCGATTGATCCGTAGGGAAGTTTCGGATTGTCAGGCCGCGCCAGGATAAATTCAGCCGTGTAGGATCGATGCATATGGACGACGCTCTCTTCGGCATACTTCAACATCTCCGGTTCCACATCGACCGCATAGACCTTGCCTGTCTCTGTCACCGCTTCAATGAATCGGCGAGTGAAGTAACCGGATCCTGAGCCGAGGTCTGCTACTGCCAGGCCCGGCTTCAGATTGAGGGCGTCGATCACCTGCCTGGGTTTCTGGTACTGGTCTCGTTCTTCGCTATCGAGCTGCTCCAGATATTGCTTAATGTCAGCCGGTTGGCGATGCTGCTGATGTTCCTCCGCGGCAAAGACTGTCACCGACAGCAGGCAGCAGGCCATAGCAAGGGACAGTAGATGTCGCATCATCGTGTTGGTGGCTTGAGCTGTTCGTTGAGCACCGGATATTTCGCCTTCCCCACACCAACGTTCCCGCTGGAGGGGTCGGCCGCCACGACGCGGAGGGTGATTCCGTCCGGCGCGTCTTTCGGGAGAGGAACAAAAAACGGTGCTTCGAACGTGGCGTGGTCGTTATTGTAGAACATCTGCAGCCGCTCAAGAAGGCGGTTGCCGATCAGTACTTCGCCATAGATCTGGACCTTTCGAGAGTCCCAATCCCCATGCGGGCGAACCAGGGCTCCGGACAATGTTCGGACTGATGCACGCAGAAGCACATCGTCTTTCGCGATCAACGGCTCGCCTGATTTTGGCTGTTCGATCTGGACGATGTAGCCAAAGAGATGAAGGACAACGCCGTCGCTGGTCATGTCCTGTCCGGGAACAAGCCATACAGTAGTCGAGGTGCGCTGGGACGATGCAGGGTAGGCAAGTGGTCCTTCAGCCGCAATCTCCACGAGAATCGGATGGGTCAACGATAAGGTGGTCGTAAAGACGGCGGAGGGGCGAGAACTATATATCGGCTCCCCCATCATGCGGGGTGTACGCATGATCTGATTCTGATCCCCTGCGTCACCCTGTTGCAGGCCGGCTGCGAGGATTTTCCCGCTGGCGGCGTCCGTGATGGTGACGCGAGCCCCGCCCATGTCCTTTCCCAGCACCATTGATCCATGCGCCACGACTCGAACGAGAATTGTCGTGGGCTTCGGCTCGTTCAGGTGCGGGTTCGGTGGTGAAACTGTTTCAGCCGAGATGGCGAGGCAGGGCAGGGGAATCAGGAGGATCACGAGGAGGAAAAGAAGGCGGAGCCTGATGCTCGGGTGGTTCATTTCACTTTAGTGCCGGGGTCGACTTCTTCCAGGATGGTGACCAGGCCACGAACCTCACTATCCCCTGCGGCCAGAACCATGCCTTGCGATTCGATGCCCATGAGCTTTGCGGGCTTGAGGTTGGCGACAATGATGATCGTCTTACCGATCAGCATCTCAGGTTCGTACTTCTTGCCGATACCGGCGACGATCTGACGTTGCCCTGCACCTTCTCCAAGACTGACTTGCAGCTTGAGCAACTTCTCCGACTTGGGGACGCGTTCAGCTGTGAGGACCTTCGCGGTCTTGAGCTGAATCTTCATGAACTCGTCGATGGTGATCTGCGCCGGGGCAGTCGCTGGTGTCGCCGGAGTTGGAATTGTGGTCGTCGTCGCTGCGGCAGGAAGCGGCTGTGGTGGTATAGGTGATTCACTCACGGGCTTTGCTCCTTGTGGTGTCGATTCAATTCGGGGGAACAACGACGTGCCTTTACGGATGGTCGTGCCTGGGGCAAGGCCTCCCCATTCTACGCGTTGTCCCAGAATCGGAGAGTCGAAATCTATTGAGAGACCAAGTTGGTGGCTCATGGTCTGCGCACTTGCTGGCATAAAAGCGTATGTTGCGAAGCTTAAACACCGCAACACCTCTGCCATGTGAAAGAGAACGGTTCCCAATTGATCTGCGCCGCTCTCGTTTTTCGCAAGGGTCCAGGGTGCGGTTTTGTCAACGTATTGGTTGGCAATTTGAACGACTTGCCAGATCGCTTCAAGTGCTCTGTTGAATTCCAGTTGTTCAAGATGACGTGGTAACAGGTCGTTGAGAAGTGTGACTGTTGCTTGCTGCAGGTCACGCTCAGCCGCTCCAGTGTTCCCTGAAACAGGCACTCGTCCTGACCGAGTGCGTTCGATGAGACTCAGTGTACGGCTTAGGAGATTCCCCAGCCCGTTGGCGAGATCACTATTGATGCGCGTGATCATTGCCCCTTGGGAAAAGTCACCATCTTGTCCAAATGGGACTTCCCTTAGAAGAAAATAACGAAACGCATCTGCCCCGTATTTGTCGATCATCTTGTTCGGATCGACCACGTTGCCGCGGCTCTTCGACATTTTCTCGCCGTCCACCGTCCACCAGCCATGCGCGAAAATCATTTCTGGCAATGGCAGATTCAATGCCATCAGCATGGTTGACCAATAGACAGCGTGGGTGGTGAGAATGTCCTTGCCGACCAAGTGGACATTCGCGGGCCAGAACTGATCGAATGCCGGTTTTTTCGGCAGGTATTCAAGGGCCGAGATGTAATTCACGAGGGCGTCGAACCAGACATACGTGACGTAGTGTTTGTCGAACGGCAACTCGATGCCCCAGGAGAGTCTGGATTTTGGCCGTGAGATTGACAGGTTACCGAGCTTCTGGGTGGTGAGAAATCCCAGGACTTCATTACGGCGTGAATCAGGACGGATGAAGTTCGGGTGTTGCTTGATGTGTTCGATCAGGCGATCTTGATACTGGCCCATCTTGAAAAAATAGTTGTGTTCACTGAGCTTCTCGACGGGCCGTTTGCAGTCGGGACAGAGGCCGTCGTCGACATCTTTTTCCGTCCAAAACCGCTCGTCATATGTGCAATACCATCCAGTGTAATCATCTTTATAAATCAGTTGCTTGTCGTAAAGATCCTGAAGATATCGTTGAACGGTAAACTTGTGCGGAGGATCTGTCGTTCTGATAAAGGCATCATGAGAAATGTTGAGCCTTTCCCAAAGCTTCTGGAACTGGGGTGCCAGCTTGTCGCAATGGATTTGCGGATCAATGCCGGCTTTGGCCGCAGCCTGCTGGACCTTTTGTCCATGTTCATCGAGCCCGGTGAGAAAAAAAACATCGCGACCTCGCAAGCGCCAGTAGCGAGCAAGCACATCGGCGGCGATCGTGGTATAGGCGTGTCCGATATGCGGCACGTCGTTCACGTAATAGATCGGGGTTGTGATGTAAAAGGTGTTCTGGCTACTCATGCGGTGTGGCAAAAGATACCAGGTAATAAACGATGATAGCTAGATGGGTTGTGGGATGGGTGAAGCCGTCACGGCGCCGCGCAGGCGGAGCAGGATCATTTCCAGCGCCATCTGGAGATTGAGGTGCCTCGTGGCGCGCTGCTCGGTTATCTCAATCTCACGGAGCAGGTCCAACAGTTGATCCGTGTCGGCCTGTTGCGCGTAGGTTTCCAATGTTGCGAAATCATCGAGGTAGAGCAATTGGTCGCGATCTCCTCCGACCTGAATCAAGACGAGGTCGCGGATCCAGCGAGCCAACCATGTGAGTATGTCCTGTGCGCGGTCGGCCTTCGCAATCGCTTCCGCCGATGACAGGATAGATCCGATCGATTGCAAGTATTGGGGACTAACCAATTCGACGAGTTCCTGTTGGCGCGCGCGTGTGTCTTTCACATCGGCGGTGAGGGCTTCCCCGATACGGCCCTCGCTGATGATGGCGAGGAATCGCGCCTCGGCGAGAGGGAGTTCGCGCTTCAAGATAAGTGCGGCTTCGACTTGTGTGCGAGCTGGTGTCGTAAAGCGCAGGGCCTGACAGCGTGACCGGATGGTCGCTGGCAGGGCTGCAGGGCGACTCGAGACCAACAAGAAGAGGCTGTGCGCGGGTGGCTCCTCTAACGTTTTCAACAGCGCGTTGGCTGCGCCGATCGTCATGCGGTCGGCATTGTCGATCAGACAAATTTTTCGTTCACCGATAAGCGGACGATACATGATCTGGTGCTCGATCTCGCGGACCTGCTCGATCTTGATTTGTTGGGTGGCCTGCTCAGGATCCGGTTCGATGACAAACAAGTCAGGATGCGTGAGGGCTTCGATCTGTCGGCAGGATCGGCATCCACCACAACTGTCGAGGCCTTCTATCTCGGGAGGCCGTTCACAGTTGAGTGCTTGTGCAAGGCGGATGGCCGTCAATCGTTTCCCAATCGCGTCCTCGCCGTGGAACAGATAGGCGTGGGCCAGCCGTTTATGGGTGACGGCAGACTGTAAGAACGCGATGGATGTTTGATGGCCGATACAGTCGCGAAATGGCATGCTACCTCCGGCGGCGTGAGGAACGACGCGGTCGAGCGATCCAGCCTAGCACGATCTCGGTGAGCTCGTCCTGAACTTCTTGTACGGACCGGTTCGCATTCACGATCGTCATGCGGTTCGGCTCTTCGTCCGCGAGCGCCAGAAATCCCCGGCGCACCTTCCGATGAAAGCGTTCCGTTTCACGGTCCAGCCGATTCTGTTGTCCACTATCGGCTCGCCGTCTGGCCAAACCTACTGAGACCGGAAGGTCGAGTACGAGGGTGAGATCCGGCGTCAGCCCACCTGTTGCGGCCTTGTTGGCTGTGCGCAGCCATTGCAGATCAAGGCCTCGTGCAAATCCTTGATAGGCAAAGGTGGAATCGGAAAACCGGTCACACAACACCACTGTGCCCCGTTGCAGCGCCGGCTTGATGAGGTGCGTGACGTGTTGACATCTCGCCGCAAGGATCAGCAGGGCTTCGGTTTGAGGCGTGATTGGTTCGTGAGATGACGGTGTGAGGAGAATCTGACGGATCGCTTCTGCACTAGCGGTCCCACCCGGTTCTCTCGTTTGGAGTACGCGGTATTCTGCCTGAGTCAGTGCTTCTGCGAGGTAGCGAATCTGAGTGCTTTTCCCACTGCCTTCGATTCCCTCAAAGGTAATGAACAGACCACGCGGTTGTTGTGTCTTTGTCCCCATTAATTGGCACCCTCGTCGGTAAAGAAAACGGGCGGGATGGTATTCCAAGTGCTTGAAAATAGCAACAAAAGGCTTGCGAGGCTCTCGTAATCCTCTGTATGATAACCCTCTACCTCTGTTAGCCCGTATTTATGCTGAAAACCTTGCTAAAACGCTACTTTCTGACGGGCCTGCTCGTGATTATCCCCATCTGGGGAACCATCCTTATTTTGAAGGCCATATTCGTGGGTGTCGAGGGGATTCTTGGAGATCTCCTGGTCCGCTTGGTGCCAAGTCATTATGTACCGGGGCTCGGAATTCTGGCGTTGATCGCCTTAATCTTTTTGACCGGTCTCTTTGCCACGAATTTCATGGGCCGGCAGATTGTGAAGTGGTGGGAGGACTTGCTGAATCGTGTGCCGCTCGTGCGGGGGATCTACTCCACGTTGAAGTCGATGATGGATATTTTGTCATTCTCGGACAAGGCGTCCTATAACCGCGTCGTGATGATTCAGTTTCCCAAGAATGGCCACTACTGTATTGCCTTCGTGACCGGTGTGACCAAAGGGGAAATGCAAGACCTTGCGCAGGAACCGCTGATCCACGTGTATGTACCAACGTCACCGAATCCGACGTCGGGCTATTTTCTACTGGTGCCGGAACATGAAGTCACGTCTGTCGATATGAGTGTTGAAGAGGCGATGAAACTCATTGTCTCGGGCGGGCTCTGCTCGCCGTCCACGTCGCTGGCATCGGCTGTGACTGACTCGACGAAGTGGAGTGCGGTCAAACAGCCTGAAACAGGAGTGCCGATCGGGTGAGTCGTTCACGCGCAACTGAAGTCTCGACGGGAAAGAAGCCGGGCAACTCCGACCAACTGGGCAAGGTTGCCGGCCTCGCCGTGGTCGTGATGGCTGCCGGGCATGGGAAGCGCATGCGCTCGAAGCAGGCGAAGGTGCTGCATCAGGTGGCCGGTCAGGCGATGGTGCTCTATTCGGTGGGACTCGGATTGCGCGTCGCCGGGGATCGTGTGGCTCTCGTGGTTGGGCATCAGGCGGATAAGGTTCGCCAGGTGATCGATCGCGCCATGTCAGGAGCGACTGGTCATTTTCCCATTGCGATTGTCGAACAACGGGAGCAATTGGGTACTGGTCATGCGGTCTTACAAAGCCGCCCGGTGTTTGCCGTGGGCAAGCGAGGCGCTCCCTCATGGTATTTGATTATGAATGGCGATACGCCGTTACTTCAGGAAGCCACTGTGCGCGAACTCCTTCGTGTGCACGAGGCGAACCGCGCGGCGGTGACGGTTCTCACCGCCGTGCTCGAAGACGCAAGCGGATACGGGCGGGTTGTGCGTGCGCATTCGGCAGAGCAGGGTATTTCTCGCATTGTCGAAGATTCTGATACTACGGTAGAGGAGCGTGCGATCCGTGAAATCAACGTGGGTACCTATGTGGTCGACGGTGAGTTTCTCTTTGGCACCTTGGAAAAGCTCGATACCAGCAACGCCCAAGGGGAATATTATTTGACGGACATCATCCGCCTCGCGGTGGAACAAGGACGTCGTGTCGCCGCGGTGGTGCTCGACAGTCCAGACGAAGGACTTGGAGTGAATACGCGGCGGCAGCTTGCCGAAGCTGAACAGGCGGTGCGGCAGCAGGTTCGAGACCGCTGGCTGGATGCCGGGGTGACGATGATTGATCCGGCTTCAACCTGGATCGACGCCACAGTTACGATCGGGAAAGACACGGTTCTGTACCCCAACGTGACGCTCGAAGGGACAACGGTAATCGGGGAAGATTGTGTGCTTCGTTCATACACCAGACTGACGGATTGTGCCGTCGGTAATCGCGTTGAGATTCTCGATCACTGTCTCTTTACAGGGTCTCACATTGAGGACGATGCGCACCTGGGTCCATTCGTCCATCTGCGTCCCGGTGTCATCGTGCGGAAGAAGGCCAAGGTTGGAAATTTTGTTGAGATGAAGAAAACGGATCTGGGCGAAGGGTCAAAGGCGAACCATCTGAGCTACCTGGGGGATACCACGATCGGCAAAGGGGTCAACATCGGCGCCGGCACCATTACCTGCAACTACGACGGTGTGCGGAAGTCTCAAACGGTCATCGGGGATGGGGTCTTTCTCGGCAGCGATACGCAGTTGATCGCACCGGTGACGGTGGGGGCGGGAGCCATCATCGCTGCCGGCACCACGGTGACGGAGGATGTGCCGGCGGACGCCTTGGTGATTGCGCGGGTGCCTCAAGTGAATCGTGCAGGATGGGCCGCCCGCCGGCGGGCTTTGGCGGCGCGATCTCAAGCTGCTCACAGATCTCCGGCCGATGCGTCAAAGACACCTGTGAAGACCCCGTCGAAAAAACGGAGGTAGACAACTCGTATGTGTGGAATTGTCGGATACGTGGGCGATCAGGAAGCGGTGCCCATTCTGATCGGTGGTCTCGCCAAGCTGGAATATCGAGGCTACGACTCGGCCGGCGTCGCAGTACTGCAAGGCAAGAAGATTGAAGTTCGGCGCAGTGTCGGCAAACTCGCCAATCTTCAGAAGTCGCTCAAGGAGAAAGCACTCAACGGCACAGTAGGTATCGGCCACACGCGGTGGGCGACGCACGGAAAACCCTCGGAGCAAAATGCCCACCCGCACCGCTCGAAAGGCTGCGTGCTCGTACACAACGGCATCATCGAAAACTATCAGCCGTTGAAACAACAATTGGAGAAAGAGGGCTACAGATTTCAATCGGAAACGGACACGGAAGTCGTAGCACATCTGATCGATAAATATCTCCAGCAGGGGATGAGTTTGGCGAAGGCCGTACGAGCTGCGACGAAGGATGTGCGTGGCAGCTATGCCCTCGCCGTCACGTCGGAGCAGGAGCCTGGGACGATGATTGCGGCGCGTTCCGGATGTCCGCTGGTCGTAGGCACAACTGCCAAGGCATCCTTCATCGCGTCCGACGTCATGGCCATGCTTGCCCATACCCGTGAGGTGACTTACCTCGAAGAGGGCGATGTGGCGGTCGTCACCGCGAGTGGCATCCATTTCACCGATATCGAGGGCCGGCCTGCTACACGGAAATTGACGAAGATCACCTGGGATGCCTCCGCAGCGGAAAAGAGCGGATTTCCGCACTTCATGCTGAAGGAGATTCACGAACAGCCGCAGACGATTCTCGACACGATGCGTGGGCGCTACTCCTATGAAAGCGGCGAAGCGGATCTGCCGGATATCGGATTGACTCCGAAAGAATTTGCCGCCGTCGGACGGATCTGGATCGTGGCCTGTGGCACCTCGTGGCACGCGGGGCTGGTGGGGAAGTATCTGTTGGAGGAGATGGTGCGTATGCCGGTCCAGGTCGATATCGCCAGCGAATTCCGCTACCGGGATCCGCTCGTTGGTAAAGACGATCTCTTTATCACGATCTCGCAGTCCGGTGAGACGGCGGACACGCTGGCTGCCGCGCGTGAAGCGAGGGAAAAAGGGGCGCGTGTTGTTTCGATCTTGAACGTGGTGGGCAGTACCCTAGCCCGCGAATCCGACGGCGTCCTCTACACTCATTGCGGACCTGAGATCAGCGTGGCCTCGACCAAAGCCTTCACTGCGCAGCTCACGGCGCTCTATATGCTGGCGCTGCATTTGGGCCGCGTGCGCGGAGCTCTATCTGTCGCGGACGGCAAGGCCTGGCTCGATCGTCTGGTCCGACTTCCGATGTTGGTTGAGCGGATGCTCGGCCGTGAGGCGGAGATTGTCGCGATTGCCAAACGGTATTACAAGAAGCGGAACTTCTTGTTCTTCGGTCGCGGCATCAACTTTCCGATCGCGCTGGAAGGCGCGTTGAAACTGAAAGAAGTGTCCTACATCCATGCGGAAGGTTACGCTGCGGGAGAGATGAAACACGGCCCGATCGCGCTCATCGATAAGGACATGCCGGTGGTCGTGTTGGCGCCGAGGGACCGGTTGTACGAAAAGACTGTGAGCAATCTGATGGAAGTGAAAGCCCGGCACGCACCTGTCATTGCGTTCGTGGCCGAAGGCGAGCGGGAGTTGGGGAAGATCGCCGACGCAGTGTTTACGATTCCCGACACCCATCCCCTGCTCTCACCGATTTTATTTACGATTCCACTGCAGCTTTTGGCGTATCATATCGCCGTGCTGCGCGGAGCGGATGTGGATCAGCCGAGGAACTTGGCCAAGAGCGTCACGGTAGAATAACAGGATGTTGAAAATCATCCCCAGCTGCGTTCTCAGCTCGACAAAATCCTCAACGGGGACCCGGCCGCCTCACCGACTC
>OELA01000249.1_pt1 | contig 12147 bp, 12 predicted proteins | sample 1503161 | NCBI WGS metagenome assembly OELA01 (sample SAMEA104379559, study PRJEB20068) | metagenome | biome: 1000743; feature: 77; material: 1998 | place: USA | collected 2012 | depth 25 m
CTGACCCAAATTTAGTGACCCCAATTTAGCAAGAGACGGGCGCGATAAACCTGGACCGTCTGGTAAGACACCCCCAAGCGTGCCCCGATATCGGTACACGACTGGCCCTGCGCGAACCGCGCCAGCACGTCGCGTTCACGCTCTGACAGTCTCGGCGGATCCTTCTCATGAGACGCCTCAGCGATCGGAGGTAACGCGCAGAGCGACGGTGCGGCCGGCAGCATCCTCACACTATTCTCTTCGAGCGCCCTGGTCACCGGCGTGATATTTAAGCGCGCAACCCGTGGCGGTTCGGCTCCTGTCTCCCGGTGCTCCTCTGGATTAAGGACTTTCCGATCATACTTGTGCTAGATATTGTCTAGTCGAACTCGAGGAGCTTCATGGGTCAAGTACCTCTGAGCCTGCCGATTCTGCAGCACGTATTTCATCCTTCTGATTTTAGCGCAGCTAGCGACACCGCCTTCGCTCACGCGCTGAAGGTCGCGCTGACCGTCAAAGCCACCCTCACCATTTTCCATGTGTCGCCTGACCAGGAGGAGCATTGGACGGAGTTTCCCGGCGTGAGGCGGACACTCGAGCGGTGGGGAATGCTGCCGAAGGATAGCCCCAAGTCTGCCGTGCCGCAGCTAGGCATTGCAGTCGAGAAAGTCATTGCTCAGGGCAATGATCCGGTGAAATCGGTGCTGGGATTTCTTGAACTTCACCCGTGCGACCTGATTGTCCTCGCTACGCAACAGGACAAAGGGCAAGTCCTATGGCTGGAGAACCCCGTCGCCGAACCTGTCGCCAGGGAATCGCATCTGATGACCCTTTTCATTCCTGCGGACGGAGAGGGGTTTGTGTCGTTGACGGACGGCTCCGTGTCGCTCAAGAACATCTTGATCCCTGTCGCGCCGACTCCGAAGGCACAGCCCGCGGTCCAGGCCGCTGTCCGCATCGCGCAGCAGCTCGACTGTTCCACCGGTCAGTTCACCCTCCTTTATGTGGGTGACGATAGCGAGATGCCCGAGGTCAGCTGTCCCGAGTTGCCAGGATGGGCGTGGGTGAAGCTATCGCGGAAGGGCGACATCGCGCAGGTCATTCTGCAGACCGCTCGCGGGATAGAGGCCGATCTCATCGTCATGTCCACTGAGGGACGACACGGCTTTCTCGACGCTCTACGAGGCAGCACTAGCGAACAAGTGCTCCGACAGTGTGCCTCTCCGTTACTGGCAATTCCGATTAATAGCTGGATCTCGTCTGTACTATAGAGACAATCTGACCACGCCATGTGAAAGGGTGTCAGGCCTCCCTTCGCATCAGAGGCACCGTGCTATGCTCCGTCGCTATGGCAAAGAAAACAGTGACCGAGGAAAAGGGCGGGGCGTGGATCTTTCGCGATATTCCACGCGACCTGATGAAACGGGCCAAGATAGCAGCAGCGATTGAGGGAAAAACGATTAAAGCACTGATACTGGAAGCGCTAGACGGGAAGATTCGGGAGATGGAGAAGAAGGGGTTGTTGCCGAAGGGAAAGGGCTGACCGCGTGAGTAGACATAACACCTACAAGAACTACGCAATACGGTCGACTCCCGTCCAACATCCTGACTCGCGGCAATGGACTCTCTCGATCACAATTGAGTGTGAACGTGACGGAATTGTGACGGCGCGACCGTTCTCAGCTGAAAATACCTTCCGGACGGAAACGGAGGCCGATATTCACGGGATCTCCGATGGCCAACTCATCATTGATGGACAGGTCCGAGGGTTTTCGGTGGCCTAGGGTCTCCTGCCGAAGGGAAAGGCTAAAGACTAGCGCGCTGAGACAGATTTTTGGAGAGGGCCCATGTCAAAAATTCTCGTGATTGATGATGAGCGGAGCATCCGACATCTCCTTCACGCTTTCTTCAGCCAGAAGGGCTATGACGTAGTCCTGGCGGAAAACGGGCCGCGAGGACTGGAACTCCTCCGTCAGGAGCAGCCTTATGTCATTGTGTTGGATTTAAACATGCCAGAAATGAATGGGCTGACTGTCCTGCGGCACATTCGCAGTCTCAATCGCGATCAGCCGGTAATTGTGTTCTCGGGAGCCTGGACGCCGGAGCGGGAGCAACAGGTGCAGACCCTTGGAGTCAGCGCGATCATCCACAAGGAATTGTCGCTGGACCGGTTGGAGGATGCTGTGAAGCGCCTGTGCACGATTCCGACCTCTGTGAAGTAAGGGCTAAGGGACAGATTTTGAGCCGTGCGTAACTGTGGGTTACCGCGACCGTAAGGTGCTGAGATTGTGAGCTGAAAAAGTCGGCGACAAAGGAACAATTCGATCATTCTTAGAAATGACGTTTAGTCGAAGCGGAAGAACGGGTTCTACCCCGTTTCCACGGACAGGTGAGTTAAGAGTTTCTCCCCCTGTTGCTGCATCTCGAGTCGCCGACGTTGCCGGGGATTGTGGCAGCGCTCGATGTAGTCAAAGATATCGGCTCTTGCCTCGGCTCTCGTCCGGTAGTGGTGGCGATTCGCCCGTTCGCGTTTGAGCACGCCGAAGAAGCTCTCGGCTGCCGCGTTATCCGCGCAGCTCCCCACCGCACTCATACTGCCGATGATCTGGTGGGCCTCCAGAAACCGCTGGTATTCCTCGGAGGTAAACTGACACCCCCGATCTGAGTGCAGGATAACCGGGGTGCGGGCTGGCCGCTGCCACAACGCCATGAGCACAGCTTGGACCACCAGCTGACGGTCCTGACATGCACTCATCGACCACCCGACGACCAGCCCGGAATACAAATCCAGTACGACACAGAGATACAACCAGTGCTCGGTGGTCCGAATATAGGTGATATCGGTCACCCATTTGGTGTTGGATGTCGTGGCGCTGAAATCTCGGTCCAGATGATTCCGCGTCCCATTTGGACGAGGCCCAGAAGACTTTTTCCGCCACGACCGCCGTTGCGGGACGCCCTGCAGTCCAGCCCGGCGCCTCAAGCGCGCCACGCGGTGGCGGCCACACCGCTCCCCGGCATAGCGCAGGTCTTCCCACGTGCGCGGGCTCCCCACGACCCCGTCATGGTCAGCATGTAGCGCACGAATCCGCTTCAGTAACCGCGCATTCTCCTGGGCTCGCGCACTCGGTGGCTGGGTCATCCAGCCGTAGTACCCGCTGGGAGACACGCGCAAACACCGGCACATCAGTCGGATGGGAAACGCGGTGCGGCACCGTTGGATCATCCGATACTTCATCGCGATGCGCTCGCGAAGAACGTGGCCGCTTCTCGCAAAAAATCCCGCTCCTTCGTCACGCGCGCTAACTTCCGCCGTAACTGACTCAGCTCCTCCTCCCGAGGTCGCCCCTGGCCGGGAAACGCGTGGGCCGGTGTCCGACGCACCTCGCGCCGCCAGCGCCCGAGCACGCTGGCCCCAATCCCGAGTTCCGCCGCGACCTGATTCACCGTCACACCGGGGGACTCGAGCATCGCCACCGCTTCACGTTTGTACTCCGCTGAAAACCTCCGTCGTTGTGCCATGACACCCCTCCTAGCCCATTATGAGCCTTAATCAGGTGTCCGTAAAAGCAGGGCAGAACCCGCCTGATTACCTTCAATCCACAACTCGTGACATATATCGAAGACTGGAATTGGGCATGAGCCAAGGCTTCGCGAATGTATGAAGTGCGTGAGCGTTGACAGACTTTCTCCTGGCATGCTACAACCCAACCCAAATTACAAGTATTATTAGGGGAACAACGGCGTTTCCCCCCCCATTCTCAAGATGGTACGCATGGACAATGGCGTCCTCCAGCTACAGCGAGCTAGAGGGCGTTTTTTTGACCGTATTCAAGTTTGTTGAACTTGAACCTACCCCGTAGCTTGGCTAAGGGGACCTTCATTCATGATAGTACAGATGAACCGATTGGCGTGAAAAACTAAGATGAGGCATACGTGGGGAACTATCCTCTGTCTTCAACGCGACTGAGAATTTCACGTCGGAAGATGAGGCAAGATCAGAAAAAGGTCCTTGTCCTGAGAATCAAACTTGATTCAGCCTGGATCGTTTTGGATTCGGACAGAATGTCGTGTTGGACCACTCACTGTGCGGGAGAGCGGTAATGCACATCCGCCAAACATCGCTCTCATCCTATCGTTTAGCGTTTGGCGTCGGTTCCTCGTCATCAAGGCAACAATCCGGCCTACAGCTTGCAGATGTCTTGCCTATATTGTATGGGCCAGAACCCCAACGGAGGTACATGAACCGGCAGATTAGGCCCACGATAAATAAGTGAGTGCGCTCAAAAACCAACTGCACTAATTTACACAGCTGGTACGGAATGATTGGGAGGGGATATGTCGATTATCACGGTAGGAGACATGGCCCGGCCGCTTACTGGGCCTAAGCAGTCACAGCGCACGCAGCAACAAGCTACTACCGGCATCATTCTCTTCAATAGCACCGGACAACTCTTGTTCATGAACAGCGAAGCCCAGGCATTTATCCGACAACTACAACCCCTAGCGACAAGAGAGAACGGCACCTGTCTCATTCCCGAGGAGATCCATACCGTAGTCCGCAACCTCATCGGTCGTCTAATGCACTGCGATCATCCCAAGGATTGTGAATCCCTCCAAGTGGAGCGGCTCTGTGTTGCCTCCGATCAGCGGCTCCTCCTTCGCGGGCTCTGTATTCCCGATGAACCCCTCGCCCGAAACAGCAGATTCCTCGTCATCATGGAAAAGCTGAACCAGCAAAAGCTCGAATGCCCAGACGCCAACACCCAGCAACTCTATCACCTGACCGAACGCGAACAAATGGTCATCATTTACCTCAAACTCGGATTTACTAACAAGGAAATCGCCGGACGCATGAATCTAAGCGAATACACCGTCAAGGAGCATCTTAAGAGGATCATGCATAAAACAAAAACCACGACCCGCACTGGCCTCTTGGGCCGCATGATCTTTCCAGCATCTCAAGAGCCATCCCGCGTGTCTCTTCTGGAGCGATAGCAATCGAACATCCTTAGCCGCACACCGCACATTGAAATCGGTTAATCAAGATGCTCCAAAAGGGCAGACGCCTCACCTGCCCAATCACGGCAGGTATTTTCACCCGCTTACTCTGAATCTGCCAAGCCAGCGCCTTCTTCCAGTGACGCGCCTTGTCCCATACAAGGCCGTAGCGCCTTGGCTGCCCCTCGATTCACGACTGCTGGGTGCGCACCATGGTAAGGGCGGTAGGGGATGACGACGGCAGGCTATGTTTGCGGCTTCATTGGCGCCGGCCTCACACTGGCGAGCTACGCGATGAAGAGCATGATGCCGCTGCGTCTGGTGGCGCTGGCAGCGAGCGGCTTTTTCGTCGCCTACGGATGGCTTGAGGCAGCACTGCCCACACTGGTGCTGTACAGCGCCATGATCCTGATCAACGTCAAGAAGGCCTGGGAGATACGCACCCTGGTCCGCGCAATTGAGAACGCAAAGTCCGACGCACCCATCGCTGAATGGCTGCTGCCACACATGACCCACCGTCAGGCCAAGGCTGGGCAGACGCTGTGGGAAAAGGGCGATGTAGCCACCGAGATGATCTATCTCGAGTCTGGCACACTAAGCCTGGTCGAGCACGAGGAACAATTGGCCCCGGGTTCGCTGGTCGGCGAGATCGGCCTCTTTGCACCAGACAACCGACGCACACTGACGGTCGTCTGCGCGACCGATTGCACACTGTACAGCCTCACGACTGAGAGCATGGCACAGCTCTACTATCAGAATCCCAAGCTCGGCTACCACATCATGAGATTGATCGTCGCGCGTCTGATGCGCGACGCCGAAAAAGCGCGCCAATTTCCAAGCCGAGACATTAAACAAGAAGATTGAGGCTGAGGGAGCTGGCTTTTGTGATCGTGGCCCGAGCCTTCACCTAAATCTCCCTCAACCACGACCTCAACCTTCTTCTTCTCAACGCGCCGTGTTTGAGGTATGTGCCAGTCTATCTTCGATCGCCCGGGTCAATGCTTCTCTGGCCTTGGCATCCGACAACCCCGCTGGCTGAAAACTGTGAGTCAATTCCGACGTGGTCGCTTCACGCACCCGCTCCTGCTCATGCTGAGACCTCACCTGTTTCCACCCCTTACGCTCGATGCATTGGTTCATTTCTTCGAAGACCTGGTTCGGATAATCTGGATGCTCTGCGGGATTCTTGCGATAGGCCAGCGCAGCAGAACTCTGATCGATTTCCATCACGCAGGCCTCACGATCCTCCAGCAGGCTATTTAGGCTGCCTGCGTTTTCAAACATCGGCTCGCCGCATGCGGCCAGCAAGGCCACCACAAGCATGATGCAGATTGCTCTACTCAGATCTAACGGGCTGCGGAAAAACCATTTCCGTACAGCAAGAATTTCGATGGCCTGCAGGTCTGGAGCAATGCTGGATTGCCCGGGTAGCTGGTTCGTTTGGTTTCTTTCGTTCTTCGAACGAAACAAACCAGACAGACTGGAGGAATTTTTCAGTATCGTGTAGGATGACATCCCATATCGCACGAGGCAAGCAAACGGCTTTCGAGAATGGCGCTTATCATGGGGGTAGGCCATTGCCTTTCATCCCTACTCCAGCCAATCCAGGAAGAAATGAATTCGATCTCCGAATCGTACGGGGGTCATACGCATTCCCCTGTTCTAAAGCACCAAGTCCTCTATACGAGAATGTCGTGAAAACCACAATCCCTGCAAATAGAGGTCCCCTCAACCGAGGGGATTCATATTCCTCTTCAATCCGTTTACTATCGATCATGCCTGGTCTATTCATTGCATGTTTTTAGGATAGCAACGCTATCTGGAAACAGGAGGTACTCCATGAAACGAACGACCGTCCCGAAGTGGGGAGTCATAATCGGTTTTCTCATCAGCCTGCCCCTTGTGGCGACCGCGGAGGACAATCCAACCTCGCCCGCATCGCTTGCGAAGGAGGTCAAAGAACAGAAGACACAGGCCGGACAGGTTACGAAAGCTGTCCTCTATCAGCCACCCCGCGGTCTCGGCGCCCCTTCAGCCGGACGGAGGGTAGGTGGAGGGACTCGAGGGACAAATAAGTCTGTCCCGATTCTATCCGTGCTCGCGCCAGCTCATACCGGTTTAACTGTACGTGAACAACCGGATCTGTATTGGTTTGCCTCCGACGTCGTAACCAACCCAGTGGAATTGACCCTGACGCTTGAGAAAGGCGATACCCCTCTGCTGGAAAAGCGACTGCCGGTTCCCACGCATGCCGGAGTACAGCGGGTGCGCCTCTCAGACTATGGGGTAAAACTGATTCCGGGTGAGCGCTATAATTGGGCGATCGCCCTCGTCCTCGATCCTAAGCGTCGGTCCAAAGATGTCATCGCGGTGGGGGCCATCGAGCGAGTTGAACGAGCCAATGTAGATCCCGCCGCTCTTGCAGCTGCTCCCACGACCGATAGCTTTTATCGATTCGCGGCTGATGGGCTGTGGTATGACGCCGTGATGACCATTTCGGAATTGATCGAAACAACGCCGACCGATCCGGCGTTGCGAAAACACCGGGCTGACTTGTTGGATCAGGTCGACTTATCCGAGGTCGGAAGCTTTGACCTCACGATGCAGGATGGAAAGGCCGGGTGAAGAACGGAAGCGGCACTCAGCGCGCGGGAGCCGGCGGGGTTACTGTTGAGCAGCGGTGCCTTCCTGCGCGTAGCCGATGACTCGGTAGACCATAAGAGTTTGTTCTTTGCCTTTCACCGTGACTTCCCCAATCCGATCGAGCACGAAGCGATTACCAAGGTAACGCTTCGTGCTCTCGTCGATTAAGATCCGGCATACGCGCCGACCTGGTGCTTCCTGAACGATATCCCGATCCATGCTTTCCAGTCTGGCGGCCGTGTTCACCGCATCGCCGACCGTCGTGTATTTGAGTCGCTCCGAAGTCCCGACACTCCCGGCAACTACGAGCCCTGTATGAATCCCGATTCGCATCCCGACTGTCGCAAAGCCCTCTTGCAAATGTTTCATGTTGAGACGATGCATCTGCTGCTCCATAGCTAGCGCACAAGTCACGGCATTCACGGCATCCTGGGCGATGTCCTCTTCCGAATTCCGTGGGAGCGGCACACCAAAGTTGGCTTTGATGGCATCCCCCGCGTAATCATCAATGACACCTCCGTGCTTGATCACCAGCCCCGCCATGACATCCAGATACGCATTGACCCAGTGCATCAGCGCTTCAGGCGTCATCTTTTCAGAAGCAGCCGTATAACCCTTAAAGTCGGAGAAAAAGACTGTCGCGGTCAATTGTTGGGGCCGGGGGCGGCCATCCTGCAAAAACTGCTCGCGCTGCCGCCAGACTGCTTCCGCGATTTCCCCGGACACGTGCTTGGAAAATAGGTGCATCAGCAGGGCGCGCTCCTTCCGCTCCCGGCTCAACACCGACACCGTGACGGCGGAACCGGACAGAAACCAGGCCAGGGCTGGTGGCACGAGCGGGATCCACCATCCCTGAGCAAAGGCCATAAGCACGATGATGACCAGGACGAACAACCCGCCCGCCGCACACAACGCAAGCCGCCATGGAGAACGTACCGACACACCAAGTCCTGCGCCACACAGACCCCAGAGAATAGTCCATACCCACTCCTGTGATTCACTGGGCGTGGCACTCGGGCGTCGCCCGTCCATCGCAGCTCCGAGCAACTGACTGATGACGTGTGCATGCACAATGACGCCGGGAATCATACGGCCTGTGTCGTTCCCGGAACTGAAGGGTGTATGGAACAGGTCAGGCACACTCTCGGCCGTCACACCAAACAGAACAATCTTGTTCTTGATCGCCTCGGGATTGACCTGGTCGCTGAGGAGGGCGGTCAGTGAATACGAGGGTGGCGGATTTTGGCCACGGTGGAAGTCCAACAGAATTTGATACCCGCCGGCGTCTGCACCGACATATCCACCGTCATAGGGCCCAAACCGCCGCAGCGTAGTGGATCCCAGGCGAAGCTGCTCGGGATCATCCGGACTTGGCTGCGGCCCAATCCCTTCCTCAGCAAGAAACAATAAGGCCAGTCGAATCGCGAAGGCATACGCCGTTTGGTCTCCCACCTCCTGGAAGAGCAAACCACGACGAACAATTCCGTCGGAATCGATGAGGATATCATTGAACGCGACTTGCTCGGTCCCGGCCAGGACCGGCGGCGGAGGAATACCGGCCACCGTGCCACCACCGAGCTTCGTCACGGTAATGATCCGGGAATGTTCGACCAACACTCTGTTCAGATCTGCATGACCGGGATCGACGGGAATATCGCGGTAGATGTCAATCCCGATCGCACGGGGCTGGAACTGCACAAGCCGTTCCAATGCCTGGGCCAAAATCGCATCGGTGATCGGCCACCGTCCTTGCTTCAGAATATCCTGCTCCGTGACCTCGATCAGCACAATGCGGGGGTCAGGCCCCTCGGACACGCGACGGGATTGGATCAGCCAGTCATAGACTGTGAGTTCAAGGGGCTCGAGAAGTGAGGTGCTGCGGAGGCCGAGCACAGAGAGGCCGATCACGATTCCGGCAAGCAGGCTGACGGCAATAAGCGATTGGCCCAGCTTTAGGAAAATACTCACGGCGGAAGGGTAGACTAAAGCCAATTATTGAGCAACAAGAATGCCGCCCAGTAGGCGGGATGACTGTACTCGGGATTGTCGAGAAACTTGATTTGTGCGCGCTGGAGAGCCACCGCTGTGGAAGCCACGGAATCGTCATGCAGTTGTCGATAAAACTCGGTGACCAGCTGGGAAGAAGCCTGGTCATCAAGGAACCACAGTGAAGCCAACGCGCTCCGTGCCCCCGCCTTGATCGCCACACCGGCCAAACCGAGCGCGGCCCGGTCATCCCCCGCGGCGGTCTCGCAGGCGCTCAGGGTGATGAGGGCCAAGGGATTTTCTCGAAAACGAAGCAGGCCGACGTACCCTTCCAGCTTGTCCATCGTCATCTTGCCATCGTAGGCGAGCAGGAACGTATCTTTACTTTCGCTCTGGAACTGTCCATGAGACGCGATATGCAAGACCGAGTAGGGCTGTGTCTTGAGTTCCTGCTCCACACCAGACATCAGAAAGTTCTCATTCATGAGTACAGTGCCCCCGAACAATTTATGGATTGTCTCCACCTCGAGCGAGACATGGGGCAGGGGCGGAAAATCCTGCACGGCTTCAGTGATGCCGACAGAGAGCAGTTTGATGCCTTTGCGATCCAGGGGCCGAGGATCCGTGAGGGTCACGCCAGGTGTTGTCGCCACAGCATACTTCTTGATCAGAAATTGCGTGCCGTCATGCAAGGCAGCCAATGGGATAGTCCGGAGCGCACCGTCAGGCACAAAGACCAGGGTGTCGATCCCGGCGTCTGTCCACAGCGGCTCGATCGGCTGAATCAGCCACCCGTACAATTTCTTGCCATGGGAAAGATATTCCCGAGTACTACGCTTCTCCAGGAAGTTTCGAAATGCGCGGATTTCGTCCGTCAATTCTTCAGCGCCAACCGGAACGGTTTTTCTCACCATGCCAGAAGGCAGACTCACCAGGATTTCCAAACGGTCCTGCAGCATGATGGGATAAATCACGGCTGCGGTCTTTGAAACCAACTCCAAACCCGTGGCGTGGGAGCGCGCGGCTTGTACGCAATCATCCTGAAAGTAGTCTTGCAGCTCCGCCACTTTGAACAGTTCAACCGTGTCGCGAGCTTCGCGTAATACAGCCTCTTGATGCTGTGGGTTGGCATCCCGTTCAGAGCCCCGAAGCAGTAAATCGGCCAGCTCAAAGTACACGGCTCCGACCGTCTCACGAAAAGAGGCGTCCGGCTGGTCTTCAGAGACAGCGGCGGAGACTTCCGGACGGATGGACTGAACCGCAACGATCGCCTGTCGATACGCGTCGATTGCCTCTTTAGGCCGTCCGAGCGCCTTCAGCACCCGACCTGCCTGCCAATGCCACCGGTAGAGCGCTTCGGGCGCCGCCGCTTGCCGGCCCATCAGAATCGCGTTTTGCGTCACATCAAGCGCTTCCGCGTACCGATGCTCATCCTCATAGAGCTTCCCCATATACCCCCAGGCAAAGGAGGAGGCCCGATGGTCGCCAAGTCGATCCGCCGCTCTAGCCGCATCATGAAACGCCTGATAGGCCGTGAGCGTGAGGTCTGTCTTCAGCTCAACGAGGGAGGCGCGTAGCTTGGCATACGTCAGTCCAACCGTGATAAATGCGCTGATCTGTTCGTGCGAAGGCTCAAGTCCGCGTAAGATGTCGGCGGCCTGGTCGAGCTTCGTCTTGCTTTCACGATACTGTTGCAGCGGCACAGACACGCGGGCGGCATTGGTCAGGGTAGTGGCCGCCAAAGGCGGGACCTCGGCGGCTTGAGCCATCTGGAAACTTTCGGTGTAGGAAGCCAGTGCCACGGCAAACTTTCCCTGCGAAGCTGCCAGATTCCCCAGATCGTTTAAGATGGCGGCAGTCAATCCAGCCTGGGGAAGCGTCTTGGTGCGTTGGAGGGCTTCCTGCAGAGACTGCTCAGCCTCCACGTACTGACCGCTGGCCTGATACAGGATGCCTGTCCTCCAAAGAATCCGGATTGATAGAAGAGGATCGTCAATGCCCGCTGCCAGCGCTCTGGCTTGCTCCAGCTGAATCGCCGCCGTCCGGTTGCGGCCAAGGGATTGGTAGGCCTCAGACAGACGAATCAACGAATCGATCTGTTCCCGACGCGCCGAAGACTTCTCGTAAACCGCCGCCGCCTGAGCCCAGCGCTCGACTGCCTGCTCGAAATCGCCACGTTGATACGCATGGCTGCCTTCCTTCATCAGTTGATTGACCGGAGGCGCCTCCTGTGCATGGATGTCCGCATCAAGCCCCACCGAGAGACAGAGGAAAAGACTCACGAGGACAGTGCGTGTCATGACGACTCTCCTTATTTTATTCGCGCGAGACACAAGCCGAAGTTCTGAGTTCTGGGTTCTGAGTTTGAAGTTCCAATATCCTCGAACTTTGGGCTTCCGACTTCGAATCCTCCCCATCTCGCCCTTCTTATTCACCTTTAACTCAGCACTCAGAACATCTTTGCCCATCCCGCTCAGCTCTCGCATGCCACAACAGTTTTCCCGCAGGATGCTCAAAAAGGCCGTCCAGCAAGGCCGC
>OELA01000314.1_pt3 | contig 12136 bp, 14 predicted proteins | sample 1503161 | NCBI WGS metagenome assembly OELA01 (sample SAMEA104379559, study PRJEB20068) | metagenome | biome: 1000743; feature: 77; material: 1998 | place: USA | collected 2012 | depth 25 m
TTCTGTCCGTACTTTTTCCGCTCTTTGACGCGTGAGTCACGTGTCAGCAAGCCTTCCTTCTTCAAGGGGGCACGAAGGGGTTGGTTGAGCTCCACCAACGCGCGAGCGATTGCATGACGTAAGGCGCCGGCTTGGCCGGTCGGTCCGCCGCCGTGTACCGTGGCCTTGATCGAGTATTGCCCAACGACACCGCCGATTTCGAGCGGGAACTGAATAATCTGCCGCAAGGTCAGCCGTGGGAAAGCTTTCTCGATCGGTTGCTCGTTGATCGTAATGTCGCCTGCTCTCCCAGTGACCCAGGCCCTGGCAATGGCGCATTTTCGTCGTCCGGTTGCATATTGTGTCGCTACTGCCATGCTCCAACGTCTCCTTCTTCGTTCGCGGTGATAACTACTATAGCGTGATTGGCTCCGGTTGTTGTGCCTGATGCGGATGAGTGGGCCCGACGTAGACGCGGAGTTTCTTTGCCATATGATTGCCCAAGGGGTTCTTGGGAAGCATGCCCTCGATTGCTTTGGTCAGGAGTTCTGTCGGATCCTTTCGGAAGACATGCTGCGCCGTCGCGGTCTTGAGCCCGCCCGGAAAGCCGCTATGGCGGCGATAGAGTTTCGTGGCCATTTTATTGCCGGTCAGATGGATCTTCTCCGCATTGATAATCACAATATGGTCTCCCATGTCCACATGGGGGGTAAAGGTCGGCCGGTGTTTCCCACGTAAGATCCCAGCGACTCGGGCTGCCAATCGGCCCAACGTTTTCCCCTCCGCATTTACAAGGTACCACTTTTCCTGCACATCCAAAGGCTTTTGCATGTAGGTCAACATCGTTCTCTCCCGCTCCCCTATGATCAAATGAATCAGGTTTCCTGTACTTCTGGTGCGCTGACATTTTTCGACTCTAGCTTTGCGAGCCAGGCGTCAAGGTTTGATGTATTCCGCCGCTTCAAAACATCTTGGGTAATGTAGATAGGGCAAGGAGCCCGGAGGGCCAACGAGATGGCATCGCTGGGCCTGGCATCGATCGTCCGCTCGACGCCTTTGTTGGCGACATGAACCATGGCGTAATAGGTGCTGCTCTTGACGTCCCCAATGACGACGCGTTGGATCGTGATGTTCAAATGTTCGGCGAAACTCTTGATCAGGTCATGGCTCATTGGCCGAGGCGTAATCATGGTATCGAGGGCTAGCTTAATGGCGTTACCTTCTGCGGCTCCGACCCAAATTGGAAATGTATCGAGGAGACCGTCCTGTCGTACCAAGACGACGATTCTGGTGTCGGTGTTGGCCTCCTCCAGAATGCGCTCCACTCGGTATTCAACCAGTTCTTGTTCTTTGGGTAGATCGACGGCGCTCATACGTGCATCTTTTTGAATCAGGAGTCCAGCTTGCCGAAATCTTCCGGTTTGAGATTTTCCAGCCATTGTTCCAGTTCATCGGAGCTCTGTTTGGTGATGACTGAATCGTTTGCAAACACGGGTGCGTTGCTCCGAAGCGCAAGCGCAAGCGCATCGCTGGGTCTGGCGTCAACGGTATATTCTGAGTCTTCGTACATGAGATGAATCTTTGAGAAATACGTATGCTCTGACAAGTCAGTAATGACGACGCTGATGACTTTCGCGTTGTAGGCATCGAGAAACGACTTCATGAAGTCGTGTGTCATCGGCCGGGGTGGCGTAACATTTTCCAGTGCCATACTGATGGCACCAGCTTCTGACTTGCCGACCCAAATCGGGAGCATGTCGGAATGCTCATCGTCACGCAACACCACAATATATGCGTTATTAGAGGGGTCGAACATCAATCCTTTTACTTGCATCTGTGTAATCACAACAACCCCGCACCCTCTCCTCTGTTTAAGGATCTTGAGAAGATGATGATCACGTCACGCGGATGGATCAAGAAGAAAGCAATGTAGCATTTCTGAAATCGGCATGTCAACGAAGCCTGCGAGATCGCTGGAGAAATTCATGGAAGGCTCACATCGTCGACGGATTGATCTCGACCCTGTTTCCCGGTGCAAAGCATTCCAGCTTAGGCTGGTGGGCGATAGTTCTGATCGAGTTTCCCTGTATCAGTTTGTTCGCCAAGTTTCAGAAACGCCTTCATTTGCTTTTTCACGAGCTCTCTGCCGCTTTCTTCGCCCAGGTTGACCTGATACTCGTTGATAACCATGACCCGCATGCCTTCCCACTTTTTCCAGCAGGGTTTGCAGACCTTGGCCTTGATCTCGGACTCGAGCCTCCCCATAAAGAGGGGATCGGTGATAACTTCTCCGGCTTGTCCACACGTGACACATTGGACGTCTGCCATGATGTGAGAGTCCTTCCGCTATGAGATTGAATGAGTGTAGCGATGAGATTGTAACACTGTGCTCATGCTAAGGAAAGAGGAGAGCGGATTGACCCGTACACGGCTTCGTGCTAAGAAGATTCGCCGTGGAAACGGATATGCCCGGATGGCGGAACTGGCAGACGCGCCGGACTCAAAATCCGGTTCTCGCAAGAGAGTGGGAGTTCGACCCTCCCTCTGGGCACCATGAGTTTAGCTGATCGGATTGTGCGTGAACTTCAAACAAATAAGACATGCATAATCCTCAGTTGACATGTTCAAGATGGTAGCCTATAGTTCACGATCGAGAGTGATGAAGAAGCTTAATATTCGTCATGTTGGTCCCATCTTCATATCCTTACTATCCGTCATTTCACTTCGTACACTAAATCTTACCGAGGAGGCAGCACATGCGTAACGTGTTGGCACTGGGAGCGGCAATTCTTCTTGTCGGTTCCGTGGGTGTGTCAATTGCTCAGGAGCGCTTGCAAACGAACCAATCCGGATTAGGTGTGGGCGAAGGAGTTGGTGATGTGTCGGGGTCGAGCACTCGCGTAACCACCTTTGATCGAACTCAGTTCCTGGATCGGTTGTCACAGGCGGAGACGATTTATGGCCGCGTGATCGGTCTCGATCTTCCGGGCAAGAAAATGTATCTTGAGGGAGGTGGCAGCTCCCACGATGAAGGGCGCGCAGGCGGTGGGGCGATGAACTACTTCACGGTATACTTTGATGACAAGACCAACTTCGATCAGCTTCAAACACTTCAATCCGGTGATGACGTGACGATTCAGGCATTCGAAGAAACAAGTGTGAATCAGCCGTTCGGCACCGGCCGTAAGATTGTCCGTGAGATCACCGTCATTCGAGGCAATGAGAAGCTTGCCGGTTTCGGCGGTCTCGGCCAGCGCCCAGACCCGATGACCGAGCGTGGGATTGTCACGAATAGCGGTGGCATTACCGGTGGTATTGGCGGTTCAGTCCTTCCAGGAAAGATCGATTCCGGTATCACGAGTCCGGTCGGTGAATATACTGGTGCGGCTCCCTGCTGGCAGTGTGAACCACAACCAGGATGGGGTAATGCCGTCGGCAACAAGTCAGACTATGGCACAGACTACACCAAGCCAAACTTGGTCAAGGGCCAGAACTAATTCGAGACACATTTTGTGAGGGTGTGGGAAGGGGCAGCGCGGTGCTGCCCCTTCTTTTTTGCGTTCTCTAAGTCGTGACACGTGGCGGCGTGTTGCACGGCCGCCGACTCCTTGTTAGGATTTGCATCCTGTTTACCTCCGGTGAACAGTCAACATGGTTGCGGAGGGGCAAGACGTGGACAGAACTGAAAAGGGAGACACGATAGTGACCGGTCAACCGGATGCCGAGTTGGATTTGCGAGGAGTGATTTGTCCCTATAACTTCGTCAAAACGAAGTTGAAGCTGGAAACTATGGAACAGGGACAGGTTCTTTCAGTGCTGTTGGACGATGGCGACCCGATTCGGAATGTTCCTTCCAGCGTGAGCAATGAGGGGCACACCATCGTTTCCCAAGATCGCGTCGAAGAGTCTTATCGAGTGCTTATCCGTCGCCGTGAAGACGAGTAACGCGGAGCAGTCTTCAGTTCATCTTTTTCCTGAGTGATCCTGCCCGATACCCTTCGATGACGACCGTGACCGCTGAGTCCCTTGCTACCGGTCCGATCTGATCGAGCAGCTCGCTCGGCTTCCCACGAGAGAGGACCTCTTTATTCGTTGTGAGATTCAGGGCAATGACGGTCTGTCTTGAGGGGAATATCTTTGCCATGATTCTCAGTAGCCCTATAAGTGCGCGGGGACTCACATAGAAGACCAGCGTTTTTCGTTCATGACGGAGTTGGGTGAGGTATTGTGTGAGACGACGATTCGTTGAGGGAAGGTGTCCCTCAAAGATGATCGCATCACCAGAAAAGCCGGATATGGCTGCTGCTGCTGTCAATACCGACGGACCAGGGATGGCCATGACCGGGATTCCTGCTTGATGGGCAGCAGCCACAAACAGACTGCCTGGATCGTAAATGACAGGGGTTCCGTTGTCTGAGACGAGGGCGATATCTTGCCCCTGAGTCAGCCGATGCAGAAGGACCAGCATTTTCTCGTGACGGTTGAGTGGGCCATAGCTTGTGACCGTTGCGGTAATGCCATGATTGGCTAGGAGCGTTTGGGTCACGCGAGGGTCCTCTGACGCAATAATCGTGACGTGGCGTAGTATGGCAAGAGCCCGAAGGGTGATGTCAGCAGGGTGCCCAATTGGTGTGCTGACGACATAGAGGGTGCCGGGAAGGTGAGATGTCGTCGTTTGGCTTCCAGCTCCGCGATCGTTTGATTGACTCCCATCTCGCACCATCGATATAATTCCTCGTTTAATACCAGATCATTTATCTTGAAAAGTTGAGAGGATAGGCCTCTATGGGCGCAGTGTTTTTTGTAGTGACGATGACCCTGTATTTTGCGGCCACCGTGTTTTTTCTTGCCTATCTGCTCAGGCCTTCTGAAACGCTGTCAAACGTCTCCCTGGGGGTGACGGCTACCGGGTTTGCTGCCCACACGCTTGCATTGGGCGCACGGATGAGCGGGGCGACAGATGTTTCGCTGCCAGGGTTCCAGGAGGCACTGTCATTTTTTTCCTGGATGCTGATTCTGGTCTTTCTTATCGTGGAGTTTCGCCATCATTTGCACGTGCTTGGCTCGTTCATCGTTCCCCTGGCATTGGTCTCGCTGGTTTCTGCTGCGGCATTGCCGGAAACCGCTCCGGCACTTACGCCGGTGTTTCGAACGCTGTGGGTCCATGTCACCCTGAGCATGCTCGGCACGGTGGGATTTGCCATCGCCTTTGTGGCTGGTCTCATGTATCTGATTCAGGATGGACTTCTCAAGTCCAAACGTTTCAATGTCCTCTACTCAAAGTTGCCTGCCTTGGATTTTCTCGACCATCTGAATCAACAATCGATCGTGACTGGGTTTCCGCTGCTCACCCTCGGCATCATTACCGGAGCGCTTTCCGCCGAGCTCTCTCGGGGGTCGTATTTGAACTGGAATCCCGAGCAAACAGGGGCGTTGGTGACATGGGTGTTCTACTTTGTCGTGCTGATGGGAAGGCTCACGGTGGGTTGGAGAGCCAAACGAGCAGCGTATCTCACGATAATTGGATTTGCCGGGGTTATTCTGACCCTCATTGGCGTGGTTCTCAAGAGTCACGGACCGGTGTCGTAATATGCACATTGTCGTTGTCGGGTTGAGCCACAAGACCGCCCCGGTCGAAATCCGCGAGAAACTTGCGGTCCCTGAGAGCAGGATGGGAGAAGCCCTGACCCGTCTCTGTTCGTACCAGGGGGTGCGGGAAGGGATACTGCTGTCGACGTGCAATCGCGTTGAGGTCTATGCCGTCGTCGATGAGATCGAGTCGGGGTATGGACGAATCCAGGATTTCCTGGCTGATGCGCATCTATCGTTGTCCTCGGAGCAACTGACTCCCCATATGTACTGGCACCAAGGGGATCGAGCCATCAGCCATTTGTTTCGTGTGGCCTCCAGTCTCGACTCCATGATCGTCGGGGAATCGCAGATTCTGGGCCAGATCAAAGAGGCCTTCGAAGTTGCGCTCACACACAAGACGACCGGCATCATTCTGAACAAGGTCGTGAAAAAAGCGATTTCCGTCGCCAAACGCGTGCGGACGGAAACGAAAATTTCCGAGATGGCGGTGTCGGTCAGCTATGCTGCGGTCGAATTAGCCAAAAAGATCTTCTCGGACTTAAGCGAAAAGACAGTATTGTTGGTGGGGGCTGGGGAGATGGCCAAGTTGGCGGCGCGACATTTCATTGCCAACGGTGTCCGGCATGTGCGGGTGACGACCAGGAATCCGCAAAATGCTCTGGAATTGGCAAACCGGTTTGGCGGTACCGCAGTGGCGTTTGAGGAGTTTCGGGAGGACATGGCATCCGCCGATATCGTCTTGGTATCGACCGGCGCTGCGCATTACCTCTTGAGTGAAGATGACGTGCAGCGTTCGGTCAAGCAACGGATGAATCGTCCGATGTTCTTGATCGACATCTCTGTCCCCCGCAATATCGATCCGGCGGTGCGGCATGTGGACAATGCCTTCCTCTTCGACATCGATGATTTGAAGACACGGGTCGAACAGAATCGCGGGGAGCGACTCAACGAGGCAGAGAAAGCCGAGCGGATGGTGGTGGATGAGGTGGGGATTGTGCGGCAATGGCTCCAGTCGCTGGAGGTCACTCCCACCATCGTGGCGCTCCGTGCGCGTGTTGATGATATCAAGCAGGCCGAGCTCGACAAGACCTTGGGGCGGTTGGCGAACCTGTCTGCGCCGGAGCGTGAACTGGTCGAGGCGATGGCGTCGTCAATTGTGAATAAATTGATACACAATACAATGGTGACACTCAAAGCCGAGGTGAATTCTTCGGAGGGGGCTGCCTTTGTCGAGGCCGCAAGACGCTTTTTCAGCCTCAGCGATCCCGCGGTTTCCAATGCCAATGAGCGTGTCTCATCTGCGTCGGAGACCTGCCATACGTCTCAAGCAGATATTCGAGATATAGAAGAAATGACTCCGAGAACTGGTTCGAAGATGTCGGATCATTGAGGGTTAGAAGACCGTTATTTGGTTTGTTTTGTTTGTTTGGTTGAACAAAACTAACCAAATCAAACAAATAAGCACAACAAACCAGATCAACCAGACAAACCAGATGAACCAGAGAAACCAGATGAACCAGACAGGCCGTGAACGATCGACCGTCGTGCTTGGGACCCGCGGAAGTACATTGGCGGTGCAACAGAGCGAGTGGGTGCAGGGACAGTTACACGCGCTGGCTCCGCATGTGACGGTTACGTTGCGGAAGATCCAAACATCAGGAGACAAGATTCTGGACGTCCCGCTGGCCCAAATTGGCGGGAAAGGACTGTTCGTGAAGGAGATCGAGGAAGCTCTATTGAGCGGTGAAATCGATCTGGCTGTGCATAGTATGAAAGATGTGCCCACGGAGTTGCCTGAGGGTTTGGCCATTCTCTGTATGCCGCCACGAGAGGATCCCCGGGATGCCCTGATTAGTCGTGATGGGCGGTCCTTTATGGATCTTCCTCATGGGGCGCGAATCGGGACCAGCAGTCTTCGCCGCCAATCACAGCTTCTCCATGCCAGGCCCGATCTGACGATTGCCATGCTGCGAGGGAACTTGGATACCCGCCTCAGGAAATTGCGAGAGGGACAGTTCGACGCCATCGTGCTGGCCGCAGCGGGGCTCAGGCGACTAGCCTGGGCGCATGAAATTACGGAGTATCTTGCGCCACAGATTAGTTTGCCTGCCATTGGCCAGGGGGCCCTGGGCATCGAGGGACGGCGAGACGATCTTTTTATCCATTCCCTGTTGAGCGGCCTGGATCATGCTCAGACCAGAACAGCAGTTCTCGCCGAACGTGCGTTGCTCCATCGGCTCCAAGGAGGCTGTCAGGTTCCGATCGCGGCCCATGCAACAGTGGTTGGGACGGGGGTGAGATTGGAAGGACTGGTATCCAGCGTGGACGGTAAAGAGTTCATTCGTGACACGGTTGAAGGAGCCATTGAGGATCCGGAGTCGATCGGTATACAACTCGCGGAACGACTGCTTGCACGCGGTGGTGATCGAATTCTCCAAGCGATTTACGGAACCACATGACGAAACTGCGAAGGCCGGGAAAGGTCTATTTAGTGGGAGCGGGACCAGGCGATCCCGGGCTCTTGACGCTGAAAGGAAAGGAATGCCTGGAGCAGGCTGATATCGTCCTCTACGATTATCTCGCCAATCCGGTGTTACTGCAGTATGCTCCGGCCACGGCACAACGCATCTATGTCGGTCGGAGGGGACGTGGGCAGTATCAAGACCAAGCTGATATCAATCGATTGCTCATTGAACGGGCCAAAGAGGGGAACGTCGTGGTTCGGCTCAAAGGGGGCGATCCATTTGTCTTCGGACGGGGAGGAGAAGAGGCAGAAGCCGTGTCTGCCGGAGGGGTCGACTTCGAGGTGGTGCCTGGTGTGACGGCAGCGGTCGCGGTTCCTGCCTATGCGGGCATTCCGGTGACCCATCGGACATTGGCGTCCACGGTTACGTTTGTCACCGGTCACGAGGATCCTACCAAGCCGGGAACGCAGCTGGAATGGCCGAAGTTGGCCAGTGCATCAGGGACGCTTGTATTCATGATGGGTATGAAGAATCTTCCGACGATCGCCAGACAGTTGCTGTCGGAGGGGCGGTCGCCCGACACGCCGGTTGCAGCGATCCGTTGGGGGACCAAAGCCGATCAACAGACCATCGTGGGGACTTTGAATGATATTGTCGGGAAGACGGAAGCTGCGCATCTTGAACCGCCGACGGCGATCGTCATAGGTGAGGTTGTGCGATTGCGAGGACAGTTGAATTGGTTTGAAACAAAGCCGCTCTTTGGGAAACGGATTGTGCTCACCCGCCCACAGAAGCAGGCGAGAGAGTTTTCCCAGCTACTGTCAGGCTATGGTGCGGAGCCAGTTGAAGTCCCGACGATTCAGATCGTGCCTCCGGCCAGTTGGCAGGCTATTGATGACGCGGTGACTCGTCTCGGTACCTATCACTGGCTGATCTTTACCAGTGTAAACGGCGTGAGGCCCTTCATGGAGCGCCTTCATGTGGCGGGAAAGGATGTACGAGGATTAGCGCACCTGCGTCTGTGCGCGATTGGACCAAGAACGGCGCAGGAATTGGGAACCTATGGGCTGACTTCGGACGTGGTTCCGACCCAGTATCAGGCAGAGGGAGTGATTGCCGCATTGGCTGACATGGGAGTCCGGGGAAGCCACATACTCATCCCGCGCGCCGAAGTCGCACGCGAGATCTTGCCGGAACAGTTGCGGGAGTTAGGGGCAACCGTCGATGTGATTCCCGTCTATCGTACGATTGCTCCGGCGGTGGATGCAGCGTCCTTGACGAAACAGTTTTGCGAAGGGCGGGTGGCGGCAGTGACATTCACGAGTTCCTCCACCGTCCGAAATTTTGTGGAAGTGTTTGGAGGGCGGGACGCGGTGAAATCACTCGTTGCTCGGGCGGTCATTGCTTGTATTGGGCCCATTACGGCACGCACGGCGGAAGAGTATGGGTTGACGGTCACGGTCATGCCGGCTGAGAATACCGTGCCGGCACTCGCAGAAGCGATCGTGAAGCACTTTAAGGAAGTGGCTTGAATTGCTGTTTGATGCGCGGATTAAGCTGAGGTAGACGGCAGGGTGAGGGAGTAAATTAGGAAAGGGAGGACATACTATGGTTTCAGTCAAGTCGTTCATGATTCCGAGGGAGAAGTTTGTGACGGTTGAACGGGATATGAATGTCCAGACGGCTGCACGTATCATGCGGGATCGTGGCATCGGCAGCCTGTTTGTGACGAATGGGAAGGAGATCATCGGCATCCTCACGGATACGGACATGGTCCGGCGGGTGGTCGCGGCTGGAGCGGACACACAGAAGACAACGGTCGAACAGGTGATGTCGGCTCCGCTTTTGGCGATCGACGAGAATAAGTCATTATTAGATGCCAACGATCTGATGGCCAAAACGCATACCCGCCATCTCGGCGTGACTCAGGACAGCAGAATCGTCGGCATGATTTCGGTTCGTGACCTCGTACTGTTCTTGACGAATCTTCCGAGGAAGTGATCCGATGGCGTTCCCAATACAGCGGCTGCGGCGGCTGCGGCAGCATGAGGCATTTCGTGACATGGTACGGGAAACGCGCCTTGCCCCGTCCGACTTGATCTATCCGCTGTTCGTCGTCGAAGGGCGAGATCGACGGGAGGAGATCACCTCTATGCCGGGCCAGTTCAGGCTCTCGGTCGATGTCTTAGTGAAAGAGGCCGGTGAAATTGCGGCTTTGGGGATTCCCGCCATCATCCTCTTTGGGATTCCTGACCGGAAAGATGATCGGGGGAGTTCGGGGTTCGATCCGAACGGCATCGTGCAACGGGCCGTTAAGGCCGTGAAGGGCCAGGTTCCGGGGCTGGTGGTTGTGACCGACGTCTGCATCGACGAGTATACCGATCACGGCCATTGTGGAATCGTCAAGGACGGCCGTATTCTCAATGATGAAACGTTGGAGTGCCTCTGCGCGATGGCCAGAACCCATGCGCAGGCCGGGGCCGACATGGTGGCGCCATCCGATATGATGGATGGGCGGGTGGCAGCGATCCGCGCGGAACTGGATCAGGCCGGTTTTCCAGAGCTGCCGATCATGGCCTATGCCGCAAAATTCGCGTCTTGCTTTTATGCACCGTTTCGAGAAGCGGCGTGTTCGAGTCCGCAATTCGGTGATCGGCAATCGTATCAAATGGATCCCGCGAATCGCCGGGAAGCGCTTCGGGAGATCGCGCTTGATGTCGAAGAAGGGGCGGACATCATCATGGTGAAACCGGCACTGCCGTATCTCGACATCATTGCCGCGGCCAAGGAACAGGTATTGCTGCCGGTGGCGGCCTATCAAGTGAGCGGGGAATACAGCATGATCAAGGCGGCATCCAAAGCCGGTTGGTTGGATGAATCACGAGCCGTGATGGAATCGTTGCTTTCGATTAAGCGGGCCGGTGCAGATCTCATTCTGACCTACTTTGCCAAAGACGCAGCGCGTCTCCTTCGCTGACGACCATGCTGAAAGTGACGCGTGGGCTCTCCGACCAACGTCCACGTGCCTATCCGGTCGCCACGATCGGCAATTTCGACGGCCACCATCTGGGACATCGAGCGCTGTTGCAGACGGTGGTCGAGACAGCCCGGAAGGCACAGGGGACATCGCTCGTGTTGACCTTCGAACCTCATCCGGTAAGGATCCTTGCCCCACACGTTGATCTTCACTTTCTCACCAGTCCAGAAGAGAAGCTCGCCCATCTCGACGCCGCAGGGATCGATGAAGTCGTCTTCTTGGGCTTTACTCCCGCCTTCGCGGCAATGAGCCCGGATCAATTTGCCGAAGACATCCTACATCGATCTCTCGGCTTATCGGAACTATTTGTGGGCAATCATTTTGCGTTTGGGAAGGGTCGGGCAGGACGCATCGACGATCTCGTGCGTCTCGGCGGACAGTATGGCTTCCGCGTGCATCCCGTGACTCCCGTGATGATTGACGGGGAGGTGGTGAGTTCAACCAGAATTCGCCGGCTGATTCAAGCAGGTCATATGGAACGCGCTGCCGCGTTGCTCGGACGCGTCTATGGAATTCAAGGTACTGTGGTGCACGGGATGCAACAGGGACAGGCGATGGGCTGGCCTACGGCCAATCTGCGAGTACCGCCAGATCGTGTCGTACCGCCCGATGGAGTCTATGCCGCTCGGACTGTCCACGGTACTCAGACCTACGATGCGATCGCCTACATTGGGACAAGACCGACGTTTGGAGCCGGCGAGCGGCTGATCGAAGTCAATCTATTGGATCAAACCAGTGATCTCTATGGCCAGGAGATCTCCGTGCAGTTTGTCTCACGGGTACGCGGTGATCACACCTTTGCCTCTGCCGCTGAGTTGTCCAAGCAAATTACGCTTGATGTGGAACAGGCACGTATCAGTTTGCAGCGTACTCGGCAGGGAGTTCAGTAATTATGTCTGTTGAGAGGACGGTTCTGAGGCCGTCTTCCAGCTCCGACGCACGATCGGCACTGTTGACCCAACTCGTTCGGACAGTGCGCCAGCATCGGTTGTTCCTTCCCGGTCAGCACCTTCTTGTCGCCGTGTCGGGTGGGCCTGACTCGATCGCGTTGTTGTCTCTCCTC
>OELA01000415.1_pt3 | contig 12075 bp, 13 predicted proteins | sample 1503161 | NCBI WGS metagenome assembly OELA01 (sample SAMEA104379559, study PRJEB20068) | metagenome | biome: 1000743; feature: 77; material: 1998 | place: USA | collected 2012 | depth 25 m
GCCGAGAACGACGTTGGCGGCCATTTCCAGCATCCGACTAAACCATGAGATGCGCGATCGTCCACTACCACGAACTCGCCCTCAAAGGCCGCAACCGGGAATACTTCGAGGAGCGGCTTGTACGCAATATCCAATGGACGCTGAAAGATCTCGGCATCAGACGCGTCGAAAACCTTCGCAGCCGGATTCGCGTAGTCCTGCCTGAGGCAGTTCCTGACCAGACCATTATCAAACGACTCTCACGAGTGTTCGGAATCGCCAACTTTTCACTGGCCCATGGATTGCCGATCGATTTGGCCCATCCGGACCTGGGCGCGCTCAGCAAGGCGATTATCGAGGCGCTCCGATCGGAATCCTTTTCCACCTTTCGTGTATCGGCGAAACGAGCCGACAAGCGTTTGGCGCTGACATCCATGGGAGTCGCGCGGGAGGTCGGCGCGGCCATCTGCGAAGAAACCGGCAAAAAGGTCAGCCTGAAAGACCCCGATCTCACCGTCTATCTTGAACTGCTCTCCAAAGAGGTCTACTACGCGACCAAAAAGATTCAGGGGCCGGGCGGAATGCCGGTGGGAGTCAGCGGAAAAGTCGCCTGCTTGATCTCCGGAGGAATCGATTCGCCGGTCGCAGCCTATCGCATGATGAAACGCGGGTGCCGAGCCCTCTTCGTCCACTTCTCAGGCCGACCGCTTGTGAGTCGTGCCTCGGAAGAGAAGGTCCGCGAACTCGTGCAGCTGCTCACGATCCATCAATACACGTCGAAGCTCTACGTCATTCCATTTGGAGAAATCCAACAGGACATTGTCGCGAACGCGCCGGCCGCCTATCGTGTGGTGCTCTACCGGCGCGTCATGATCCGCATTGCGCAGGAATTAGCCAGACGCGAACAATGTTGGGGACTCGTCACGGGCGATAGCTTAGGGCAGGTCGCCTCTCAGACCCCCGAAAATCTGACCGTCATCGAAGAGGCGGCAGAACTGCCGATTCTGCGGCCGCTCATCGGCATGGACAAGCTGGAAATTACGGACCAGGCTCAGCAGATCGGCAGCTTTGCCATATCGATCGAGCCGGATCAAGACTGCTGCTCACTCTTCACGCCGCCGCACCCCAGCACCAAAACCAGACTCGATGACATCCTGAAGGTCGAACGGATGTTCGATGTCGGCGCGCTGGTGAAACAGGGACTCGACAAAATCGAGCTCTCTCAATTCACATTTCCTCTGTAGCGTGACATTCGGTCTAGCCCTCACTGTGGTCTCACCGATTGCTCATGCTGCGCCTGCGCGAGCCCCTTTTCCTTTATGATTCGAAAATGCGATTCCAAATCTCGCCGCATTGCCATCGCGATCATCCAATCCGGCATATTCGAATCTATCTCGACGAATAATTCAAAGTCGGCTTTCGTATGAGCCCCGCCGTCGACAGGAGCGAGCTTCCAGAACCGGCGGTACTGTTTGAAGTCGCCCCCCTTCAACTCCGTCAGCAGCCCGCCGGTCGACAGGGTCCTCGTCTCACTCAAGAGGCGCCGCTCTCCTGAAAGCAGGGCATGGTCGATCCGAATATCCGTGAAGGCCTTGCCGTCTTCTACCCGTATCTCCGCCATCCGCATCCTCACGTCGAAGAGCTCAGGCCAATGTGCATAGTCGGTCAATATTCGCTGAATGATTGCCGGTTCCACCGGAAAGAGTATTGTGGCTGTCGCCCGAACGCCACCCGTGGGTTCTGTACGAACATCCAGCACAACCGGCTCGGCCGCACGACCCCACCCAGGACAGCCAAGCGTGAGACATCCCATGAAGATCATTGCACGCCATATCATCATGGCGCGATTATATAGACCCATTGGGAACCAGGCGAGCACTAACAGGATGCTGAAAAAGTCCGCCAGCCGCGTTCTCGACTCATCGAACTCCTCAACGTACCATTGAGATTCTTGGAGGTCGGAAATGCTGAAGGAGTTATTCCGTTCGCCAAGATCCATTGTACGGGCGAACGGCCCCACGAAGTGCGGTCGGTACCTCCTCCGGTTTCGACTCGCCTGCGGTCTTGCTTGGGACAAGGCGCGTCCCGGCGCGCCAGGGTTGGGCGGGTGAGAAATCTGGCCTTCTTGAGCATCCTATATGGTGTACCCAAGTTATCCAAGGCGTGCAGAAGACTAGTGGAATTTCAGCCTGCGCACAGACATTTCAGTATTCTACGAATGCACCAAGCCCTCATTGACGCCCACAAACATGGCTGTGCTAGGATACCACTTGATGAAACACTGGCCTTTCCTGTTGCTCATATTCATCGGCCTGTGGGGCCATTTAGAAGCCGCGCACGCGCAAGGCATGCACGATTCACACGCCACGACCGAGCAGTCTTGTAGTTTCGGCATGGCGAAGGGAGAGGCTGCACAGAGTTGTCACGTTCCTTTCCCTACAGGCTGCCTGGTGACTCATATCCCCGGAACCGACATGCCCTGGACGACCATCTCCAAGGGTGGGAAAACATTATGCCGATTTGACGGCACAACCACGGACTGGAAAACCAAGATTACCGGCTCCTGCAGCCGCTGCAAATCCGACCATTGTTCGGTCCAGTTTATTGTCCGCTTTGACTGTTCCCACCAATCGCCCTAGCCATGTCCCTTACTGAGGCGATCAAACGTGAAGCCAGGGCTCTGGGTTTCGACGCCGTTGGTATCAGCCGAATTGACGACACCGGCCAACCACCAGTTGAACTCCCCTCTTCGCTACCCTCCTCCCCCACTGCCCCATTATCTCATCGCTTGTTCAGCCGTCTCGCGGAATGGCTCCGACTGGGCTACCACGGCACCATGGCCTGGATGACGCGCGACCCCTCCCGCCGAAGCCACCCGCAATTGGTATTGCCCGGATGCCGATCGATGGTATCGGTCGGCATGAACTATTACACGAATCATCGTGCGAACGAGCAACCTGGAATGGGACGCATAGCCCGTTATGCTTGGGGGAAGGACTACCATACGGTAATGAACCAGCAACTCGCGCAACTCGAAGCGAAGATTGTAGCCCTGGCGCCAGGTGTCACCACACGTGCCTACGTCGATACCGGCCCGATCATGGAAAAGGCCTGGGCGCAGCAAGCCGGCCTCGGCTGGATTGGGAAACATTCCAATCTCGTGTCGGCCGAATATGGCTCCTGGCTCCTCCTTGGAGAGATTTTGACGACCCTGGATCTCAAAGAGGATGACCCGGCCACAGACCTGTGTGGAAGCTGTACTCTTTGTATTCAGGCCTGCCCGACCGGCGCCATCGTGGAACCCTATGTCGTCGATGCCCGGCTCTGTATCTCCTACCTGACGATAGAACTGCGTGGCGGCCGAGAAGTGATCCCCGACGAGCTGGCCTCTCAGATGGGCAATCGCATTTTCGGCTGCGACGATTGCCTGGACATCTGCCCCTTCAACCTACAGGCAGATGCGACGAATGAACCAGCCTTTGCCCCCATTCCCTTGACCCTCGCCCCCAACCTCCAGGCTCTGGCTCAGGTCAGCGAGGAACGATTTGCGAGCGATTTCAAGGGGAGTCCCCTCAAACGAGCCAAACGGAGCGGCCTCCTTCGCAATGTGGGAATTGCACAGGAAAACCACCACCGACAGTCAGAGGGCCGAACCTCATAGATACCCCCCCTTTTCTCTTGGCGGGAAGAGGAGTAGGCTGTTTCCAGTAGTTGGTGGTTCGCGGGGAGGCCTGAACACTATGCATCCTCCGATCATACTGCTCATCTCGACCGATCCCCACACCAGACCTTTGCTCGAACAAGCCCTCGACGACCACCGTGCCACGATCCTTCCGGCTCACACGACCGAAGAGGGTCTGCGCGTTCTGAAAGACCAAGCCCATCTCGCACTTGTCCTGTGTGACGAGAGCCACGGACGGATTATGAGCCAGGTGGTGCTGTCTCAGGCCAGAGGCATCGCTCAGCACCTCCCTGTGATCATCCTTGGGACGGACGGATCAGCAAAGGCTGCGGTGGAGGCGTTGCACCATGGCGCCATGGACTATCTCGCACAACCGATCACGCTGAAAGACCTCCAGACTGCCATCCACAAGACCCATATCTTCGAACCACTAGAGCCAAAATTTCGAGGGGAGCGTCCTGCCGCATTCGATCAGATCATCAGCCGATCGCCTCAGATACAACTACTGAAACATCTGGCAACCGAAGTCGCCCAAACCGATGCAACGGTCCTCATCACCGGCGAAAGTGGAACCGGCAAAGAACTCTTTGCCCATGGAATCCATACGTCTAGCCCCCGATCCAAGGGCCCCTTTGTCGCGCTCAATTGCGGCGGCATTCCCGAGCAGCTCCTCGAATCGGAATTGTTCGGGTATCAGCGCGGCGCCTTTACCGATGCGAAGCAGACCAAACCGGGCCGATTCCAACTCGCCGGGGGTGGCACGCTCTTCCTCGACGAAATCGGTGAGATGAGTCCTTCCGCGCAGGTCAAGCTCCTGCGCGTCCTGGAGAATCACGAGGTCGATCCGCTGGGCGACACACACAGCATCCACGTCAACATTCGTGTGATCGCCGCGACAAACGAGGATTTACCCGCACAGATCAAAGCCGGACGATTCCGCCTGGACCTCTATTATCGACTGAACGTATACCAGTTGCGCATCCCGCCGCTCCGTGAACGCCCCGAAGATATCGAGCCGATTCTGACATCGTTTTTGGAAGTCGCACGCCGTGATCATGGCTGTCGCATCAAAGGGATTACCCCAGCCGCGCTGGCAATCTTGCAGAACCACGATTGGCCCGGCAATGTGCGGGAACTGCACAACGTGGTTGAAGGGCTCACGATCTCGTGTAAGCATGAAATGATCCAGCCGGATCATCTCCCTGCCTCTGTGCAAGACACCTCGTTGGCGAGTTCGAACGGAGAGATCGAGAAGACATCGCTTCTGGCCTTCGGCCTCTCTATTCAGGAGATGGAAACCAAACTGTTAAAAGAAGCGCTGGAGCGCACAGGCGGCAACATTTCCGAAGCAAGCCGACTCCTCAAGATCACCCGCAATACACTTCGATACCGCATCGCAAAGTATCAGCTCTAGCAGGTTGTTGAAGAAGTCCGCCAGCTGCGTGCTCAGCTCGTTCTAAAGAAGCGTGAAACGAGGGGCAGCTGCGGGGCTGCGGCCTTGACCGCGGAACGGCGCGTCTCAGCGCGCCGGGGTCGGACGGGTGAGAGGTCAGGCCCATTTGAGCATCCTCACCTGAGCAAGTGGAATTCAGAACGCGTACTGACCGATATGAATGTCAGTCACAACCCACGATCAAACCACATGGTGGATTCCAGTCCGCCTGCATAGGACGCGCTTCTTTAGTGGCAAGTCAAGCAACGACCCCATTTCGCAGCCCGTCGCGTCACGGAACAGGATGCTGAGGGCATCGACGTCGGCGTCGTAGCTGCTCTTCATGGGAGGCGACTCCTCACGCATTAGCTAAATCTTGGTTCAGGTGTTCCAAGACGTCTTCCTCCCTCGAAAGGACCACCCTGCCTTTTAGAGTGAAAACAGTAAGAGGGAGGGATGATCTAGGAACTAGGTGAGGGATTTGGGATCAGACATGAGTACTGACTTATTGGAGCCGCTCAGAACATTTCAACGGGCATCTTGACGACTCATAAAAAACTCAATAATCGCCTTATTTTTCCCCGGCCATTCGGGGTGTGTCCCCGTGCCTTCGCAATAGCGTGTTGTGACACTATTCTTACAACCCCGGTACGTGACACAGCCGTCTCCGTCTCTTACCGGACCGGCAGTATCGCAACCATTGCAGGCAGCCCACCATTGTATCGTCTCTTTACCATAACCTGGGAAAAGCGTGTCATGGCTGCTGTGCATGACCATAACCGGGAGCGGGCTAGGGCAACTCTGCTCTTTCAAGTCATCGCCCCTGATGCCCACCGCACTGGGAGCAATCGCCGCGGGAATATGTTTGGTGCCGGCGAGAAACGCAATACCCATCGCAACAGTTCCGCCATCGGAGTGACCGGTGAGAAAAATCCGTTTCTTGTCGATGCACCATTTCTTTTCAATCAGTCCCGGGATTTCAGCAAGCTCTTCGATAGCTTTGGAAGTCATTGTGCGGTGATCTGCATACGCCACAACAAAACCTGCCGCCGTTCCTGCTTGGGTGAGATACATATAGTCTTCCGACTCATATCGATTTCTTCCTCCTGGTGCGTACACCATGAGCAAAGGATGGGCGATGCTTGAATTATAGTTAGCCGGCGTTTTGACCATATAGCGAATACCCGCCGACGTCTTTTCATCGTTGCTGGGACCTGCAGGACCAGGCTTTGTTCCTGATTCGCAGCGTAGCGTATTATTGTCGACTGCATACACCGCCTCACCAAGCATTTTGCCGCGATAAACGGTTTCAGAATTATTTTTTCCAGCATATTGGGTCATCGCAGCGCCGAAAACACCAATCGTTAAGATGCCGATTGCTACGGCAATAATCGTGATGCGGCCCGGCTGCCTTTGCCGGAAGCGTAACCACTCCGGCTTAAAAATACCAATAACCAACAGAACTACCGAAAGGGAAATCATCACCCTGAAGGTAAGCAATGGCAACGCGTCCATTGGTTTTACCCTATCGCTCTAACTGCGAGAGTGACGGCAAGCATGTATATAGACTTACTTGTAGGGACAGGGTGCAGCGGACACAGTGCGCGCATCGTCGCAACCCCTGTTGTGGAAGCCGTCAACGCCTGAAGGCCTTGATCATAGGGCTTTCAGGTCAAATTACCCTGCCCCATACGATGTCTTGGCAGTCTTGAGATGCAGCTCTGTCTGCACTCGTTCAAATAGAAACCGTTTCAGGAGTTTCTGATAGGGAATATCGCGCTTGTTGGTCAACATCTTGAGTTGATCCAGTAATGACTTGGGAAGCCGGAGTGAAATCGTCTCTGCCAACGGTTTGAGACGCGGAAAGATTGTCCTGCGTCTTCTCGAGACATCGATGTACTCTGTTGAGTCATGCGATGCCCAGAAGGCGGCCTCCTGTGCATCACTCTTGAATGGCGGTCTTCGTTTTAACTTGTTCATGGTACATCCTCCATTCCTTCCCACTCATGTTTCCATCCGAAATAACACAAATTCACCGTTTACGGATGGTGAAGATGAGAAAGAGTCGTTGTCTTGCCCCAGCACATAGTAAAGAGACCTAATGCCATTTCATCACGTTCACACCAGATCTCTTTACAACATGAAGTCACATCAGACACCGACTCCTTGGACTCTCCCCCTTTATTTATCATAGCCAGCCCCGCGCTCCGGATCTGGAGCACGGGGCAGCCCACCCCAGTCGACCTTTCCTCTTAGTAGGGGATCACATGTAGACAGCCCTTGTTCTCATTGTTCCACACCACATCGCACAGGTTGGACATGCGGCAGACAATCTGCGCCGCCACCCCTCCGGTCCCCCCGAATAGTCCGCACCAGCCCAAGGTCACGAAGCCCCAGTGCAACGGCGCGGCAAAGAGTTCGTCGACGAACCAGAACGCATGGCCCCACTCGTTGAGTCCCACATTGGGCAGGATCATCATCGGCCCCGCGATCGCTCCCACCAAGGCAAACGATACACTCTTGCTGTACTGCGGCAGCCGGGTCATGGCATACAGATAGCTAGCCACGCCCATTGTGATGTACAACGGGAAAGTAAAGTAGAACGCGATGATATGGCTGGCGGTAAAGCTCGTATCGCGGATAATCACCTGATGCCACGATGCATCTTGCTCGAGGGTATAGCTCCCCGCCCAGTACACGCCGAACACGTACACCGCGAGCCACCCCATCCAATAAAAATACCGCTTGAGCTCGGTCTTCGGGTCCAGATTGGCCAGATTGCGATCCCGTGTACTCCAAATCCAGCCCAGGATCGCAGAGGCGTTGATGATGTTGGAAATCACGTTAAATTTCCACAGACCCATCCAGACCGATTCGAATTCTGGAGTCATGGAATCCAAACCGTGGGAGTAACCAAAGACGCGCTGAAATATGACCTCGGCTCCCACCGCTGCCAACATGGCGAACCAGCCGATCTTGAGCGGTCTCGAATCGTACCAGAGCGACATGTCATATCCGGGTTCTCTATCTTTGAACGTTGTACTTGCCATGTTCCTTACCTCCGGCTAATACACACCTGAAAACCACCCCTGTTCAGGCACGTGAGCTGCATCCCTGTTCCTTACCTCCTTTTCAGTATCTGAGAAACACCCCTGTGAGTTCGGAGTAATACCCGTGCAATAGGTCTAGCCTGCCCTTTTCACCTCCTCCCTCCTCATTGATTGATAAATACAACCATCAATTGATGATGGCCTGGAGCAATTCACATTCCAGCAGAACTTTCGTGTGACGTAGTTATCGATGTCGGTGAAACTCGAAAAGAATCAAGGATGTTGTTCTGGAATCTCTCCAGCGGAAGAACACAGTGCTGAGAACGATCTGCCGAAACTTCAGCACAATGCCGAGAAATCAGCAATTGCCCAAAGTGCCTACGAGGAAGGAGAGAGCTACCAAGCATCTGCATTGTGGACTGAGGGCGATTGGTCTCAAGCCGGAGCGATTGCCATGGTAGATGAATGAACAGAACTCGCTGTGTCAGACTTCCTCAACTGCTGACCTGTGAATGACAGTCCAATTGTTTTTGGCGGCTATCGCGCGTATGATCTATTTCTGTTGATGTGCCCTACCCATTTCTATCTCCGCCTCCGAAGTGAGGTGCGCGAGCGGTGAGATCTCTGTTGAAGGCTTGCCAGGAAAGTAGGTATAGGGGGATGAGGGGACGGTAGAGAATTCGCCCATGAGGCGACAGCGGGACAAGCACCCCTAGTTGCTGGTCTTGACGAAACCTACCCCTATTCGGGAGAGGACGCATGGACACCAACCGTCACAATGAAGCCAATCAGCCATCAACCACGCCTGAAAACTTCCGTCATATCGATGAAGATCCTAAACGGGTCGAGACCTTGCTGGCCGGAGAAAATCGCCTTCTCGAGATGCTCGCCACGGGATGTACGCTCTCAGAATTCCTTGATGCCTTGTGCCGACTCATCGAAGAGATCGCGAGCGGAACTCTCTGTGGAATTGTACTGGTAGATTCTATCGGCAACCGGCTGCAGCACGGTGCAGCGCCCAGCCTTCCCCTCAGCTATAACGAGTCGATTCATGGCAGACCTGTGAATCTCTTTTCGGGTCCCTGCGCCATGGCGGCATCTCTCAAAGAACAAGTGATTGCCGCCGATGTCGCATCGGACACACGATGGGACACATACGAATGGCGCGCTCTGGCCATGGCCCATGGATTGCGGGCTTGTTGGTCCACGCCTATCTTGTCATCCGATGACAGAGTATTAGGCGCCTTCGCGATATACTCGCGCGAACCTGGTAGCCCGAGTGCGTACCATCAACACCTCATCGGACAGATCACGCATCTGGCGACGGTAGCCATCGAGCACAAACATAGGGAGGAGAAGCTCCGTCAAGACGAGCAAGAGCTGCGGCGCATCACCGACGCTATCGATCAACGCATTGCTGTGCACGGACCCGATGGGAAAATTCTCTATGCAAATCGATTTATGCTCGAATATAGCGGTCTGAGCTTAGAAGACGTCATGGCGGATGACTTTCGCGCACGACTCGTTCATCCCGATGATTTGGAGAGATCGCGGGACGAGCGCCAGCATGCGCTCGCACGCGGAACCCCGTTTGAATTGGAGCTACGGGCTCGCCATAAGGACGGGCTATACCGGTGGTTTCTAATCCGCTATAACCCGTTGCGGGACGAAGAGGGACGGATCATTCGCTGGTACTCGACGGGAACCGACATCGACGATCGCAAACGGGCCGAAGAGAGGATGCAGAAAGAAAACTTGGCGTTGCGCGAGGAGATCGATCACTCCTCGATGTTTGAAGAAATCGTCGGTTCATCGGAAGCACTCCGCAAAGTATTGACGCAGGTCACCAAAGTGGCGCCGTCGGATTCCACCGTGCTCGTTCTAGGTGAGACCGGAACGGGTAAAGAACTGATCGCTCGAGCCATTCATAGGCGTTCGAAGCGGTCGTCCCGGGCGTTTATTCGCGTCAATTGCGCGGCGATCCCAGCGTCGCTCATTGCCTCCGAGCTGTTCGGACACGAGAAAGGTGCCTTTACCGGTGCGCTGCAACGGCATCTGGGACGGTTTGAGCTGGCCGATGGCGGAACAATCTTCCTTGACGAGATCGGGGACCTGCCGGCCGAGACACAAATCGCCCTGTTGAGAGTGCTCCAAGAAAAGGAAATTGAACGGGTCGGGGGCAGCCAACCGATTCCCGTCGACGTGCGAGTGCTGGCCGCCACGAACCGCGATTTGAAGGCGGCTATCGAGGCAGGCACATTTCGCCAGGATCTGTTCTACAGACTGAATGTTTTTCCAATCCTTATCCCCTCGCTGCGCGAACGGACGGACGATATTCCGTTACTCATCACATACCTGGTTGAGCGCTATGCGAAAAAGGCCGGGAAAAAAATCAGGAACATACAGAAAAAGACCCTGGAACTGTTTCAGGCCTACGACTGGCCCGGCAACATTCGCGAGCTGCAGAATGTCATCGAGCGGGCTGTCGTGCTGTGCGATTGCGAAACCTTTTCCGTCGACGAGACCTGGCTGAAACTGGAAGAACACAGGGTGCCGGGGTCGGTGGTTCCCTTAGGCGCCACCCTTGCCGGGCATGAGAAGGATATCATTGAAGCGGCATTGGCGGATTGCGGGGGCCAGGTCAGTGGCCCGACTGGAGCTGCTGCCAAGCTCGGGCTTCCGAGGCAGACGCTGGAGTCAAAAATCACGGCCCTGGGAATTAACAAACATCGTTTCAAGACTCGACAAACCGAATACACACGATAACGAAGCCGATAGCTGTTTGCACGCCGACCGTAAGATCCCGCCTCTGCGAATTGTTCCTTCTGATTTAGACTGTTCCTCTGAGAGCGCCTATCCTCGCCGCCCGCGCAATCGGATCGAAGAAGCGAACCTTTACCGGATACTTCTGCGACTTTTGCCGATTATTCAGCAAATGCTGAAAGTTCGGCAGCATTTCCTACGCTAAACGCAAGTCTATCAACTGCTTATAACTGGTCTCTTCATTGCACCACTTTCGGCCATCTGGGTTGAAGAGGTCGCACATGACAGTAAGAATTGAAAGAGAAACCAGCCGTCTCAAGACGATGATTCGCGTGAGCGGTCGGCTGCAATCGACGCATCTGGATGAATTGAAGACCCAACTAGAATCGGCTCAGTCGCGGATTGTACTGGACCTCAACGGAGTGACGCTCGTGGACGTCGAGACTGTTCGATTTTTGAATGCCTGTGAGCAAGAAGGAGTCGAGTTCCTTCATTGCTGGCCGTACATACGGGAGTGGATGGTACGTGAAAAAGGCAAAGAGGGCTAAGGCTATGCCTTCTGATAGCCAACACCGGCACACACAAGAAAGGAGAATTCCAATGCCAGCTACGACTCATCAAAAAGAAGATCGCTCCGTGAAGGGTGTCATTTTCATTATTCTTGGTGCTGTGACTGTGATGTGCTTGGCACTCGCAACCGGCCTCCTCAGACCCTAAGCCGAATGCTAGTGCCATTTAATACGCTTATACCAGGAGGCCACTCCATGAAAACCATCATTTTCATTTTCCTTGCTGCCGTAACTGTGATGGGCCTGGTATTGGCTACTGGTTACTTCAGAGGCTAAGGCTGAATGGAACGGCTTTGCTGATACCCAGAACCTGCGGCAGACTCTCTTGCCTCAGCCGGTCAGCAAGAGGCCCAAGGGAACAGGCCAGCCAGGGGGTGTAAGCGCGGGAGCCCCCATCCCTTTCTCCTCACCGGAGGAAGAACAGTGGAGAGTGTCATGGAGGATCAGGCACAAGGTCCCGTCAAAGAAGGGGGCACCCGATGATGTGCCTACGCTGTGAGGGATTGATGGTGTATGAGAAGTTTGAGGATCTTGAAGGACTCGGGTCGAGTGACCATGAGTTTGCCGGATGGCGTTGCCTCAACTGTGGGGCAATTGTCG